>JACDJC010003598.1_pt1 | contig 11099 bp, 12 predicted proteins | sample 7454191 | NCBI WGS metagenome assembly JACDJC01 (sample SAMN14253291, study PRJNA609438) | sludge metagenome | isolation source: sludge after 25d culture with pyrite and EDTA | collected 2018-12-20
AAATAATTCTTAACAACTAACCACAATCAATAAACAAGTTTTTTAAAATATTGTGTTTAATTGTATGTTGTAAAATAGTAGCGGTTACTGGTTGTGGCTACCCTGTCCAGTTTGCCCCCGTCAAGAGTTGGAATACAGGCGAAATCGGGCTTCGGAGTTCAAATCTCACAATAACATGCAATAAACACAATGATTTTATAAATAACAAAAACCGATAATTATGAAGAACCAATTTAAAACATGGGGTGGAGATGAAGGTGCAGAATCAGAAGAAGAAATGGAAAGTTACGGGCAACAAGAATTTTAATCAGTTAATTTAGTAAATTTAAAAATAAATTTTATGGGTTACATTGAAATTAAAGAAGAAACAGTACAGATAAAGCGATTAGTATGTTCGCACCCTTTAGTTACAAAGATTTGGGAGTATGGCGGCATAGGCCAAAAGCCATCGGATAGCCAAATGGTTAGATATGTAAGTATAATTTTAAACGATGGGCGTAGGCATGAGTTTAAAGACGGGGGCGAAGGGAAGGCTATTGAAGATGCAGAAGAATTTTTAAAATCATTAGACATTAGCCAATAGCGATAATACTGAACAAGAATTTTAATCAGGATTAGGATGGCAGCGGTGGTTTTAGTACTTCCACTTGCTGCCGCATCCTGATTTTTAAAAATGAATTTTTATGGAAGTAAAAGTAACAGGGTGTATTGATTGTCCTTTGTTTGATGAAACAGGTAGCGAATATGGCACTTATTGTCATCATCCAAATGCAAAAACAATTCAAAGGCTTTATAGTAGTGGGAGGTCAGTAGATTTGCCATTTCAATTAGTTGATGGGTTGTACAGAAATGAAACTGATTCTGGCACATATAGCGTAAGTGTAAAAACAGACAATTTGGAAATTAAAGATGATAAAGACCAAAATCCAATAACTCCCGAATGGTGTCCATTAAATACAGAACCCATAACCATAATTAAACCATGAAAAAACAAACAAAATTATGGATGAAAAGATAAAAAATTTTCAAGATGATTGCCAATGTGGTTTTTGTAAATTAAATCAAAAATAAGTCATGGAAACATTAAACATAAAATGGACAGACGAATTAAAAATAAAGTTTGCTGATTTTTGTTTAGAAATGCTGCCATATACTCCAATGTTTATGCTTGTTAATGATTTTATAAAAAAAGAAAAAATAGATGCAAAGAAAGATTAGTTTAATAACGATGGGGCAGGGGAATGTTCTTGCCTTAAAAAAAACATTGGAAAGTTTTAAAGATATTGTAGATGAATTTGTGTATGGGGATTTATTGATTTTTGACGAAGACAGGGTAATGATTAAAGAGTATGAAAAAAACTACAATTTTAGACGTATAGCACTCCCATTTAATTATATTTTTCAGATGGGCTTTTCAAGCCTACTTAATTATCTTATATCAAACGCTAAAAACGATATGGTGTTATACATGAACACCAGCGAAGTAATTGATGAAGATTATGGGATAAATGAAATTGTCAATTCAAATACAGACTGCAACGCTTTTTATTTTACTAACCGAAACGAAAAACATAGGTGGTTTAGGTGCTTTGACAGGCGGTATGTTAAATGGGATGGTAGGATACATGAAGAACCTGTTGGAGATTTAAAGCCATATCATAAGCCTATATTTATGATGAAAGACGAAGAAAAAGATATGGTGGATGAATTTAAGGCGGCTGTATTTAATTCCGTAAAAGAAATGGTTTACTGGAATCAGTTAATGAGGATAGTAGATTATCCAAAAGAAAAAGGCATTACAAACGAATATTGGGTGAACTTTGCGAAAGAACAATATCAATCCATGAAAGAAAGGCTGGAATTAAAAGGCAATCAGTACAGGGCTTTTATTACAGGTGATTTTGGTATGTTTGTGAATGAAATTCAAACAAGCGATTATTTTGAAAAAGAAAGATTCGTTTCAAATGGGCTAATAAATTTTCAAGGAGCAAGAAAAGATATTTTATGAAATTAACAGCAATAATTCCTGTTTACAAAACGCCTAAAATGGTTGCGTATTCAGTCAGCCAACTACTTAAATTTAAAGGCGACCATGAATTGAAAATTATCGTGGTAAACAATTACCCGTCAGAAAAAGAAACGCTGCGTTATTTACAACCTTTTATACATAAAATAACTTATGTTGAGTACCCTGAAAACAGGCTTCAATCACACGGCATTGCTTTTGATTGGGTTATTGAAAACGGGCTTGTAGATACGGATTATTTTATTACTCTTGAAAGCGATAGTTTCCCTACAAAAGAGGGATGGATTGACTATTATGAAAAACTAATAAATGATGGCTGTGATGCGGCAGGGTCATTGCTTGAACTTTCTGGTGGCTTATATCTTCATCCATGCGGAACACTTTATTCAATGAGTTTATACAATGAAGTGAAAAAATATTCTGACAGCATAAATTATTCTTACTTTCCTAATATGAACACAAGGGAAGGGTTTGATTGTCACTTAATGATACACAATTCTGTTCTTGACGATGTACTTAAAAATCCTTCAGACTATTTTGATTTGGCGAAAGGGTATAAACCATATACAAAAGAGCTTGCATTAAGTAAACGTGATTACTATAAACCAACTTGCGGTGTTTTTCATAACGGCATGGGAGGTTTGTCGGAATCAATAAAAACATACGGGCAGCGAACATTTGAAAATGACGTTCCCACAATATTGCTTGACAATACAAAAAGAAAAATAATACCAAGAATAGGTTATGAGCCGGGCCAGTTTTTTTCATACGTTATGGCAGCAATGGGTAAAAGTGTTTTTGTTATACCTATTGATATTAAATGGATGCCAAACAGGGAAGGGCAGCAGCAGGAATATACAATTAATGAAGCAGGGATAAAACATTTATGGGCTATAAGTTCATATACAGAAAGGGGAAGTAAGGATGTTGAGGATATTTACGAACTTAAAACAAAACTTCCTGATATTTTATACGAAACACTACCAGAAAACGAAAAAATATGATACAACCAAATTCATTTAAGTCAAGCGGAAATATTGGTGACACATGGGCAGCACTACCAGCAATTAAAACTTACTCCGAAAGGGAAGGTAGAAAGGTTTTTTTGTATTTAGTAAACGGTCAAAGGGCTAATTATTATGAAGGGGCTACACATCCAACAAAAGATGAGGAAGGGGAGGAGGTTCAATTAAATATGGATATGATTAACATGATGATACCTTTATTGAAAGAACAGCCATACATTGAGGACGTTAGGGTTTATAATGATGAAGATGTGTTGTGTGACCTTGATATGATAAGGCATACTTATGTTGGGATGCCGAACTTTTCAATACAAAGGTGGTATTTTTATGTTTTTGCTAATTTAGCTTGTGATTTATCTAAGGACTGGATGACAGTACCTGATACTGACAAAGATTTTGCAAAAGGTAAAATACTTATTAATAGAACAGAAAGGTATAATAATCCTAAAATAGACTATTCATTTTTAAAACCGTTTGAAGATGATTGTTTGTTTATAGGAACAATGAGGGAGTACAATAATTTTACTATGAACTTTGACCTTAACATAAGAAAAGTTCATGTAGATAATTTCCTTGAATATGCTCAAGCTGTAAAGCAATCTAAGTTTTACATGAGTAATCAAAGCCAGGGGTTTCAAATTGCAGAAGCCATACATCATCCAAGAATATTGGAACTTTGCCAATTCGCTCCTAATGTTATTATAAATGGTGCTAACGGGTATGATTTTTTTGGCCAGGTTCAATTAGAGTATTATTTCCATACACTAAACGGTAATGAAAAGGCATATCTTGATTCATTTAAAAAGCCCAACAAATAATTGGGCTTTTTAAAAATGTGGTAGTGCGATTAAGTATTAAACGCAGTAACAATTTGAGCCTGTGTTTCACGTACATAGTACAAAGTGCCAGTAGGTGATTGAAGTGCTGAATACACATTGTACCCGGTGTTTAAACTACGAGTAGGCGAATTAATGGTATCCTGTACCATAAAACCCTGTGTAGGGAAAGCAAAGAAACCTGCGGTTGTACCGTTAACACCAACTTTTTGATTGATTTGGTACACGCAGAGAGAAACTAAATTTGTTGCCATGACAATGAATTTGTGTGTTGTACACCTTGTTAGATATATTTATCAACACGGGTTAATTAATTAGCAGTAAATGTATTTTTTTTAAAATCAACCACTTATATTTGCATATCTTTAGCATATCAATAAGACATACAAAATGTTTAAAAAAATAATTTACCTAAGTACATCACTACACGATAAGCTAAAAAAGTACAAAGAAGAAAACGACTTTTCATCAATATCAGCAGTTATTCGCTATATTTTAAACCAATTTTTTTCAAACAATAAACAATGACAAAAAAAATACTATTCGGAGATGAATCTCGTGCGGCCCTTCTTGAGGGTGTTAAAAAAATAGCTGATGCTACAAGGGTTACTATGGGCGCATCCGGCAGGTGTGTTCTTATAGGAGGCGGTGTGTGGGGTAATGATGGGATGATACCTTTACCAACAAGGGTTACAAAAGACGGGGTAAGTGTTTGCCGTGAGTTTAAACTTGAAGATGTTATTCAGCATAGGGGCGCAATGTTGCTTATTGAAGCAGCAGAAAAAACAGTATATCAGGCAGGTGATGGCACTACCTGTACTGTTGTTATTGCAGAAGCACTTATATCGGAGGGGGTTAAACTTATTTCAGAAAAAAAATCAAATCCCCAGCATATAAAAATCGGGATGGAATCTGCAATAGATTATGTTGTTTCGGTTTTAAAGAAAAAATCAACGCCTGTAAGGGATAATATAGAAAGGGTAAGACAAGTAGCTACGGTCAGCGCAAACAATGACGATGTGATAGGTAATCTTATTGCCAATGCGGTCAAAAAAATAGGCTATGATGGAGTTATTGATATTGAAAGAGGCAGCAGTTCAGAAACAAAAGTAAAGGTAAGCGATGGGGTTAAGTTTGACAGAGGTATGGTTAGCCACATATTCGTTAATAAGCCGGATAAGGATATTTGTGAGTTTGAAGAACCGATAATTCTCATGTATGACAAAAAAATAAACCATCATACACAGGTAGAAAAAGCATTATCAATAAGTAATCAATCAGGCAGACCGCTTCTTATAATTTGTGATGATGCAGAGGGGGAAGGGCTGGCATTTTTAGCTATAAATAATTATCAAAAAAAAGTACGTGTTTGTGTAGTTAAATGCCCTGAATTTGGAGATGCTAAAAATGAATGGATGGAAGATATTGCCCTTTTGACAGGCGGCATTTACATTAGTGATATAAGGGGTGTTGATGTAAAGAAAATAGAGGAAAGGCATTTAGGAAAAGCAAAAAAAATAATTGTTTCAAAAACAGAAACGGTAATAATTGGGGGGGGGGGTGCTAAGGAACACATAGAAGATTTGCTGGATAATCTTAAAATGAATAAGGCGCAAGCCCTGCAAAAGCAAGATGAAAATGAAGTTTATGCAATAGAGAAAAGGATAGCAAGGTTATCTGGTGGGGTTGCCGTCATTGAAGTTGGGGCAAATACCGAAACAGAATTAAATGAAAAACTTGATAGGGTTGATGATGCTGTAAGGGCTACAAAGTCTGCTATTTCAGAAGGTTTTTTGGCAGGGGGAGGGACAGCCTTATTTAAAATAGAAATGCCTAAAGATATTTCAGAAGAATATATAGATGGGTATTCTATGGTTTTCAATGCCTTAAAAAAACCATTATTTCAAATATGCGAAAACGCAGGGGTTGACCCTTTGGCTATTGCGGAAAGATTAAAAGGTCAGCCAGATAATACTGGATATAATGTCCTATCAGAAAGGATAGAAGATATGGTAGAAGCCGGTATCATAGATTCGACAAAAGCAATCCGGTGTGCATTGGTAAATGCTGCTTCTGTTACAGGTATGTTCTTAACTTCCGAATGTTCAATTATAACAATACATTAAAAAATGCCACAATTACAAGCAGTAAATAATTTTGCCCTTATTGTAAGGGATGAAACAAGTGATACCATAAATGGATTTTCTTTGCCCGATGCTGGTCAGGAAAAACCGCACAAAGGGAAAATTATATCAGTAGGTCAGGTTAGCGATAAAAACATAAAGCCAAACAAAGACTGCCTTTTTCATAAAGGGAACGGGTGGGAAATGGAATATGAAGGGAATGTCTATTTGGTATTGGAAGCTGAAAAGATAATTGCAGTAATATAATGCAGGCGGCAAACGATAAGATTATCGTAAAGGTCGAATTAGACCAAAAAGATGGCATTTTACTAAATGGGGTAAGGTTTCATACTGCCATAAAATACGAATCAAATTACAGGGAAAAAAGCCCTGTGATAGCAACAGTTGTTTCAGGTAACAACAAAGATATTATGCCTGGGGATGTGCTTTTGTGCCACCATAATTTATTTTACCTGCCTTCCCCCCACTACTTATATGATAACCTGTATTCTATAAAGATTGCACCGACCCTATTTGCTAAGATACTTCAGGACGGGTCTTTATTACCTATATGCGGTAATTTGCTTTGTGAAAGAGTTGAAAAGCAGTACAGTTTTGAAGTCCCGGTTGAAAATAGGGAAATGTATCTTGATAGGATTAAGGTAATTAATGCAGGATATACTCCTTACAAAACAGGGCAGTTATTGTTCACCAGACCATACAGTTATTACGAAATAGTTTATAATTTTGGAGGAGAGGAAAGGCGCATTCATAAATGCCACGAATCTATGGTTGTTGCATATTTAAAAAAATGACTATCTTTAATTCCAAATATTACCTATGGCTGATAATACACCTACTAATGGTGGCAGTAAGTTACCTACTGCCAATGATTCCCTGATAAACAGGTTTTTCCTTTCTCCACAAGAAAAAATGAAAAAGGAAAATGGGAAGAAAATAATCCAGCAATTTTACAGACAGCAAACGGCATCTAATGATGCCCTTAATTATTTTAGGGGTAGAAATTCAAGATGGATTCAGCTATTAATGTGGGCTAAAGGTTCACAAAATATGCAGGAGTTTATTGACTATTCAAATGTTTCAGATGGGAATAAAGCATGGTCAAATATTGACCCTACACAACAAAGGATAGCCCCTAAATTTGTAGGGACATTGGTTGAATCAATGGCAAAGACATTAAACTATACAAGTGTTAATGCTATTGATGATTACTCAATGAAAGAAAAGGAAGATAGGTTTTTTGAAGCACTATACAGAATGCACGAAGTTGAAACAATAAATGATCTTCAGCAACAATCTGGTGTGCAATTAGAGCCGGTAGATGCTTTTATCCCTGACGATGAAATATCAGCCCGTATTCATTTTGAGATAGAGGATAAACTGCCAAAGGAAATACGTTTTGAGAAAATGATTGCACGGGTTAAAGATTGTATTGCGTTTGATAGAATTATGAATCGAAAAACGCTATATGATTTTATTACTGTTAACTGTGGGGCTACCAAAATTGAAAAGTTAGGGAGTAAGGAGTATATGATTAGGCGATGTATTCCTACAAATCTTGTTTACAATTTCTTTATGAACGACAGAGGCGAGCATGAGATAACAATGATTGGAGAATTTTATAATTTAAAAGTAAAAGATTTCAGGGCTAAGTTTGGAAAATCAGAAAGTAACCCTGAAGGACTAACAGAAAAAGAAATATTTGAATTAGCTAAACAATCGTCATTTAAAAATGTAGGTACATTCAATTATATGTGGAGTGATAATTGGGCGTTGCTTACATTTAATCAAACAAGACCTTATGATGACTGTTCAATACTTGTGCTTGATGCTGAAATAAATTGCGGTGAAGATATTTATTATGTAGAGAAAACCGATAGTTATGGAAGGGTTGATATTCAGCAAAAAAAATCAATACCATATACACAAGTTAAAAAAGACGGCACAATAGTAAATCAGGAGAAGCCTGAAAATGTATCAATAAATAAAAGGCAAAAAAACACATGGATGCGTGGCGTATATGCTCCGTATGGGGATAAAATGCTTTATTGGGGTGCGCCAGATTTAATTATAACCCCATACACAAACGTAGCAAAACCACTTTCATCTTATTCTATAAACATCCCAAATAATGACGGGGATTATGTTCCATCACTTTTTGAAAGGGCAATGGAACCGTTGCGTGAATATTCTATTACAAAATTAAAAAGAAAACAACTTATTGCTCAATTACGTCCTTCCGGTTATCGGATAGACATTGAAACGGCACGGAATATTGACTTAGGTAATGGGGACAGCATTGCATGGGAAGAAGTAGTTAGAATTTACAACCAAACAGGTATAGAGATATGGAGCAGCAGAGGAGTTGACCCGTTAAGGTCAGAAGCCCCCCCAATATCAAATACAGCAGCAGACACAGCAGTACAAAAAATAGCCGAACTTACAAATATCCTTATCGGTATAGTTCAGGAAATTCGTGATTTATTAGGTGTACCGCAATACCGTGATGGTAGTGATGTTGGCGACAGGACTTCCGGTGTTTTACAGGAGCAGCAAATGTCTGCATCTTATAATGTTACTGACTATATTCAAAACGCAAATAATCAATTATGGGAAGAATCATTTTATAAATTATGTCTTTTGCATTGGAATGATATAGTAAAAGAAGAACCTGAAAGCAAGGACGATATGCTTAATACAAGGTTTAATGTTTCCATAAAAACAAAATCAACAGAATATCAGAATCAAATACTTGAAAGGGATATTGATAGGTATAGCCAAATGCCAGATGCACAGGGGAATCCGTCTTTAACCCCATTAGACATACAGTATTTACGTGAAATAGATAATAACCGTCTTGCACGTTGGTATATGGCTAAAACATGGAAAGAAAACAGAAAAAATGCAATGCTTGATAGCGCAAGGCTGCAAGAACAGAACGCACAAGTGCAGATGAAATCTCAACAGGCTGCGGCAGAAAGTCAGGCACAATTAGACCAGCAAAAACTACTTGCTGAAAAAGATTTAGAGGAGTTTAAAGCAATAAAACAAAAAGAAATAACATTATTAACCGGGTTAATGACTTCAATAGGAAAAGGTGTTATAGACCCACAAGTGATAATGCCAGCCATTCAGCAATTAGTTCCAAATATTCAAATCCCATTAATTCAGGAAAATAAACAAATGGCTAACGCTATGGCGATACAAGAGCAACAGGAAATCATGCAAGCCGAACAGCAAATGAATGGCGGCGAAATAGTTGACGAAGAAATGATTGAAGAAGATACTAATATTCAATAATACAAAATATCATAATCATGCACGAAGAAACACCGCCCAAAAAGGGAAACATAAAAAAAGCCATACGTAATCTCTTTTCAAAAAAAGATAAAAGCGAACTTCATGGTTCTTACGGGAAATATTCAGCCATTGATGATGAAAAAGGTAAAACGAAACGTAATTTTTCTGAAACGCAGGCATTAAAAAACCATGTTAATTACCTGAAAAATAACAGGTCAGACCAGTCAGATAACCCAAGTAATATTTACCGACCAGAAAACCAACCTTCAACTATTGTTTACGATAAAAACAAAAATTATACAGCAGGGTAATGGCTGAAATCCTAATACAAGGTATTAATTGTAAGTATCGTGATTTACTTCCCGATGAGGATGTGTTATATAAAGACCTGCCAAAAGAAGAACAGGTATTCCAAAGGGTTGACATACCTTTCACAGATGACCAATTAGTAGATATTGCAAACAGGGAGTATCAATACACAGCATCTCAAAAAGCATGGGTTGACAGGCAAAATTGGTTATTTGATAACGGATGTTATGCTTACATAGAAGGAGAACTTACTTTTCTTCCGGGGGCGTATTGGTGCTATATTAATTTTTGGACGCTTGAACATGGGGATAAGCCTGAATACAGGGAAGATGACAGGCTGTTTTTTTTATTCCACGAACATCTTAGATTAGGAACAAATAGTTTGGCATTGACAAGGCTAAAGGGCAGAAGGCAAGGGGCTACATCAGCCGGAATGTTTTTTATGTGGTTTATTGCTGGCAGGCAAGAACATAAACTTTGCGGTACTACATCTTACAACGATAAAATAGCGCAGGATAATTTTCAGTTAATGTTTATGTATGGATTCAAGGCAATGCTGCCATGTTTCCAATCTGATTTTGATAGCGATTCAGAGAATTTTGTAAGATTTGTTAAACCAGTAGAAAAAAAACGTAAAGGGATACTTGCAATTAAAAGAGAAGGACTTAATAGTTATGTTGATTACAAGTCAAATGCAATAAATAGTTATGACGGTGGCAGGCAGTCTTATAACGTACCAGATGAATCAGCTAAAAGAGGCGTGAAGGTTGATATTAATTCATACTGGTCAAGGTTAAGCAAAACACTTGTTGTTGGGGTTAATAAAGTAGGGTTTGCTTATCTCCCAACAACCGTAGGGCAAAAAAAAGAGGGTGGTGAAACGTATAAAAAATTATTCAAAAATTCTAATCAGTATGATATTGATTTAGCGACAGGTGAACCTTACGGGATAAATACACCAACAAGAATAGTTCAGTTCTTTATGCCTGCATCAAAATGCTATGCAGGGTGCATATCTAAGTTTGGTAAAAGCATAGAAGACGACCCAGTAGAGCCAATAATGGGAAATGACGGGAACTGGATAACGGAAGGTTCTAAGACTAAGATATTAAGGGAAAGGGCAAGACTTGAGGGCGACCAGTTGATGGAACACAGGCGGGATTACCCATTAGACATTTTTGATGCGTTTGCATTTGAAAGTGGAATGTGTGAATTTAATGAAGTAAGAGTTAGGGAGCAACTTGAAAACGTAGAAACAAATAAGGACAAATATTTTTTAAGAAGGATAAGGCTTGTAGTTAAAGAAAAAACAGAAAAAATAATAACCAACAATAAAGACAGGCTTGTTAGGTGGGTTGATTTTGAGGATGATGAAAGAGGTGATTGGTATTTGTATGAACCGCCAAAAGTAGAGAATAAATTTCGTGTTTTTGGTGAATATTATGAACCATTAAATACA
>JACDJC010003599.1_pt1 | contig 11096 bp, 10 predicted proteins | sample 7454191 | NCBI WGS metagenome assembly JACDJC01 (sample SAMN14253291, study PRJNA609438) | sludge metagenome | isolation source: sludge after 25d culture with pyrite and EDTA | collected 2018-12-20
CAGGAGTTCGAGCCGACTCCCGGGCTCCGTGAGCATGTCGCATGCTACTGGGGCGCCGAGATCCACGCCGTGGAGCCGGGGCACGTTCACCAGGTCATCCCGGACGGATGCGTCGGACTGGTCGCGACCCGGCGCGCCGACCGCTCGACGCACCTCACGCTGCAGGGCCCCCGCCTGGACGCGCTCTGGATACCGGTGCAGCGGGGAGATCGCTTCTGGGGCGTCCGATTCTGGCCGGACGCCGGCGCGTTGCTCCTTCGGCGGCCGGCGCGGGAGCTGCTCGGTGTGCTCGAACCGGCCGCCGCGCGCCTTGAATCGCCGGCCGCCAGCCTCGCGGCGAGGCTCGCGCGCTGCGACACGGCGGCCGATGCGAGTGCGGCCTGGGAATCGCTCCTGGCGCCCATGGTCGCTGCCTGTCCGCCGCTCGACACCGTCGTGCGGACGGCAGTGCTCGCCATCGTGGCCGCCAGGGGGGAGGCGCCGCTCGCCGACCTGGCGGCGGCGGTAGGCGTGAGTCCCCGCCAACTCCAACGGCGGTTCAGCGCGGCGGTGGGGCTCTCGCCCAAGCAGTTCGCCCGGGTCCGGCGGCTTCGCAGCGCCCTGTTGCACGTGGTCGAAGGATCCCCGATGAGCTGGGCGGCGGTGGCGGCGGACCTCGGCTTCGCCGACCAGGCACACCTCATCCGGGAATTCGGCGCCCTCGCCGGGCTCACCCCGGTGGCCGTTGCGGAGCGGGTGCGCCAGATCGGCTTGGATGGCGTGCGCCCCTGACGTCGCATTTCTTCAAGCCATCCTGGACGGCCAGCGGTACCTTGGGTGACGTGCGCCCCCTCCGGGAAGTGGCGCGATCACCGACTCTGACCGAGGAGAGCACTCGATGCGAACGATTGGATGGATGGCGACAGGCGTGGTACTGGTGCTGATGGGGGCTGGCGCGGCCGATGCACAAGGGCGGCCGGATCCCGTCGCGCTGCTGGCGGCCCAGCGGCAGGCCATGGCCCCGCTCGCGTTCATGGACGGCGTCTGGCGCGGCACCGCCTGGAATGTCGACTACTCCGGCCAGAAGCACACCCTGGTGCAGACCGAGCGGGTCGGGCCGTTCCTCGATGGGGCTGTGAAGGTGGTGGAGGGCAGGGGCTACGACGCCGATGGCAATCTCGCGTTCAACGCCTTCGCGACGATCTCGTTCAATCCCGCCACGAAGTCCTATACCATGCATTCCTACGCACAAGGCAGCGTGGGTGACTTCACCCTTACGCCGACCGCCGACGGTTTCGTGTGGGAAATTCCCGCGGGACCGATGACGATCAGGTACACGGCGGTGGTCAAGGACGGCAAGTGGAACGAAGTTGGCGACCGCCTGATGGCCGGGAAGGACCCCGTGCGGTTCTACGAATCGAATCTCGTACGCGTGGGAGATTCCGATTGGCCGGCGGCGGGGGCCATCGGCCCGAAGTAGCCGGCGCTGAATCCGCGTCGTTACATGGGGCCGCCTCCGAGCGGCTCCATTTTCTTGATGGCGCTGCGATTGACCAGGATCCGGATGTTGTTGCTCCGGGCGTCCACCGGGACGATGAAGAAGAAGGGGCGGTTGGGCGGGAACCGATTGGTGAGGCCGACCATCACCTCGCCGTCGGGAAAGTGCAGGGCCACCGGCGTCGAGCCCTTGCCGCGCGGGTCGGCTGGATCAAGCGCGTGCACCTCGTGGCGCGCCATGTCGCCTTCGAGCGACCGGACGAAGAACAGCGCCTTCAAGTCCTTGAGCTTCACTTCGGCGGTGCTGCCCTCCGCCGGGCGCACATGGAAGGTGGGTCGGGTCGGGTCCACGTCGAGGCTCGTGCCCTTGAGGAGCTTGCCGTCGAGGTACCGGGCCACCACGAGGTTGCTCATCCGTGCCCCCTGGGTTCACGTGCCGGTTTCGGGTGCCCGTCACGGCGTGAAGACAGCGGCCCCGCCTTCACCGTCGGTAATGACCCCGATGCCGGTGTTCAGATTACCGTAGGCCGCCGCCCCGCCGCCATAGCGCTCGTTCACCCCGGTGCCCATCCGGGACAGCTGGGACGCCAGGACCCGCAAATTGGCCACCGGGGGCCCACCCTCGCTGCCCGCATAACCCTGTCCGTCAAGCCAATACCGTCCGGGCGCGATCGGCCCCACGAGCTGTTGCAGCCCGGCGAGGTCCTGCGCCGGCAGTTCCCGGCCGTTGACGAACACGCCGGTGTTGCCCGCGGAGATGTTCGCCGGAAGGGTGCCACCGATGGGGAGGCCCGCAACGGTGAAGCCGATGGTCGGTCCGCCCTCCTGGCCCCATCCGCCGGAAGTCGCGTCGTACCAGTAGCGGCCGTCTGGCACCCGGACCTGGAAGAGCGACTCGAGCATCTGGAGGGTGTCGGCGGGCAGGCGATGGCGATTGATGAACACGGCGCGGGTGGCTCCCGTTTGCGCGATGGCTGGTGTCGGGATTGCTGCGGCACAGAAGATGGCGAGCGCGGTGCGGAGGGCCAATCGCCTTGGGGACGTGCGGGGCATGCGGATCCTCCAGGGGGCATGTCAATCGGGCGAGTCCCGGGGGCAGGGGGCCGTCCCGGCATGATGTCCGCTTGCCCAGTATTGTCGTCGGGAGGCGATAGTGTCAAGCACCGGCGGATGTGCGCGCTACGCGGAGTCGCCAGCCCGGGCCTGACTCGGCCGGAAGAAGCCCCACGTCTCCAGCTCAGGGGCCACCTGCGCGTGGCCGGTGATCCGGTATCCAAAATACGTGTAGAGCTCGACGTTGCGCGGGAGTTCGGTGTTCAGCGATACCCCACGGCTGCCGGGGTCGGCCGCCACCAGCGAGTGCAGGTGCTCGAGAAGCACCCGGCCCAGTCCCTCGCCGTGATGCGATGCACGGACGCCGATCATGCCGAGGTGGTGGTGCGGTTCGGATGGGTGGAAGCCACCGCTGGCAGTCCCGTACGCCTCGTACCGGAGGCGCTCCTCCGCGCCCAGCTCGGCCCAGACCGAGTTCCTGTACGCCTCGAACGACGGAGGAGGGAGCCGCCCTCCCGGCAGGTTTACGAGCGCCGCGGCGACGAGCATCCCGGAGCCGTCGCGGACGCCGAGCATCAGGTCCTCCCTGGCGACGCGCACGGCGACGAAGAGCCCGATGACCGCGCGCAGGCGGCGCGCGTAATCCAACTTGTCGCCAAGCACGTATCGCATGACCGGGTAGTCGAAGAAGGCGTCACACAGGACGTCGAGGATCTCCTCGACCTGTGAGGCGGGGATGATCTGTGCGTGCGGGGACATCAGGCCCCGAACTGCCGCAGGTGGTGGTCGAAGTGCCGGTGGCAGAACTTGCCCCAGGTCTGCCGGCTCATGGCGCCGAAGAGGGCGTGGTCCGGCCACTCGGTCCGGCTCTCGGCCGACACAAACCGCTCCACGAGGAGTTCGAACGCGGCCAGGTCGGCGTCCCAGCTGGTCGGCCTGGTCACGAACGCCTCGCGGGGGCCCTTCACGCGCCCTTTCGGCCAGGGCAGCCAGAACATGGCGAGCGGCTTGATGATGGGCCACCGGAGCGGCCCGTACCGAGGGGCGGTCGGGGCGTCGCCGAGCGTGTGACGCATCTGGTCGCTGAGATGGGCGAGCATGCGCGGTGCATCCATGCGCCCCCAGCGCGCGGGCGCGTCCTGGTGGAGCGACCGAAACCGTTCGAGGATGACCCGGCGATGCCCGGGATCGAGGAGGGTGCGCGTGGGCTAACCCCTCGTGCCGGCCCGGAGTCGAGCCAGGCTCTGCTCCCGGCCCACCACCACGAGCAGGTCGTTGACCGGCTCGGACACCGTGGAGCCGGTCAGCACCACCCGGACCGGTTGCAGGAGGTCGCCCAGCTTGGCGCCGCGCGCTTCGGCCAGCGCCTTCATGTCCGCCAGGATACGCTCGGAATGCCACTCGCCCGCCGGAATCCGCTCCAGGGCGTCCGCCACGACGGCCAGGTTGGAGCCGAACGAGGCACCGAGCTTCGCCGCCAGCTGCTCCCCCTTGGCGTCACGCACGACGCGACTCGGATCGAGGCGCACCGCCACCTGCTCGGCGATGTTGAGGATGGTGCGCGATCGTGCCTTGACCGCGTCGATGAGCGGACGCAGGTCCCGGCCAGGCGTTGCCACGCCCATCCGCGCCAGCTCGCGCTCGGTCGGCGCCAGGAGCTCTTCGGCGGACAGTTGCGACAGGTACTGGCCGTTCATCCACTCGAGCTTGGCCGTGTCGAAGACCGCGGGCTTCTTCTGGATCCCTTCCAGCGAGAAGGCGGCGATCATCTCCGCTTCGGGGAGGATCTCCCGGTCGCCGCCCGGGCTCCAGCCGAGGAGGGCGAGGAAGTTCCGCATGGCGGCCGGCAGGATGCCCTTGTCCTGGTAGTCCCCGACGGCGGTGGCGCCGTGCCGCTTTGAGAGCTTCTTGCCATCGTCGCCGAGGATCATCGGGACGTGGGCGAAGACCGGCGGCTCGTGGCCGAGCGCCCTGTAGAGGGCGATCTGCTTGGGGGTGTTGGAGACGTGGTCGTCGCCCCGGATCACGTGCGTGATCCGCATCTCGATGTCGTCCGACACCACGGCAAGGTTGTAGATGGGGGTGTTGTCGCTCCGCAGGATGACGAGGTCGTCGAGGTCGTGGCCCTGAAAGCTGATGCGGCCGTGCACGGCGTCGTCCCAGGCGATTTCCCCCTGCGGCATCCGGAACCGGATGGCGCTCGGCGTGCCGGCCGCCACCCTGGCCTCGACCTCGGCGGCTGCCAGCCGGCCACAGCGGCCGTCGTACCGGAACGCCGTCTTCATGCCGGCCATCGCCTTGCGCTGCGCGTCGAGGTCGGCGGTGGTGCAGAAGCAGCGGTACGCCTTTCCTTCTGCCAGGAGCCGTTCGGCGTCCGCCCGGTGGCGCGCGCCGTAGGCGCCCGGGAAGAAGGGCCCCTCATCCCACTCCACGCCCAACCAGCGGAGGCCGTCCAGGATGACCTGGGTGTGAGCCTCGGTGCTCCGCTCCCGGTCGGTGTCCTCGATCCGGAGGATGTGCACGCCGCCCATCTTCCTGGCATACAGCCAGTTGAAGAGGGCGGTGCGGGCGCCGCCGACATGGAGGTAACCGGTGGGGGAGGGGGCGAATCGAACACGAACGGACATGGGAAGACCCGGTAGAAAGGAATGAGGACCGAGGACTGGGGACTGAGGACGGGCGATGGCCCCAGTCCTCAGTCCTCGTCCCTCAGTCCTTGGGAGAACGGAGCGGGGGGGATTCGAACCCCCGATAGAAGCTTTAGACCCCTATGTCGGTTTAGCAAACCGATGCCTTCAGCCACTCGGCCACCGCTCCAACGCGCGAGGAAACTGCCACCGGGGAAGGGTTTACGCAACCCCGACGGGATGTGTGGCAGGTGGTTCCACCGGCGTCATATGGCTATCTTCAGGACACCATCCACCACCCACGGAGCCATTGATGCGCAAGTTCTTGCGGGCGACTGGGCTGGCCATGGCGGTCGGGGCAGGGCTCGCCGCCTGCTACCCCGAACGTGCCAGCCAGCCCAACGACTACGCCTCCATCACGACGGTCTACGATACGCTGTTCTCGTTTGGCAGCGCCGTGACCTTTTATGTCCCCGACAGCGTCGTGCATCTCGGCGGCACGGATGACATCAGCCACGTCTACGACAGCCTGATCGTCGCCAGGACCGCCGCCAACATGGTCGCGGCCGGCTACACGCGGGTGCTCGATCCGCTTACCGCCGACCTGACGCTCAACCCCGCGGTGACGGTGTCCGAGAACTACGACTACACGGGGGGCGACTGGTGCGACATCTGGGGTTGGGCCTACCCCTGGTCCTGCACCGGCTGGATTCCCGACTACCCGGGCGACGTGGTCGGGTACACCTACACCACCGGCACCATCTTCATTTCGATGGCCGACCTCTCCGGTGGCGTGCCGCCGGACGTGACGCGCCCGCCGGTCGTCTGGATCGCCGGCATCAACGGCGTCATCTCCGGCAATTCCTCGAGCGCCCTCGCCCAGTCGATCGCCGACGGTATCGACCAGGCCTTCGACCAATCCTTCTATATCCGCCGGGTGGTGACCCCATGACGCCGCGTCTCCGTCTCGCGATGCTTCTCGCCGCCCTCGGCATGGCCGGGGTGGCGCCCGCCGGCGCGCAGGTGCTCGGCGGCCTGACCTACTCCTGGGCCAATCCGGCCGGGGATCTCTCGGACAAGTTCATCGGCAACGACAGCTGGCTGGGCGTCTCGGTGGAGGGACGGCGGTTCCTCAACCCGAACATGACGGTCGGCATCTCGGCCGGGTACACCGCCTTCTACGAGAGCACGACCGAGGCGATCTACTTCCCGGGCGGCACCGTCTCGGGCGAACAGTACCGCTCGATGAACGTCTTCCCCCTCCTCCTGACCGGCCACCTCTACAGCAAGGCCGGCGGAAGGATCCAGACCTACATCGGGCTGGGGGTCGGCGTCTATTACATGAGGCAGCTGATGGACGTCGGATCCGGGACGGTAGAAACCACGAACTGGATCATGGGGTTCGCGCCCGAGCTCGGGTTCATCCTGAACAAGGGCGCCGAGAAGGAGATCGCCATCTTCGGGAAGTACAATTACCCCGCGAACGCCGGGAAGTACATCGGCGGGGAGTCGGGCTCGTATCAGTACCTGAGCGTCGGCATCTCGCTGATGGCGCGCCGGTAGGTCCCGGGCAGCATGCACGGACAAGGGCGGGGCGGATGAGCCGGGTCGTTCCCGGTTCGTCCGCCCCGCCCTCGTTTGCCTGCGCGAAGCCACCAGCGGCGTGGGTGAGATTCGAACTCACGGAACCGTTTCCGGTTCGGCGGTTTTCAAGACCGCTGCCTTAAACCACTCGGCCACCACGCCTCTTCGGATGACGGATGCGGAGCGCCCCTAGTTCCGCTCGCCCCGCATGATGGTCTGCTGCACGGCTGCCGCGATCGAATCGGCGCGTGCCGCCTCCTCCACCAGGCCCTCCGACTTCAGGATCACCCCGGTCTCCCGGTAGATGATACCGTAGAGCTGGAGAATGGACGAGGAGGGCACGTCCACCCATCCCCGCGGCCGCTCCCGCGTCGCGCTCTGCCAGTGGTACGTCTCCCAAAGCAATTGCCGGGTGACGCCGACGTCCACGAAGCCGAGCGTCTTGGAAAGCACGATGCCGTTCCCTTCCTGGATCGGCTTCGGCATCAATTTCCGCACCAGGCCTGTGGTGAGCAGATACTCGGTCAGGCCGAGCGTGCCGTCGGGGTAGTTGCCGTCGCTCCAGCTGAAGTAGATCGGGCGCTTGCCGAGGTTGTCGCGGATGAGCGCCACCGTGGCGATGTCCTGCAGCGTCAGGTAGTCCTGCCCGAACGCGATCACCAGGCTGTCCACCCGCAGGCCGCTGCCCTGCTTGACCGCGATCGCCTCCGGAAGGCTGTCCATCTGTGGTCCGGAGAAGCTCTGGAAGACGGAGCCTTCCGGTCTCGGCCAGGCCGCCGCCGGCGCGAGGGCGGTGGTGTCCGCGAGCGGCAGACCGGTCTCGGCCGGGCTCGGCCGCCAGACGCGGGCAGCCTTGGCCGGGTCGAACTCGGGGGTTTCCCGCCGCTGCAACTGGCGGAGGTGCCAGCGGGTGTTCATCAGGGAAAGATTGGCCAGCGTCACGTCCGGGCGCACGCCGAGTACTTCCTGGGCGAACCAGAGAGGAAAGGTGTCGTTGTCGCCCGCCGTGATCAGGATGCCGTACGGCTCGACCGACTCGAGCATGTCGATGGCCAGGTCCCGCGCCAGGTACTCGTTCGCCCGGGAGGCCGAGGCGTGGTTGCCGGCCAGCGGGATCAGGGCGATGAGGAAGACCGGCGCGGCCGCCGCCCATCGCTTCGCCTCGGGTAGGCGGATGGCCAGCGAGTCGGCGATGCCCCGGTAGAGCGCCCCGAGCCCGAGCGCGATGAGGACCCCGAAGTAGGCGAACGACCCCATGAAGAAGTAGTCGCGCTCGCGGACCTCCCGAGGCAGGTCCCGCTCCGGGTGCATCGAGAAGCCGTACTTGAAGTTCAGGTAGAAGATGAGCGCCACCGTCAGCGTGCCGAACATGGCCAGGGCGGCCAGGCCGGCCCGCCGGTCGCGGCGGATCAGCTCCCAGAGGCCGTAGAGGCCGAGCATGCCGAAGAGGGCCGCCGCCGCGCCGGCGGCGGAGCCCCAGTCCCGGGCGTACTGCCAGCGGTAGTACTGCAGGTAGTTGGCGAACTGGGAGAGGAGGTCGGCCTGGCGGTCCATCACCGAGGGCTTGGCGTACTGGACGCGGTTGATGACGTCCATCAGCGCCTGGCTGAAGAAGCCGACCGGTTCCCCCTCGTTGATCGGCGGGAACTGCGCCGCACGGATCGGGAGGAAGAGGTAGTTCAGCGACACGCCCACCACGACCGCGGACACCACGCCCACCCAGACCCACGGCCGGGTCACGACACGCCAGTCGGTCCACAGGATGTAGATGGCCACCGCCGGCGCCGCGAGAAGCCCCATCAGGTGGTTGGTGGTCGAGAGCGCGATGATGTAGGCGATGAGGATGACCCACCGGTCGCGGTGCGGCCCCGGCTCGTCGTCGCCCCAGTGCACCGCCAGCCAGGTGACCAGCGCCATGGAAAGCAGCGAGACGGTGTAGACCTTCTCGTTGACGGCGGACTGGTTCCAGATGGTCCACGAAGTGGCGGACACCAGCGTGCCCGCCGCCGCTGCCAGCAGGCGCCCCCACCGGACCGGGACGATGGTGCGGAGCCACCGCTCGGCAATGAGGAACCAGAGCGCGGCCGAGGCGGCGCTGGTGAAGGCGGCGAAGAGGTTGATGCGCTTGGCGTATTCGCCGGCAAGCGGCAACAGCCCCCAGGTGTGCGCCAGGATGACGAACAGCGGGTTGCCCGGCGGGTGGGGGATGCCGAGCACCTTCGCGGCAGCGATGTACTCGGAGGTGTCCCAGAACGCGGTGGTGGGCGCAAGGGTGGCGATGTAGATCCCGAAAACCGCCAGGCCGACGAGGGCGGCCCAGCGGTACGGGGTGGCGGGTCTGGTGGTCGTCACGAAATCTCCGTTAGTGCCTGAACTGCCGCGTGCCGGTGAGGACCATGGCCAGCCCGAGCCGGTCCGCCGCCGCGATGACGTCCTCGTCCTTGACCGACCCGCCCGGCTGGATGATGGCGGTGACCCCGGCGGCCGCGGCCGCCTCCACGCCATCGGGGAAGGGGAAGAAGCCGTCGCTCGCCAGGACCGACCCGCGCGGGTCGTGGCCCTGCTGCCTCGCCTTGTGCACCGCGAGGAACGACGAGTCCACCCGGCTCATCTGCCCCGCGCCGATGCCGATCGCCGCCTCGCCGCGCACCAGCATGATGGCGTTCGACTTGACGGTCGCGACGCCGGCCCACCCGAAACGGAGGTCGCTCCACTCCGCCTCCGTGGGGTGGCGCACCGTCGGCACTCGCCACGCCTCCTCCGAGGGGTCGAACTGGAAGCGATCCTGCACCAGGAAGCCGCCACGCACGCACTTGTAGTCGAGTCCCTGCTCCCCGTGGCTCACCGGCAGCTCCACCACGCGCAGGTTCTTCTTGGCGGCGAAGACCTTGAGCGCCTCGTCGTGGAACGACGGTGCCACGATCACCTCGAGGAACAACCCCACCATCTCCTCGGCCGTGGCCTTGTCCACCACGGTGTTGAACGCCACGACCCCGCCGAAGGCCGACTGCGGATCGGTGGCGAGCGCGCGGCGCCACGCCTCCCCGGCCGACGACGCCACCGCCAGGCCGCAGGGGGTCGTGTGCTTGATGACGGCGCAGGCGGGGCGCGTGGGCCACGGCGCCACGGCGGCCATGGCGGCGTCGAGGTCGAGGATGTTGTTGAACGACAGTTCCTTGCCCTGGCGCTGCTTGAGATCCCGGATGCCGCGCGGCTCCTCGGTCACGTAGAGCGCGGCGCGCTGCTGCGGGTTCTCGCCGTAGCGAAGCGACGCCATCCGCTCCAGCGATCCGCCGAGCCGGGCCGGCAGGCCGTCTTCCCGCGGCGTCAGGTACGCCGCGATGGCGCTGTCGTAGTCCGCCGTGTGGGCGAACACCTTGGCCGCGTAGGCGCGCCGCGTCGCGACCGGCACCGTCCCCGCGCGGAGCAGGGCCAGGACCTCGGCGTAGTCGGAGGGCTCCACCACGGGCAGCACGAACTCGTGGTTCTTGGCCGCCGACCGGAGCATCGACGGACCGCCGATGTCGATGTTCTCGATCGCGTCCTCGAAGGAGACGTCCGGCTGGGAGATCGTGGCGCGGAAGGGGTAGAGGTTGACCGCCACGAGGTCGATCGGCGTGATGCCGTGCTCCTCCATGGCGCGGAGGTGCACCGGGTTGTCGCGCCGCCCGAGCAGTCCGCCATGGACCATCGGGTGCAGCGTCTTGACGCGGCCATCGAGCATTTCTGGGAACTTGGTGACCGACTCCACCGCCTGCACGGGCACGCCGGCCGCCTTCAGCGCGGCGGCAGTGCCTCCGGTGGAGATGATGTCCCAGCCCAGCTGCACCAGGCCCTGTGCGAACGCGACGATCCCGCGCTTGTCACTGACGGAAAGCAATGCCCTCGGCATGGTACTCCCTGATGAAATCGACTGATGGTTCAAGCTTCTTCTGGCACCGGCACCGGCCGGCCGGCGCGCGCCGCGGCCAGGACAACCTCCGGCAGGAGCGCGTGCTCCGCGGCGAGCACCCGTTCCGCGAGCCGTTCCGGCGTGTCGTCCGGCAACACCGGCACCCGCCGACGGGCGAGGATCTCACCCCGGTCGTACACCTCGTCCACGAGGTGCACCGTGGGGCCCGACTCCGCCGCCCCGCTCGCGATCACCGCTTCGTGCACCCGCTTCCCGTACATCCCGGCCCCGCCGAACGCCGGAAGGAGGGCGGGATGCACGTTGACGATGCGCCCGGTGTACTTCTGCACGACCCCCGGCGGCACGAGCTTGAGGTAGCCCGCCAGCACCACGAGGTCCACGTCACGCCGGCCGAGCCGGGTGATCCACTCCGAGGCGTCGGCGGGGTCGGACAGCACCTCCGC
>JACDJC010003603.1_pt1 | contig 11079 bp, 8 predicted proteins | sample 7454191 | NCBI WGS metagenome assembly JACDJC01 (sample SAMN14253291, study PRJNA609438) | sludge metagenome | isolation source: sludge after 25d culture with pyrite and EDTA | collected 2018-12-20
GCAGGCTTTTGGTGGGGATTTAAGAGAGAATATGAAGGCTATCAACAATGTCTTAGGTACATTTGGAGGTAGTGCTGAAGATGCAAGCAATATCATTGCAAACTTCTATGACAAGTTAGGTTCAGAGAAAGCCCAAGAGGCTTTAGAATGGGCTAATGAGTATGACACTCAATTGCAGAAACTTGGATTTGATGCCCAAGAGATGGGTAATCTGCTTGTAAACTCAATCCAAGCTGGTGTCTACGATGATAAGGCTTTAGATGCTGTAAAGGAGTTTGGGATACGAATGAATGCCCTTACAGATGCGCAGCAGGTTATGGTAGACCAAGATGCAGGTTTAAAGAAAACCTTTGCAGATATAAAGAGTGGAGCTATAGATGGTAAAGAAGGAGTCTCTCAAGTTTCTGCAAGATTAAGAGAGCTGCAGAAAGAGGGTAAAGATATTACGCCTATAGTTTCAGAACTGTTTGGAGGTGCTGGAGAAGATTTAGGTGTTGCTGTAACACAGCTTGACAGTTTCATAAAAGGAACTTCACAGCTTAGTGAGGAGACTCAGAGATTAAAAGACCAGGAAACTTTAATACAGCAAGAACGTGTTAAAGCTGGAGGAGCTATAATGTCTGTGTGGAAGCCTGTAAAGACTTTCTTTATAAGTATTGGAAACACTATAGAGCTTTATTTCTATAAAGCCTTAAATGAAGTTATAGAATTATTTACTCCTTTGGGGGAATTAATTCAAAAGATTGTAGGGTACTTTACAGGTATGGTTAAAGAGTCTACAGTTTTATCTTCGGTGTTTAATGTTATAAAGGAGGTGTTCTATGGGATGTGGACTCAAGTAAAAAGAGCCTTTGAACTTATAACATCTGTAGTAGGAACTGTATTTGACATCTTAGTATCCATAAGGAATACTATTTTGGGAGTTGTTTCCGCTTTTGGGGAATGGTTAATGTCTTTTGATTTAATAAATCAAGCCGTAACCTACATATCTGCCAATTGGGGTGAGTTCTATAAATACATTATAGGAACTGTACGTGCACTTTCGGAAGCCTTTGGTGCTTTAGCTGATATTATAAAGTGGGTAGGGGAAGCATTCGTACAACTTTCAAAAGGTAATTTCTCTCAAGCCTTAGACGCAGCTTCTACGGGTGTAGAGCTTGCAATGGCAAGAATAAAGAAGGCTTTCTTATCTGCGTTTGAAGAAGAGAAAAAAGGTATAAAGGATGTTGTTGTAGAAACTAAGAAAGCACAAACTACCGCAGGAGCTGTAGGAGGTGGTGGTGCAGGTAAAGCTGCTGCTGTAAAAGCTGAAGAAGCTAAGAGAGCAGATGAAGAGGCTATACGTAGATTAGAGCTGCAGAAACAGAGAGAGCTTGCTGTGATAGATTTAGCAGAGAGAAAGAAGGAGATGTCTGCAGAGCTTGCAGCTGTAAAAAGGTCAGAGTTAGAATTTAAGTACAATCAACTTTCAGAGGAGCTTGCAAAACAATTGTATACATCAATCCCTGCGAAGTGGAGGAAGCGTAATGAAGAAGAGGAGCGACAGTATCAGATTAAGATATTAGGGATGAAAAAGACTGCAACCTTTGCAACCTTAGCTTTAGAGGAAGCACAGAACAAGAAGTCTTATGAGTTTACAAGGAAGGTTGTAGCAGAGAGAGAAGCTGCACTTACGAACCACTTTGATGAGTTATTGAAACTGCAAGATTACTACAATGGAAGGAATGAGTATAGCTCAGAGGTTGCAGCAATAAAAATAAAGGATATAGAGTTAGAGAAAAACGCTGCTTTGCAAGAGGAGCAACAGAAAGCCTTTGAGAGACTCTACAATGATTTTACGTTATCAGAAGAAGAGCGTCTTAAACTTCAAGAAGAATATAACAAGAAGTTCCAAGACTTAGAGAAAAAGAATGCTGAAGATTTGAATGAGATAGAGGTTAATAGATTAAACCTCAGAAACCGTATATTCAAAACTGCAAACGATGAGGCTTTAGAGTCTGCAAACACTTTCGGCGAGATGTTAAAGAGCAGTGGTACTTCTGCCGGAGCATTATTCGGCGGAGTTACAACAGGGATTACATCCTTCATCTCTAAATCAAAAGATTTAAGGAAGGAACTAGAAGATATAAAAGAAGCTAAGAAAGGAGCTTCCCTTACAGAGCTTGTACGTCTTGAAGGTTTAGAAAAGTTAAAGAAGTTTCAGTTAGGTTTGATGCTTGTCTCTCAAGCAGTGTCTACTATAACAAGCACTTTGACGGCTTTGAACGAAGCCCAGATTGCAGGTTTAGATAGAGGTATAGAGAAGAGAAACAAGGAGATAGAGCAACTAGAAGAACAAGCTGAGGCTACAAAGAAGTTAGCAGAAGAAGAGCAAAGAAGGGCAGAACAAGCACAGATTATAAACAACAAGTTAGCAGAGCAGAGAGTAAAAGAGTTAGAGTTCTTATTACAGACGTTACCAGATTCAGAGAAAGAAGCTGCACAAAAACAAATAGACGCAGAGAAGGATAGAATCAAAGAGATTGATAAGAATAAGAACAAGGCTGTAACTGCAGAAGAGGAAAGAATTAAACAGCTACAGAAAGCTAACGAGGAGGATGAAAAGAAGAAGTTAGAGCTTCAAGCACGGAACTTTGATATACAGAAAGCAGGGAATATTGCACAGACTATTATTACAGGGACTTTAGCAGCGATACAAGCTTTTGCAGCTTTAGCAGCAATCCCCATTGTAGGTCCAGGTCTTGCAGCAGGAGCTGCTACAGCTGTAGGAGTATTCACTGCGGCACAAGTTGCATTTATTGCAGCACAAGAGAATCCTTACAGATTTAACGAAGGGACTTTATCAGTACCAGGTTATGGAGATACAGATACAGTACCTGCACTGCTTACTCCAGGCGAGGCTGTAATTCCAAAGGATATAAACAAGAAGTATGCACCAGCACTTGCGGCGATATTCAATGGTAGTATCCCTGCAGAAGTGTTAAACCAAATGATTCACGGATACAGATTCAGTAACCATACACAAACGCAGAACATAGATTTATCTGAGGTTGTGTCTGCAATAAAAAATAAGGAAACCGTGAATATCAGTATTGACGAAGAAGGGATTTCTACGTATATTCAACAAGGATTAAATAAAACCAAGTGGTTAGATAAAACTTTAAGGAGAAAGGTATGAACTACAGAATTACGTTAGAATCAGACACACAGTTTGGGAGAATTGTACTCCCTGAGAAAGACGAACCTATAGGTGTAAGGGATATAGTTACGTATATAAGGAGAGATGACAGGTTTCACGGAATATTCCCTGAAGCCACAACCTCCTTGAAGTTTATATGCAGTGGGAGGTCATACATCAAGTCTGTATATGATACTTACGGATTAATACAGGATATTTTCATTACTATAGATTTTACGTGTGATGACGTAGATTACTTCCCAATCTTAGAGGGGAAGTTAGATTTGACAGAGGTGGTTTTTACGTATCAATTCGCAGAAGTCCCCATCAAACCTAGCAACTGCTTAGATAAGTTTCTGGAGAGACTAGACACACAGCTTAACCTGTATGAAGAGCCGTGCTTTACGGAGCTTACGTATGATAAGACTGCAGTCCGTACAAGGTACACATTCGCACCATACTTCTTTGAGTTTAAGAGTAAGACTATTCTCTCTATAAATCAAATCAAGCTGCAACCCAATAATGGGGACTATTACAGTATCTTGAAGTCTTGGAAGGTTCTTGTAACAAATCCACTATCTTGTTTGGGGGCTGATGCAGTTTATGCAGATGCTCCAATCCCTGCAGGAGTTTCAGGTGGAGGCTGCCCTACTTCAGGTTCAGGAGCTCCAGACGGTGCTGCGCAGGTTATGTGTGTTCAGTTCCCATTTGATATTGTAATTTCCGATAATGATTTTTGGAATACAGGCTATCAACCTACGAACAATCAAATCGTAACTCAAAAGGACTGCAACGATAACGACACAGCCCCTGCAAATCCACAGTGCACAGCTACGGACTATATTGCTACGGCGCAGTGTGTTTGTGATGTTGCAAATCCTATATCCTACACCATCAACTTAGATATTGCCGCATTCTATGTGAGTCAGGCTTTTAGCAATGCAGACACAATGTGTATAGAGGCTTTTGGTGTAGAATCTGAACTTATCTTAGAGTGGGGGTCTTTCACACAGGTCTTAGATAGCAACCCTTTAACTTGGACTCCTGCTGTAGGGGGATGCTGCTTAGCACAACCTGTTGCGGATATGAATTACCCAATGCTGCAGTTCTATGGGAGTATCTCAATCCCTCCTTGCGATGTAGATTTGGGGGATAGGTTAAAGATTTTCATAAGGCACAAAGGTTCTTTTTGGGTAAACCCAGACTTCTTGAATCAACCCAATGCCTCATTCGAGATTACAACCCATTGGGCTAAGACTGATGTCTGCGTAATTTCAGACTGCATCCCACAGCTTGCATCTTTAGGGGCTACATCAGAGAGGGTCTATGCAGTGCACGAAGCCTTATCAAGAGTTGTAGAACATTACACAAACAACTGTTTAAGAGTTAAAACCTGTTACTTTGGCAGACCTAACTCTTTAGAGGGGGCAGATAATATAGAGCTTCAAACTCCCCCTTCGTGTTATCTATACAGTGGAGGACCTGTTGTAAGTAACCACGTATATCCCAATAATCCAAATAACGTGTTTGACCCAACTCCATATCAAACAGGAAGCAATCCTATAAACGTTTGTGAGGATGCAGGTTGTGGGGCTTGGACGGTGCTTACAAGTGGTATAAACTTGAGGGCTTTTGGAACTGCTTTCTTTACAAGTTTTAACGAGTTGTATGAGGCTTTAGATTGTGTTTTCAATATTGGTGTAGGGTATTTAGACTCCGAGAATGATTCCATACGTATTGAGAATAAAGAGTATTTTTATCAAAACCAAGTCATTCTTGAGATACAGCTTGATGAGTTCAACTCCAAATTCACGAGACGTCCTTATACAGAAGCTCTCAACAAAAGATTCATTACAGGTTACGCAGAGAGTATTAAAGATGAAATTAATACAATCGATGAGTTTAATACGAAGAGGGAATACAACCTATTAAACACAAAGATTGATGGGGAGCTTGCAAAGCAGTGTGAGTATATAGCATCAGGATACACTATAGAGTGGCAGAGACGCAGCAGATTAAGTGCAGATGCGCAGTACGATGATAACAAGTTTATTATTGCAACGGAGAGGTTTGTAGGAACACAGTCCCCTGCAACAGGGATGTATACAAATGAAGCTGGGGTGGACAACCCAAGCAGTACCTTACCAAACCCCCCACTATATGCCCCTGATGGGTTGATAGACCCTGCTACAACGTACAATTGGCGGCTAAGTCCATACTACAACACAATACGATGGGCTTCAGTCTTAAAGCAAAGTACTTGGAAGCAGCCTGATGAGTTACTTACGTTTGCATTAGGAGAGACCAATTTCCAAGTGGCGGGGAATGAACCAGGAGTATCTTACGGTTGCGATATTGATATAGACTATGATTTGCCTCCAACGTTTGAGATTACACACGGGGAGAACCAAGACATACATCTGCAAGATATTACGTTCCCAAGAGCGCAGGATATGCTTTTCAAGCCTGAAGAGGTTACATTTGAGTACCCTATTACGTTCACGGAATACAAAATGATTCGTCAAAACCCATACGGTAAGATAAAAGTCAATGGGGAGGATTTTTATATCAAAGAAATTGGCTTTCAATTGAATAAAAATAGTAACTTTACTTTATTAAAAGCGTAAAATGGGACTCTTTAGATTTGATGCTTTCTGTGGGGTTGATTTAGTGCCCCACATACAAAACGTAAATCAGTATTACTGCTGCGATGACTTCACGGATGACACTTTACATATAGTGCCAGGAGATGTATGGACTGTCCCACACCCTGCGGGAACATATCAAGATGTATACCTTTATAAAGGAGGTACAAGTTTAGGGATTATAAGCAGCCTTGCACCGAGTCCAGACAACACTTTCAGTTTCATATTATCTTTCGATGCAAACACAAAGTGGCGTCTTGCTTACACGTGTGATGGAGTGTCGGCTTGCAGTAATATCATAGACCGTCAAGATTATTTAACAGATGATGACTTCTTAGACGCTATAGTTACAGAGATGATGCTTTTCTTACCCATTACGGTTGTAAGAACTGCAAATGCTTTCTCTATAACTTTCACATCTGCCGTAGCGTGTTTGTGCAATTCTACGGTTTTCTCTAAGGAGGGTATTTCAGAGACAAGCTGTGGAGTTACGCCTATTGTGATAAGAGAGGCAGACTTGTGCAATACTGCAATATACAGCAACTTTGTTGTGATACAGTATGAATCTGCTTGTGTAAGTTTCACACAGATAGAGTGTTTTGAAAGAGACACACACACAAACTTAACGTTCCCAAGTAACTTGAACGATGGGTGCTATCACTTATTCGTTAATGGTTTTGGGTGTACGCAACAGATTAGACTTACTACAGGGTGTAACTACCCTGCAATACAATATCGTAACTTCGGGCAGCAATTCACAACCTATAGAATTGGTATAGAGGTTAGAAACCCTAATGTACGCAAGACTCAAGAGATTAGTAAGAGTACAAGAGGGGAACTACGCAAGCTGTACACAACCTACGAAAAGCTGTACGAAATGGTTACAGATTATTACAGTGAACAGATACATGGAGAGCTTTCTGTAGCTGTAGAGTCTGACATATTCCAAGTGGGAACTTATTGGAATCAAAGCAACTTGCCATTCTTTAAGAGTTTTGTTGCAGAAGAAACGTACAAGGTAAATTGGTCAAAGGACTTCCCAACAAGGAGACTTGCGCAGGCAGAGATGGTTTTAATAGAAAAGGAATACACATACATAAATACGTTTTGCAATGCTTAGAACAGGAGAAGCAAATAGAAAGTGTTGGGATATAATACAAAAGAGGTGGAAGCCTTGTCCTCCTTTGTTGTTAAGTTCAGACAGTACAGGTAAATCTGGGAGTCCTTGCTGCGTTCCAAAGAACTGCTGCTTTGACTGCAAGGATTTGATAGACTTGACTAAATGTATGCAGCATTTACAAATCTACGCAAGTCCGTCGGTGATACAACCAAACCAATTCCCTATCATAGGTCCTAACTTTGGGGGAATACAATTCGCATACAACCTTTCCAACTGTAGATTTGAGCTGCAGGGAGGGGGGATTTACGATAACCACACCTCAAGCCTACTTACGTGTTACATTGCAACGGAGGTTACGAATTCAGAACATCTTATACCTTACCCTCCTTCAGGGACATATACATACCCTATGTGTATAAGGCTTGTACCACAGATTCCTCAGTGCCCTGAATTGGGTATATGTTTCAACATCAACGTTGTAGAGTTTCAACCTACGTTTTACACGTTCAGGGTTTCTGATGTTGCTATTTGCAAGAACGTAGATGCTTTTTCTGCAGGGGATGGTTGCAACAGCTGCCCAGAGAGTATTGTACCTCCTTGTGTTTCAGAGTATTCAGGGTCATTCCCTACGATATTTGCAACTCAAGGGTCTACATTCCAGCACAGCTTTGAAGTGTGTATAGATGAATGCTGCTTAAATGATAACGGAGATGGAGAGGTTTTAGTATGGACTTTCTTCGATGACAATATTCAAAGTATCCCCAACCCTGCTGCTTTCAATTTATCTTTAGGTTGCAATACGGTTACGGTAACCTACGATGTCCCAATTACTGCAAATTTGGGAGGTCATTCAGTTGCAGTGTTGGTAAGAACGCTTTGTGATGACTATTATTTCTTGTTAAAAGTTTTTGTTTCCTAAAAATTATTATATTTGTATATGAGTTCAATGAGACGATGCTGGAATGCCCAGCGCAAACAATGGGAGGCTTGTAAGACTGTTACGTTAGCTTCTAGAGGTGGAGGTGGTACAGGCACAGTACCTCAATGCTGCTTGAAACCTACGTGCTGCTTGACCTGCAATGACTTAAAGTCTATGGGGGCTTGCTTGGCGAATGTTCCTTTAATCTTGGGCTTTGTACAACCCACACCTGTAACGCCAGATGTTACTTTGATAGGTTCGTACTTAGACTTTGTAAGTTGTGTGCTTACTATAAATAGAGCTACAGATGTTTTGAGTACTGCTGATTATAGTGCTTACCCTATAGTGGTTTACACAGACGTTCCTTGTTATGCAACACCGGTAGTAGCAACTAATGCAGGGGTAAATGCTTACAACATTTGGGTAAGACAGTGCTTAGTACTCACAAGTACAGACCCTGAGTGTCCAGATATTGGAGTATGTTTTGAAACTACGGCACTAGATGTTCCAGGACAGCCAGGAGACTATTACCATCAATTCCGCAACCCTGTAATCTGCTTAAATCCTTTGGATTTTAGTGCAGGGTCAAACTGTGATAATTGTTTACAACAACCGCCAACACCTTAATACTAAAACAATGATAGATTTAGATAAAATCAAAGCTGCGATGCAGGGATTGCCTCAACCTCAACCGACTCCTAAAGCTGCAAAGAAAGGGGGTAAAAAAGGTAATTGTACAGGAGGATGTGGGGGAAAGAAATAGACTACGACATCGTAGAAGAATTATATAAGAGAAAAGGTTATACTTTCTTTAAGGGGGAGTATAACCTTAATATCTTTGGGATACGAAGCAGTTCTAAGTCAGGAGTACGTTTTGATGACTTATTAGGTTGTGCTTACCAACACGGAGGTAATAACCTATTTATAACTGCTGCAACGTTAAATCCAGGAGTTTTCTACTTGCAGAATTTAATGGATGCAGGTGGAGCTGCAATAATAAAAGAAGGCCTTTATAGGGGAGTGTTCAAGCTAGATTGGTTTAGAGGTACAGAGGCTTTAATCCAAGTAAGACCTTTCACGGTTTATAGAGATAAGAACTTGAATCAAGAAGTTGATATAGTTCCAGGCTCTGAAACTACAGGATTGTATGGAATCTTTTTACACCAACACTTTCAAGGTGTAGAAGAAGCCAAAGAGATTGGTAAGAGTAGTGCTGGGTGTGTTGTACCTAGTACTTTATCAAGTTATAGAGGGTTGATGTCTTTATGTAAGAAGCAAATACCTCGATGGGGCAATAGTTTTAGTTTTACTGTTTTTACAGAAAAAGATTTATGGTAGTTTTTGATAAAGCCAACCATAGGTATTACGAAAGTTCCAACGGTAAGGAGGTTACGTACATATCTGTAACCACCTTACTAGGGACTTTTTGTAAACCTTTTGACACTCAAGTTGCAGCGCAGTATGCACATAAAAGAGGTTTAAATCCTCATGATGTAAGAGCTGAATGGAAGCGTGTTTCTAAAGAGAGTTTACTCTTTGGGAATAAAGTACACTCACATTTAGAGGATTACTTTAAGGGTAATTCCGTATCACAGTTAGGAGAGCAGATTAGGGATTCTATTTTAGAGCACATAGAACATCCTTTCTGCAAGTATGAGAGTGAGAAGATGGTTTACAGCAAAGATTTAAGAGTTGCAGGAACTGTAGACTTGCTTGTGAATCATGAAGGCGGTACATCTATTGTAGATTTTAAGACTATAAAAGATATGCAGTCTTTGAGTAAGAGTTACAACTCTATGCTCCACTTCAAAATCCCAGATTCTAAAGAGAATAAGTATTGGATACAAATTGCAATGTATTCGCACATACTTAATCTGTTAGGGTATAGGATAGAGAATAGGCATATAGTTTTGGTAAATAAGGACTTAAACACTGAAACCTTAACTTTAACAAAAGATGAGTCAAGATTTTACGATGAAATCGCCACAGAGATATTTGGGATGTGGACAGACTTTGCCCGATATATGCCTAGTTAATATTGAGGCTTTTTTTAATGTTTTCGATATATACTACCTAGACAATTTAACTGCAAACATAAAGAAAAGTTTTGCAGGAGCTGTAGTAGGGTTTTTGAATTGCCTCCCAAAGAATTACTTCTTAGATGTTGTAGACTTGTACAATGTTTTCAATGCCTATCTAGGTTTAAGGTATAAAGAGTCTATACTGATAGAATCTTTCCAAGAGATGTTGCAGCATTGTTCTACAAGGTTAGGTTACAATTATTTGTTAGTAGCTGATGCTTCCCTGTGTTATCACCCAGAGGTTATAAATATCTTTGGAAGTGCTCCAGGCACTTATATAGTTTTTATAGATGACTTTGATATTTTCTCTGAGTTGCTCTCTGAGAACAATACAGGAGAAGAAGGTAATTACATAGAAGTAGATGATACTTCTAAATATGTAGAGGAGGTGTTGAACTTGAAGTACTTATTAATAGAATTCTTAGAAGCTAAAATAGATGGGACGCAAGAACAAGAACGTGAAGACGGAGCTTCCGATGAGGAAGACGAAGAAGACGAAGACGAAGAATATTACTAAGACTAAGTCTCAACAATCTCAACACGAAGAAGGGAATAGAAAACTCATAGTTATAGAAAGTAACTATCCATATCCTTCTTTGAATGAGTTTGGGAAGAATAAGAAACCTGAGGTTTTGTTTGAAATTAATAAATTACTGCAAAGCCGCAAACCTTTGCTTATAGAGGAGTTCTACGTCGTTTTAGAATACAACTACAGGTTTGACGTTGATAATACAATTACAATTGTGAAACTTTTTGTTGATGCTTTGCGTTATAACTATTATATAGCTACGGACTCAAACAAGGTGTTCAAGGCGGTAAAGTTAATTTATAAACCTGATTTAGATTATGGAACTTGGAAACTGTCAGTCATCGGGAAAAGCCCTTCAAAGCAAAGGATTCTATGGATGCTTAAAGATTGCGCAGGAGCACGAAGCGTCAGTGATAGAGAGGTTAAGGAATAAAGGTTTCTACAACGTAGACAGACCTGAAGGCAACTTCAAAGACTACGACTTCTCTGCGGTGTATGCAGGAGTTACGTATAGATTTGAGTGTAAGAAGGATTTGATGTCTGCAAAGACAGGTAACGTAGCAATAGAGATAGGGTTTAAGAATAACCCCAGCGGGATTGCTTCTAC
>JACDJC010003605.1_pt1 | contig 11076 bp, 17 predicted proteins | sample 7454191 | NCBI WGS metagenome assembly JACDJC01 (sample SAMN14253291, study PRJNA609438) | sludge metagenome | isolation source: sludge after 25d culture with pyrite and EDTA | collected 2018-12-20
AACCACGATGTTTGTGTTGCAGCCGGTTGCGTTGGATGCGCCGAGCGTGAACCGGGCCGAGCCGGGGGTGGTTTGGAAGAACTCGTATGCCTTGCTGCTGTAGCCGCTGATGATCCCCGTCTGCCCCACGTTTGCGGTTGACTTGAACGAGAACAGGTAGTCGTTCGTGCCTGTTGTCGGAGTCGCCACGATCGCGATGGTGTAGGTGGTCGGGACGGTGACGCTGCTGTTCTTGAGCAGCACGCTGCTGATGCCGTCGAAGGTGAGGACGTTCAACCCGTTCTGCGTTGCCGACCCGGTCGTCGGCCTCTCCGAACCCGAAGAGGAAACGTGGCGACCGTTGCCCGACTTGTCGTCCCACTGCGACACGGCCCCCGATGACGAGGTGATCGTCGCGGTGTCGGAGGCGTCGAGCCACAGGTCGGGGGTGAGCGACATCGGGTCGAACCCGGACGCCTTCGCTCCCAACAGCCGCATGACGGCGGTCATGCGAACGCCGCCCCAACCTGCTGCCCCAGATACGTCGTCCCACCGTCGACAGTGGTGAACACGTATTGGGACGGGGTCGTGTAGGTGGGCGCGGTTCCGGCCCAGTCGATCGACGCCGGAAGTGTCGGCGTGAACGCACCCCGCAGGATCAGGGTGAAGATCGTCGCCTTGCCCGACGGTGCAGGGTTGGAGAACGTGAACTCGCACGCCTGATCCATCGTGCAGTCGAACACCCCGTAGGTGGACAGGTCGAGTGTTTCGGTGGCACCAGTGGCGGCGACGGTGTTCACGTTCGATTCGATCGCTCCGATGTCCTCAACCGATGCACCCGCAGCGACAAGCGGCAGGTAAGCGGCGTGGGTGTGCGACGCTGCTGCCGCGCCGATGTCGGATGCGGTCAACGCGTCAGTGCCGCCCGTGGCGTGCGACGTCTTGTGCGCCGTCGGTGTGCGGGCATCGACTCCCTGCGCTGCGGTCGCGAACGCCGACGCAGCCTCCACCGCCGCCGAACCCAAACCAAGGTTCGTGCGCGCTGTCGCCTGGTTCGACACACCCGACAGGTCATCAACCAGCCCGGCCGCCGTGCCTGCCGGGTCGGCGCCGACATCGGATGCCGTGGTGCCGTGCGGGTTCCCCGTTGTGACTTGTGAGTGGTCGTACGCGGTTTTGCCGCGGTCACCCCGGTAGGCGGTCGACGATGTCTCGCCGAGCGAGAGCGATGCGCTGATCTCGACGTACGCTGACCCGGACCAGCGGTACGTGAGGTTCGTGTCGAGCGTGACGTAGATGAGGCCCGTCTCGCCGGTGCCGGGCAGCGCCGCGAAGTTCGCCACCTCGACCACGTCATCGACGTACGACGGGAGCTGCGACGACGGGACCTTGCCACCGGAGTCCAGTTCGGCGACACCGTCCGCCGAACCGGCGTCGAGCGCAGCGGCAGTGCCCAGCCCGTCGGCGACCGCCTGAGCGGCGCCTGCGGGGTCGTACAGGTCATCGAGGGTCACGGCGCCGGTGCGGCCGTCGACACTCGCGACAGCGGAACCGCCGGACCCACCGGCCGACGAGTCGATGACCCGCCAGACGCCGACGTAGCGCAACAGGGTGAGCACCGTGTTCGCCTCAACGGTCACTTCGCTGACGAGCTGGTTGTCGAGACCGAAGATGGCCTCGTCGTCCTCGTGCGGCACGACCGTGATCGCGCCGCCGACAGCGGAGATGAGGAACGCTTGCGGGTCCTCGTCCTGTGAGGCGATCGTGGGCAGGTCGACGGTGCCGTTGCCGACGATGACCCCGTCGGTCGCCGCGAGCGTGATCGTGTCGGCGTAGACGGAGCGTTCCGCCGCCCGGATGAGAGGGGTGGCACCGGCCGCCGCCGTCAGGGCACCGACGGCGCGCACCACGGAAGCGTGGACGGCCATCGTGGACTGGCCGACAGCGTTGACGGTCTGGCCGCCCGAACCGATCACCTGCACGCCCATCAGGACCCCAGCAGGGAGAGCAGGGACGTCACGTCGGTCACCTGAATGGTCCCGATGTACGGGTAGGCGATCTGGTCACCGTTGGTCTGGATCAGCTCGTACACGTACGTGGGGGCGCAGTCGGCGCCGACCGTCGCCGTCGCCGTCAGCTCGGTGTCGGTGAGGGAGCCGCGCACGAGACCGGTGGCTTGGTCGGAGGTGTCCCAGTCGTCAAAGCTTCCCCATAGGGTGCCGGTCGAGTCGTAGATGTTGAGCGCCCACGTCGACCCGGTCAGGTCGATCGGCGACTCAAGGTCGGGCAGCGAGTCGGGGTCGTCCGGGTCGAGCGCCTCGTAGAACCCGAACTCGAACGGCCCCCACGTGCCGCCGCGGGGCAGGTTCGTGAAGTGGGCGAGGCGGGTGCCGTCGCGCAGTGTGACCGCAGCAGGGTCGTCGCAGGGATCGCAACAGATTCTCACCCCAACATCATCGCACGAGGCTGGGCCTACTTGACGGTGACGTGGTCGGCGACGCACCCGGCGATGTCCGACTGGTTCACATTGAACGAAGGGGCGCCAGCGACGACGCTGGTCTTGGACGGCACCCGGTCAGCTTAGAGGGCGCCGACGACCCACTGGGCGAGCCACTCGCCGAACGCCCAGCCGAGCTTGCCGCCCAACGCGACACCGAGCAGCACGGCGAGCATCTCGGTGGAGGACATCAGATCGGACTGTCGATGGCGAACCGTGACCAGCGCGCCGTCGAAAGGTAGGGGGACGTCCCGAAGGTGACGCAGTAGCCGCCGAGTCCTGCCCGAGTGGCGGTTGCATGGACGCTGTCGAACCGTGAGAGCTTGACCACATCGTCAACCTGCACGCTGATCTCCCCGGTCTGCGCCGTCTCGACCCGTAGGCGGTAACCAGCCCCCCACGTCACTCCGGTGGTCGACTCCATCATGGTCGACACGCCGCCAACCACCCGGAACAGGTACATGGGATCGGACGACGAGTTGGTGCCGCAGACGAACCAGTAGTTGGAGGTGTCGACGTACCGGAAGATCGCGTAGACGGGACCTTTCGGCCACACCGTCATGTCCCATTCGATCGCCATGTCGGGGGCGTCGGCCTCAACAGTGGCGACAGCGACGACGGTGCCGGTCGTAGTGACCTTGGCGAGACTGGTGTCGATGGCGAAGGTGTAGGCGTCTATCGACCACGGCGACCCCAGCGTCGCTGCATCGGCACGATCGAACTCGTCGAGGAAGCTGAACGGCGAGTCGGGCGCCGCTACCGTCGAAGTCAACGTCACCGACCCGTCGCCCGCTGTGGCCGGAGCGAAAGTCACCGACGTGGCACCGGGAACAACGTAGGACGACCCGGCTCCGCCGCCGCCTCCGGTGCGACCTGCCGAGCAGCCGCCGCCGCCGCCGCCGCCGTAGTAGCCACCACCAGCGCCGCCACCGCCGCGGATGCCAGAGGTGCCCGCACCACCCGCGCCGCCGGTGGCACCTGAACCGGCCGAACCGGAGGTGCCACCAGCGCCGGTCCCGGCTGCGCCGACAGCGGTGCCGGTGGCGCCGCCACCGGCACCGGCGGCGATGTTGGCGCCGTTCTGCCCGGCTGCCCCGGGGAGGCCGCCGTTGCCGCCCTTCGATGCCCCGGTGCCACCCATGTTCGCCCCGTTGCCGCCAGCCCCCGCAGCCACGATGACGCGGTCACTCGTTGCCGTGCCCCCTCGACGGATGTCTGAGGCCCCGCCACCGCCACCGGCGCCCTGCGCCCCCGCACCGCCGCCGTTCCAGCCTGCTGCGCCACCAACACCGCTCGCTCCTGTGCCGCCAGCGCCGCCCACGTTGATCTGCAACGTTTCACCTGGTGTCACCGGGATGTCGGCCTCAACCAACGAACCGACCGGGATCGTGTTACCGGGCGCGTACTCGTCGCCGCCCGATGCACCTGCGATCGTCACATGGAGCCGGGTGACGCCTGCCGGGACGACGAACGTCTGCGCCGCCCCGGTGTACGCGAACTCCTCCGACACGACGGCGCTGGCGTGCGCCCCGAGCAGTGCCTTCATCATCTCATCGCCCCGTAGTGCTTCGACACCTGACCGGACGTGAGGGCGTAGTTGTAGAACGCCGCCATCGTGATCCGGCCCTTCCACGCACGCGACGCGACCGCCGGGTTGTGCCCGATGCCGAACACGCCCGCCGAGTTGCCGCGCCGCGACCCTGACCTTGACGCTGCTGACCCCACCGAGACCCCATCGACATAGAGGGTGACGGTCGAGCCGCTGAGCACCATGACGATGTGGTGCCAGCTTCCGGTCGGCGGACCCCATGAGCCGAGCAGCTTGTTCGCCCAGTTCGTCTCGCTGTCGTTGCTGACCTGAGCGGTGAGACGGCCACCGGCCGTGTCCTCGACCTGCACGAAGAATTCACTGGTTACCCCGCCAGCATGCTTACCAAACACATAACGGGCGTACTGCCCGGAGAAGAACGATGCCCCGAGGTACGCCCATGCCTCGACCGTGAAGTTCGTTGTCGACCAGAGGGCGTCGTCGGCTGCGGAGAACCCGACGCCGGACGACCCGGCGAACTCGACGGCCTTCACGCCGGGAGCGGGGCCGCCGACCGCGTAGGTGACGCCGCCGCTGCCTGCCTTCGTCGCCGTGCGGGCGCCGACGGTGATGTCGGCGAGGTCACCGGACGCTTCCTGCATCGGCCAGAACGCGCTCGGTGAGTCACCGAGGACCACGGTGCTGTAGGAGCGGCGGCCGAGCGTGGCCTTCAACATCAGGCGAACGCCTGCCCCATGACCGACGCGTGGATCGTCGCGCCACCATCGCGGGTGCGGGCCACAATCACGTCAACCGCTCCCGACCCGGTCGACATCGTCGGGGCGACGCCACCGGCCCAGTTCCACGCCGATCCCCAGGTGATCGTGTGCGGCGACGAGTCCTGCTTGATCTCCAAGATGACCTGCACCTCGTAGCCGTCGACCGCGTCGTTCAGGGTGACGGAGGTGACGTCGCTCGACAGGGGGCCGTAGAAGCTGTTGCCGTCGTTGACGGACAGGACGACATCCCCGGCGAACGAGGTGACGTTGAACACCCGGTTGAGGTTGCCCAGCGATGTCGGGGTGACGCGCTCGAACCAGCCCCAGACGCCCCAGCCGTTGTCGCCGCCGGGCGAATCGGGGATGAGGATGGCGACGTCGGTGCTCGCGTGGAGCGGGTCGAACGCCGAGTCGATCACCTGAATGGCGATGACGGCGGTCGGCTGGATCGTGCGTCGCGCGTAGCCGTCATCGACCGTGACGTCGTACACGCCGTCCTCGGCGTTGTCGGAGCGGCCATAGACGAGGACCGTGGAGTTGGCAGGCCCAGAGGCGGCGTCGAGGTCGATGTCGTCGTCCGGGTCGTACAGGGCGAACATCGGCGGGGTGTCCCCAGCGAGCAGCTCATCGAGTTCGGTCTGGAGACCGGTGATGGCGTCGATCGGGTGCTGGTCGGCGCTCGACCGCCCCGTCAGGGCGCCGTGCGACGTGACACCGCCACCTTCGCCGCCCTCGGGGGCGGGCCAGACCGGGAACGGGGTGTAGGTGGGCATCAGGGGCCTTTCGCCGAGCTGAGAACGATGAAGTCGGTGAGCCGAAGCCCGAGGTCACGGAGGCGCACCCGGGGATCCATGCAGCTGCGGATCGCCGACCCCTGCTTGGGGTCGGTGCGGTCGCCGACGATGAGGCCACGGCCGGTGTTGCTGCCGGGGGCGCCGCGCTTCATGGCGGCGACGAGGGTCTCCTCGTCCCGGGTGAGGATGAAGGACGGGCGCCAGTCCGGGTGAAGCACGAGCCGGGTCCCGGCCACGAGCGGGTGGGCCGAGCAGAGGCCGTCGGTGCCCCGGGCGGGCCAGAGGATCTCGCGGGTCGAGTAGCAGGCGGCCGAGAACCAGATGGCGTGGTCGATGTAGCCGCGGGCGAACTCGTCGGGCCGGGGGATCCCGGCGACCAACGGAAGGCGCGAAGCGGTGACGCCCGCCGGGGTGGTGTCCCATGGGCGGCTCAGGTCCCAGCGCACAACGACACGGGCGAACCACGTGCCGAAGTCGGGGCCGGGCCGCAGGGCGCCGCACTCCCACATGTAGGGGTGGTCGGGGTCGCGCAGGTCGAAGCCGACCCACTGGAGGTCGCCCTGCGTCGCTGTCGGATCACCGAAGCGGCGGACGATGCCCTCGTTGCGATGGAAGTCGGGCAGCGGCACGAGGTGTTTGCGCCCGTGCTGGTCGAACACGACGGTCGGGACCTCGACGTGGGAGACGTCGGCCCACGGGGTGCCGGACCACGAGTTCTGGGCGGACACGCCGCCGACCCGGGTCCGCACCGGCCCCTCCCACGCCTTGAGGGCAGTGGTGGCCGTCGCGTTGACGCCGAGGCCGTCGATCGGGTCGAGCCATGGGGCGTCGACCCAGAGCACATCATCGAGGGACGGCACCTCGTCGGGGAGCCACGTCTGCCACGACAGGACCTCCCACGGGAGCTGCGGCTTGCCGTTGGGGCCGGTCCAGCCGCGCCAGCGAACGCCGACGTGGTCCTTGCGCTCGGCGACGTCGGTCGGTAGGCGCGCCATCAGGGGAACGCCTTGCGCTTGACCAGCCCCGCGCGCCACTTGTTGTACATGTGGTTGGCGATCTGGGCCGAGTTCTTCTTCGACTTACCCTTACGTCGGAGGGCTTCATAAACCCTAGCCCATTTCACAGACTTGCAGTGAGGGTGCAGGGGTGTTTTCTTGCACTTCCGGCGCTTCTTGCCGCCGATCGCGGCGGCGCGGGCCAGCTGCTCGTCGGGGGTGTCGAGGATCGCGACGATCTCGGCGACGTCCGACTCGCTCAGGCCGAACGCATCACTCATGCGGAGATGGCGGCGAGCGCGCCGAACACGCAGCAGGTCGGGAAGCGGAAGATGGCCTCGCGCTGCACGAACAGCTCGGAGCGGTTCAGGCGGGCGAAGCTGGCGACGGGCGGCTCGCCCGAGCCGGACTCCCACGTCTCGGAGAAGTCCAGCTCGACGGGGCCGGTGACGTAGATGAACGCCTCGCCCTCGGCGGACTCGACGGGGCCGGGGGAAGCGTTGGGACCCCATTCGCCGGGCGTGTTCGGGTAGCCGGGGCCGGGGATGACGATGCCGCCGGTGGGGGTCATCAGCCGGTCGCCGACCCGGGTGACGACCTGCGTCTCCATCAGCTGGTAGATGAGCCGGGACGGCACGTGGAACGTGGGCTGGGCGCCGCCCGAGCACTCGTCGAAGTTGGCGCTCAGCTCGGAGAGTACGACCTCGGCGGGCTGGGCCGACGCCGCGCTGACGTCGGTCGCAGTGGACTGGAGGCTCGGGGAGCCGGACTCGGCGCCGGTCCACAGCTCGCGGGCCACGGCGTAGGGGGTCTTGGCCTTGAGGGTCTCGACGGCGGACTTGCGGGCCTCGGCGTAGTAGGCGAGCGAGGTGCAGGTGAACGACGCGACGATCGCCCACGGCAGGAACACCGGGAAGTCGTCGTCGCCGAGCGCCTCCGGGGTCATCTGGGGGAAGCCCTCCTCCTCGACCTCCTCGACGCAGCGCTGCCAGCTGCCGACCGTGCGACAGAAGTCCTCGCGGTGGCTGATGCCGTAGGCCCACCCGTCGGAGTTGATGCCGGGGATGCGTCGCGAGGAGGTCACGATGCTGACCTCGGGGGCGCTGGGCAGGATCGGCGCCAGTGGCTGCGGCATGAGGAAGTCTCCCGGGTAGGGCTGCGGTCGTGAACCGTTCCCAGTGTACGGGCGGGCCGTGTCCTCCCGGCCGATGCCTGCGGCGGGAGAGGGAGTGGGACCGGGACTGCGAGAGACGAGGTCGGGCTGGCGTTGCACCTGCCGTTCCTGCACTTTGGGGAACTCTCGCAGCCCCGGTTGTCCCCCACTCGGAGGTTACCGAGGACGACCGTAGCACGGGAAGGATCCCGCGCCAACGACCGCCGATCCTGCTACGGTGACTGCCGACACAAGAGCGAAGCCCCGGCGCTTGCGACAGCGACCGAGGCTTCTAAGCCCTGACCTGATCTGGAGGTCGAGAACCTTGAGTAACCGTAGCACGCTGCCGACGCTGCCGATAGGCGCCCCTCGATGAGCGGCGTCACCACCGATTACCGGTTCGCCCCGATCCCTGAGCAGCTCCTGTTCGACCCCTCGATCGACACGACGGCGAAGTGCGTCTACGCGGTGCTGTTGCGTCACGGCATGTCTCCCGACGACTGCTACCCGTCCCACAAGCGGATCGGCGACCTACTCGGTATGTCGGCTCGGTCGATCCAACGGCCGCTGAGGGTGTTGGAGGACGCCGGGTGGGTGCTGCGCATCGAGCGTCGCGATGACCGCGGCGACCGCATCAGCGATGGGTTCCATGTGCGCTCCACTCCGCCCTCGACCGCGTGCGAGGACGCGCCCCCCGCGCACCAGAGCGCGGACCCCCCCGCGCACCAGAGCGCGCACCCCCCGCGCACAGGAGCGCGGACAGAACGAAAGCCAGATAACGAGAGCCAGTCTGAACGAGAGAGTGCAGCGACTCCGTCGCCGCTCCCTGTCGCTTCTCGACCGGTGCCCAAGGGGGTCGACCCCGACGACGTCGAGCGTCTCTGCCAGCACCTCCAGCGACGGGTCAGGCAGCACCGCGGGGTAGCGCCCACTCCGTCCCCAGCGTGGCGGGCCGACATGGCGACCCTGCTCAACTCGGGCGCCTCCGGGTGGGAGGGGCCGCCGCCGACGCCGCAGCAGGTCGCCATCGTGATCGACGCGGTGTTCGACCGGCTCAACGTACGCTCGGGGCGCGGCTTCTGCTGGGCCGATCAGGTGCGGTCCCCGCAGGGGCTGCGCGGCAAGTGGGAGCAGCTCACGTTCGCCCTGCGCGACCACCAGCAGGCCCACCCCGAAGTGGACGACGTGCTGGCCGCCATGAACATGCTCGACAAGATGGGAGTGCGACGATGAACGACAAGGAAGCCGTGGAGGTGGCGCAGCTGGTGGCGAAGCTCTGGCCGTCACCGGGGATGGACGGGGTGCGCTGCACGTTCTACGCCCGGGCGCTGACCGTGGTCCCCGACCACGTCTCGGCGATCGAGGCGGTCAGTCGGCTGTTCGTCGACGAGCGGTTCCAGCCGACCCCGGGTCAGGTGATCGACGCCGCTCTCGGGGACCTGACCTCGCTCGGGGCCACCGGCTGGGAGGCGATCGTCGGGAGGGCAGCTGAGATTGCGGGCGGGCGCCCCGTCGACGCCCCCCTCTCGACCGAGCTGATGACCGCACTGCGGGCCAGCAGCCTGACCGTGGGCATGGTCGGCCAGTCGCTCAACAACGACAAGCAGCTGTCTGCGCTGCGCCGCCGGTTCCTGACCGGCTACCGTGACACCAAGAGGGCTGAGGCGGCAGGGAAGCTGGCCGACGCCGAGACGAGGGAGTTGACCACATGAGCACGTTCCGCCGACCGAAGCTGGAGGAGTGCAAGGCGTCGTTCCGCGCCGGGCCGACCGTCGAGATGAAGGGGCTGCGCGACCCCGGGCATCGCTGCCCGGACTGCAAGGACTCGGGCTGGGTGGTCGTCTCCCGGTCGACGTCGGCCGCGGCGACGGCGATGCCGTGCCGGGTGTGCAACCCGGTGCAGTACCGGCGCTGGACGAACGGGTGCCTGTCCGGCGCTCGGGCGCACTGCGGCTGCGAGGTGTGCGTCGCCGGGCGCAACGGGACCGTGGGCCTGTCGGACTACGCCCCCGACGGCACGCTGCTCACCGGCGCCCTGTGAGCGCCTCACGGCGTCGTGCGGGCCGGGAGGCCCCGACGGGGCGCAGGCCCCCTCCGCGGCCGCCTCAGCCCTACTGTGAGGTCCACGGCGGCTGTGAGGAGAAGGCGGCGGTCTGGTTCCGGGGGACCACCATGTTCGACGAGCCGGTCACCCTCTGGGCCTGCGGGGACCACCAGCGGGAGTTCCGACTGCGCCACCCAGAGATGCAGTGGGGTGTCTCCAAGTTCTGACCCGGGACGCGCCGGTGCCCCCGACCAGCTGGGGACGGGGGCACCGGCGGAGGACTCAGGCGGCGTCGGCGAAGCGCTTGCGCACGAAGGCCCGGAACTCGCGGTCGGTGTCACACGACGGGGCGTCGGACACCGGGGTCGACATCTGCGAGTTGGGGTCGAGCGTGAACCACGGTCGACCACCGGGGATCGAGCAGAACACGAAGGCTCGGCCGCCGTCCGGGTCGGTCAGCGTCGCCTGACTCATCATGGCGTTGCGGGCGAAGGTGATCTTGGTCAAGGGATTCTCCTTGGGTCAGGCGGGGTTGTCGGCGCGCACCGCCGTCACGAAGCGGTCCCGGTCGACCCGGGGGTTCGACCGCTGGAGGCCGGTGATGACCGTGTCGACAGCGAGGTCGAAGGCGGCCACGGCGGCCGGGACCCCGAGGTCGACGAGGTTCTTGCGGTCGATGCGCAGGTCGGCGGCGAGCAGGTTGAGGTAGCGCTTGGTCATTGGGGTGCCTCCTAGGCGGGGGTGACGACGACCTCGGAGCCGGTGAGGGCGAAGGTCGTCTCGGCGATGACGGCCAGCTCGGAGCTGGTGACGGGTCCGAGGACACCGGCGGTGCCGAGGACGTAGAACAGGCTCTCAGGCTCGGGGGCCGGTGGGGCCTTGACCGCCGTCGCGTAGGGCGACGGCGCGCTTGGGCTGACCGGCTGGAGCGTCGGTGTTGCGATCACGGCGACTCCTCTCGCTCGGGGGTCCCTCCCCCTTGCAGGTTCAGTGTAGCACGTTTCTCGTTGTCAGTGTGCTACGTCTCGACGGCGGCCCGACCGGGGGTGGCGGTGCCAGCCGTCCGGCTCGGGGTCCTTCTCGGGATCCCACGCCTCGGCGGCCGCGACGGCCAGCTCACGGGTGTGGTAGCACCACGCGTCGTCCACGAAGTCCGAGCCGATCGCGCCGACCACGATGCGGTGCGTGAACAGCATTGGCTCGATCCACAGGCCGTAGCCCGGGGCGATCTCTCGGAAGGGGGGCGGGTGTGCATCAGGCATCAGGCGTCTCCTTGACGTCGAGGCGGTCCGTGTCGGCCAGCTCCT
>JACDJC010003607.1_pt1 | contig 11070 bp, 9 predicted proteins | sample 7454191 | NCBI WGS metagenome assembly JACDJC01 (sample SAMN14253291, study PRJNA609438) | sludge metagenome | isolation source: sludge after 25d culture with pyrite and EDTA | collected 2018-12-20
CTCAAAGGACCAGCTAAAAAAGAAAGTCATCCGGCACATGCGCATGTTGCAGAAGCGGCCTGCGAGAGTCCGGAAATACTTTGAGCATCCACGCATCAATTATGCGGCTTGATTATGGCCTATTTTAATGCCGGGTTAATAGAACGGCATCTTCAGGGATTTGAGCTCCTCATCCCTGACCTTTGGGGAGGTGACACCCCGCATTTCCTCGACCATCTTTGCCGCAAGTTGGTGACCTTGCAAAACCGCGAAACCGCGCCGGTCAGACCGTGGGACGTTGCACCGACCTCCATTCAATTGGCTCTGGCCAGAGGCCACCGTTGGCTGGCGATGCTGGAATCAGGGGAAGCGAAGTCTTTGAAGGAGATCGCCACGCGGGAAGGAATCGACAACAGCTACGTCAGCCGGATGGTGAACCTGACCACACTGGCGCCCGACATTGTGGTGGCCATCCTCGACGATGCATTGCCGAACCACATCACGCTGTTTGATCTGGCGGTTGATCCGCCGGTGCTGTGGGATGGGCAGCGGGAGAGAGTCGGGCTCTGAGGCGGAAACTCCGCCTCAGCTCAACATGTCCTTGAGATCCTTGAGCATCAGGAACAGATGGTACGGATCGGTCGGGCTGGGCTCGAATTCCCAGGATTCGTACCACTGCCGCGCCGCATCGTCCTTGGCATGGACTAGCAGGCAGCGGATGCCGGCGATGTCGGCGGCCTGCGCCGTGCGTAGCAGGGCGTCCTTGAGCAAGGACTGGCCCAGGCCCTTACGCTGATGCTCCTTGTCCACCGCGAGCCGGGCCAGGATCATGACCGGCACCGGATGACGTGCCAGCCCCTTCATCACTCTTGACGGTGCTGCTTCCGGATCGACGCTGCCGACGGCGAGACTGTAGAAACCGACCACCATGTCACCCTGGCAGCAAACGTAGGTCTGCGCGCTGTTGGCCTTCTGGTTGACGAGCGCGTAGCGCTGTAGAAACTGGTTCAGCGCGACCTGGCCGCAGTCGAACGCATCGACCTGATCGGTAGCGAGCAGCTTGCGAACGGGGGAGTAAGCACTGCTCAATCCAGAACCCCGGGCTCACGCAGCAATTTTTTCAGGCGCGGTTTGCTTTGCACCGGGCGGTCCAACGCTTCCTGGAAGGCCTGCCACTGCGTGTCGTCCAGCACGAACTGGCGACGATCCGCCAGCGTCTGCGCGGCCGCCGTCACGCCCGCGTCGAGCAGGAACTCGCTGACGTTCTTGTGGCAGGCGCGTGCGGCTTCTTGAAGCAGCTGCTTGACCGGCGTGCTGGCACGAACGTCAATGCGTTCGGTCTTGGAAAGATTCAGGGTGCTCATGGTGCCTCTCCGGACTGATCTTGGATGCCCCTATTGTAGTCGTCCGGACATTGTCCTGACAAGGCGTCTCTTATCTTGGCCACCATCCAAGCACGTGCTTCCGCGTTGCAATGTGTCGGTAGTGCTCGATAACTACCGACGAAACGCAACCGTAGTGTTTCCTTCGCCACCCGATGCTGTAATTGGAGGGTGCGGCGACTTGGCGCAAACCAGCCTCCGCCCTCGAGTTGCCCCATAAACTATTGATGTAACATCAGAAATAATACCTGCCGACATCCGGCGGCGGGTCATGGCAAAGGAAGTGTTTTCTCCCCCGATTTCCCTGCACCGGACGAAGGTAACGGGTTTGCAGTTCAGCCGGACACCGGAAATCGTCTTCCAACTTCCCGTCTTATTGCCTTATAGAATCCTCTCCGAAGCCATGGTCGAACTGGCGGTGGCTGAAGGGACTATCGTCACCTGGCGCACCGATGAATCCATCCCCGTGGGTTTCGGCACCATCCAGGTGGTGCCAGTCTGGCGGTTTCTGCTGGAGATGGAGCCGCGAACTTAAAATAACGACTCGTCTTATTTTAGGTTCGTGCTGTTCCCTAAAATAATCTGTCGCGTCACATCACGCCGAGAATCCACCCCTCGACTTGGGCAACGGGATATTCGCCGGGCAGCATGTCCGGCTTGAGAAATTTCCTGAGGCTGCCGTCCATGTCCACCTGCCGCAGCCAGGCGGCGGCGACATAGGCGTCATGTTGGTCGGGCGTGCGGCCCTCCCGTGGAGTGCTCTTGCTCCACAGCGATGGGTAAACCTCCACGAGTGCGGATTTCCCGGAAGGAATCTCCCAGCCGTCGAAGGGCCAGAAGTGAACCCTGTCTCCAAGCTGATTCCGCAGGTAGCGCAGCCAGGGCAGCCCGGCGTGGGTTGATTTGGCCACCGAGCCAGGCACGTCGAAGTGAAAGACCGATTTGGCCCCGGCCCGTTCCTCGGTGATGCGTCGCCAGCGGGCGCTGCCGGAACGGGCCTCGCCGTCTCCTCGCAAACCGTCCCGGACAAAATCGACATAGGTGTTTGCCTGATCTGTCGGCCAGTGCTTCTGGAAGTCTTCGAGAAAGGTCGGCCAGTCCGGTTCCAGCCAATGAACCTCGAAATAGCGCAGGGGAAATGAAAAGCCGTGGTCGATCCCAACGATGGTCGGCACATCCTCGGACAAGCGCTCCGTCAGCCATTCAGCCAGCCCGCGCCTTGTCCAGTACTTGCGCGGACTGGGCGGCGGCTCCACTTCCACCGGCATGGACTCGCGACCAGCCTCGTAAACCCGAAGCCCTTTCAGGCTGGAGTCCGGGGTTTCCGCGCCGGAGTAGTCGATGCCGATATATCGTTGGAAGGCAGGATGCGTCATAAACTCACTTTCAGAAATTTACTTGATCGGTTGCTTGGTCGGTACTTGATCGCTGAGCCAGGGCATGTCGCAAGCCGTGTCGCGAGTTTCACCCCCCAAGTCACCCCTCAAGTCAGCCCCCAAATAGGCCGTTTTATTCTTTCTCCGGGTCTTCTCCGGCGGACTCGATCTGCTTCACTATCCGGTCAAAGTCACTTTCAAACAGCCGATCCTGCACGATACGGTACTTCTCGAATTCGCTTTCGGCATGAGCTTTGGCAATCTCCGCGCTTACCTTGCCACTGTGCTGCAGAATGTCACGTTCGGTGAACTCCAGGAAGGCGTCCAGTCGCTTGGCCCAGTCCTCCATGGTCATGGGGATTTTGCGCAGTGCGCGTTCCTCGGCAAGATCAAGATAGGCATTTACAATCCGCCCAAGAGCTTCCAACTCCTCCTTGGCCAGATAGTTTTTGGCCACCGCAACATCGGTTTTCAAAATCTTTCCGTCAGGGGCCTTTTCCCAGGTGGTCAGCCCCATGTTTGCCTTGGTACTGTCTGCCCGCTGCAGAATCAACTCAGCAGCGGTATGGCCATGGATGGCGAAATGCAGTTTGTTCTGCACCTTGGCGAAAAACGCCTTGGTGGTTGGAGCATCCCGATTGTAATCGACGCTGGTGGCATAGATGTCGGTGATCTTCTGGTAAAAGCGCCGCTCCGAAAGGCGGATCTCGCGGATCTCTTCCAGCAGGCGCTCGAAATAGTCTTCCCCCAGGAAAGCGCCGTTTTCCATGCGCTTTTTGTCCAGCACATAGCCCTTGATGGCAAACTCGCGCAACACCTGGGTAGCCCACTGGCGAAACTGGGTAGCCCGCACGGAATTGACCCTGTAACCAACGGAGATGATGGCATCGAGGTTGTAGAAATCGACAGTCCTGGTGACCTTCCGGCTCCCTTCGGTTTGAACTATTCGAAATTTTCGAATAGTTGCCTCAGGCTGAACTTCACCGCTCTCAAAGACTTCTTTCAGATGGTAATTGATCGTGTTGACACCGACATCGAACAAGGTCGCCATGAGTTTCTGGGATAGCCAGATGGTCTCATCCTCATAGCGAGCCTCAATACTTTGTTCCCCCGCCTGACCGGTGAAGATCAGGAATTCAGCGGTGGAGTTGCGGATCAGTTTTTTGTCGCGGTCAGTCATAGCATGTCCCCCTCATTCAACGTCCAGATAATCAAAGCGGCCGAGCCGCAACAGATTTTCCCGGGCACGTTCAGCATTTTCGCGAACCTGAGGGTCTTCAGCGGTCAGGCCAGCCTTCAAAATGGGCTTGGCCTCATCGGCTGAAATATACATCTGCGTGCCTTGGTCCATGGCATCCGTGATTTTGGCAAAGCATTCGACAACTAATGCCAGGTGATTCGGGAGCAGTTTATTCAGGGCTCTCACCTCAAGCGAAAGTCCAACATCTTTTCCCCGGCCAAGATCGAGAATCTTCGAGTACGATTGCAAGCGCCAGGCGGAGGCGAGGCATTCGGCTTCCAACCAAAAGGTGAATTCCTGAAGCTCCAGCGGCTCAGCGGATTCAAAGCGCCAATCGAAAAAAGCGATAATGCGGTCGGTCAGTGTTTTATCCAGATGCCTGCCGCTATTTCTCAATGATCGGCCAACATGGTCGAAGAGTTGCCCCCAGCGTTTCCGGTCGTCTTTGGTCTTGTCATAGAAACGCTCGAGCAGGCTTTCGTCACCTGTCAGGGGGTAGACTTCCCAAAGGTAGTAGGTGAAAAGGTGCTGGCCCAGTCTGTCGATAAGCTCCCTACCGTCGCCTTTCTCGTTCGCCAGGATATTGAGATTCTCTATTGCGTATTCAAACTCACCCCGCAGAATTTCAAACGTCAGCTTGACCGGACGGTTAAAGCGGATATAGCTGCCGAAGGCGTCCCGCCAAACAGCTTCATTTGACTGCGGGAAAAAGATTTCCCGTTGCTGGGCAGCCCAATCCCGATTGAGGGTACAAAGGTTCCCAAAGTGCATCCCCAGCAGCGCCTGCTCAGGTCGGGTTAGCGGGATTTCAGCATTCTCGGCTATACGTACCGCGAGGAGGTCGGTCACTTCCGGCAACGGGTCTTCCGGCAACTGACGGCGAATCCAGAAACCGAAATTGACAAGGGACTCGAGTGCCCGGCTGCGGGTGTTGTTGATGGCCTCGGTAATAGGATCGTCGCGGTTAAGCAACACCGGGCGGTCGTGGTCGAGCCGCCAGTCGGACTGACCGCACGCCTGTCGAAGCAGAGCGGCAAGGCCGTCCCTTGCGGTAATTGGCGCATCCGTATCTTTGTTCACACAGGCGTCAATAAAATCAACCACGGCCCGGCGCGAGCTGCCCCAGTCGGGGTGTTCGCGAGATTCATCTCGCGGCTCGGGTTGTCCTTCCACTCGCGCCGTGTCCGGATGTGACAGGACCCATGCACAGAAATCAAGCCACTGGCCCAGTTTGTCGAAATTCTTCCCCTTGACGAGTTCGAGCATGGCCTTGAGCATGGCCGCGACATAGACCGGCCGAGCAATCCGGTCACGGTTCGCCAGCCAGAAAGCCAGACGCTCTCCATCTGGCACGATCTTCTCTTTGAACAGGGATTGGAAGACGCCAGCCAGCGCGGAGATATTGATCTCAACCAGCCAGTTGTCCTTGTCCCGATGCTCCTCGTTCCAATCGTTTAGATAGGCCAGAAGCTCATCATCGGTGAAGTTTTCAAGATCTTCTGCGGACTTCGGGCTCCGGTAGCTGACCGTGCCGCCGGTTACCCCGCCGTAGGGTGAATAGCTTTCATCGGTAACAGCTTCAGCCGAAGCTTCACCGTCCAGCTCATCGAAATACCGTCGGATATCCCCGCTTAGCAGTACGGCGAATGGGCGTAGCTGCATGCGATGAAAGTAGCGCTGACGCTGCTGAAAAGCCTCCTCACTGTACCGTTCCCCCATCCATTCACGAAAATCCTCTTTCGAAGGCCCGCCGAGAATGGCGTCGAAAATCCCTCTTCGTTCCTCCTCACTGAGCAGGCGGAGACCGAAGTGTTCACTGGCCTTGCGGATCATCAATTGAAATTCGTAGTGGTGCTCCCATTTGGAATAGTCATCGTGACCAAGAATCTGCTCGCGTATCCACGGGAGGGTTTGGTCATTGGGGTATGACGCGTAAAGGTGCTGCCGCAGTCGCTTGAACACCTTCCAACGATGATTTCGCAATGCCTGATCCAGGGCATCAATGGATTCCGGGGCTTTGTCATAGACCTGCTCACAGGCATAGGTCAGCGTCTGCACCAGGGTTTCCTTCGCATCCTGATAGTCGCGATCCGGCTTATCCAACCTGCGGCACCAGATTTCCGAATAGTCCTGGTCGCTGCCTTTTTCGAAATCTTCCGGGTGCATTCCCAGCCTGATCATGCTTGCCACCGCATCAATCAGGATGCGGGAAACCTGATAGGGCTCATGCTCAGCCAGGGGCCGAACACCTTTTTCCAGTATTTGCTGATATTCCCATTGATCGAAACGCGGATTCGGCTCTAGCGAAGTGTTCCAGGCTTCCGGGTTATCTTTGCGCCGGGTCCGCTTTTCCTGTTCACGAGGATCTCTGCGGAACTCAACCATCTTAAGTAATAAGGCCGGGGTAACTTCGGAAAGGTGTGCATCAAAAATAAATGGCTTTTTCAGCAAACTGATGATGAGCTCGTGACCCCATCGGCAGTTATCAATAAAGGCTGTAATAAATCGAGAAAGCCTTAAAAGCGCATCAGCCGAATCGGCTTTTAACACGATTTTCAAGATACCTTCCAAAACCCGAAAGTTATCCGTGTTCGGAAGTTCTGAAATTATGCCCATCACCTCAGCAGGCGCTGCGTCAAAGATGCGTATCAGATATTCGAGGGGAGGCCACCATGGGACAATATAATGCCCTTCGGTGGTCTGTTCTGCGTCGGGAGGATTGAGAAAATATCCTCTTTCCGAAAGAGGATCTAACCAAACAGCATCGCCAGCATTCTGGAAAAAGTAATCGTAATTAGACCCTCTGCTCTCCAATAACTGCATGACCCGCTCAATTTCAATTGGTGTCACCTGGTTCCCGCGAGCGAGTATGGCCTTCAGTTCCGTCAGATCTTCGGTGGTGATGGGTTTCGTAAGATCAACGTCACCGGGCAGCCTTTCTTTTCCCGACAATTCCGGTTGGAATGCCTCGATGTACTTTTCCAGATCAGGAAAATACAAAATATAGCGTCTGCCCTCGCAGGCTTGTCGAAAGTCGCCATCAAAACCAACGACAGCAATATTTGCGTGGTGCTGCTTATGATGCTGATCCAGTGCGCTTAAAATGAACGCGTCAGGAAATTCCTTCGGCTTCTTTTCTGAGAATGGAGGGCGGATTTCAAAATACCAATCAACGACGTCCTCGAGATTGCCAGCAATCGGCAGATTCTCAACGACAAAATGTTCCTTGAAGAAGGACCATTGCCGGTTCATCTCTTCAATGCATTTCGTTTTCAGCTCCTCTTGGGAAGGGAGTTCAACAAGGGCCAAATTGTTGACAGGGTATGTCTTATGGGCGTTTGTGACTGCATTGGCGGCCTTTTCAGCTTCCCTTGAAAAATGGCGGAGTAGCTCGCGTTCCATAATTGTCGGGACGAGAAGGCGAAGACCACCTTTGGCAAACGTATCGGTTAAGGCGGTAAATGCCTTTGTGTCGAAACGGAGCCCTTGCCTTTTGAAGACTTCCGTATCGATATAGAGGGAGGTCGGCACATGTCTCATTGGCAACCCACCTCTATCGCAACTTTACGTTTGGCATTGGTGAATATGGAGGAAGAACTCATCAGTCCGCCTCACTGCCATCTGGAACACCCCCGCACTTCGACTTGATGAACTCGAACATGGGGCGGAAGACTTCGAAGCAGGCCGGGGCCAGATTTGATACGACTTCCTTGGCAAATCTTACTTTGTGCTTGTCACCCTTGAATTTGATGAGTCCAGACTTGTCGTCGGTTCGAAACCAACCATCTAATCCATCAGTCCCCCAGAAAATATGCTCTACGCAAAAGTGCGGCTTTGGCCTGATCTTCTCAGTTGGATTGCTATCGTCCCAGACCTGCTCCTTTAAGTCGTTATCCGGAACTGGAAGCAGGAAGGTATGTGCATTCTTTCCTTGAAGTTTTCGACACAGCCCAAGGCTGATATCGGTTACCTGGAACTCGCCTCCCAAATCACGCCAGTCGTTATAGGCATCATCAAAATCAAACAAGGCAAAAAACTGCTTATCGGGATAGGTAGCGAACACTTCATGGCGTGCAAGCAGTGTCCGGATAAACCCCCGGTCAAAAGCATCCTGAACCAGAATTGAAATATCTTCGTCTGGATAAAGCTTTCGGTAAGCGGTGTTCAATATGCTGACATCGGAAGGCCCCTCAACAAACAGAATGGGTCTCAACGATGACCGAATGACATTGTCGATGAGGAGTTTGCTTTCGTCTTCCGAATATTGAATGAAACTGTCCGAGAGCTCGTGAATGACTTCCCTCTTGGATCGTTTGAAACAGGAAACAGCTGAATTTTCGATCTTGAACAGACTAATTTGCTGGTCATCGAGGCTGCACAGTGTTGCCGCGCTATGGCTGCTCATCAGCACATGGTTGTTCTTGGCGGTGGTGTCGGTGATCTCGAAGACCTGTTTGAGGAAGTCGAATTGCCATTCCGGGTGGAGGAAGGAGTCGGGCTCGTCGAGCAGGGTGATGCAGTTTCGGTCCTTGAACAGTTCGACGATGGAGTAGATGTACACCGACTGGAATTGGCCGTCGCTGAAGTGGGCGATGGTGGCGTCCACGCCGCCGGTCAGTTGCAGGGGGATGGTGATCTCGGTCAGCATCCCCAGCGTCTTCAGGTTGTCGAACTGGCGGAACAACTCCTGGGGGCTGAGGTCGGCGAATTCCTGCCGGATTTTGGCGATATCGAAATAGAGGATGTAATGATCTGGTTCAGCGAAATACCCCTCGGAGCGTACCGGGCTGCCGGCGGCGGTATTGATGCAGCCATGGACCCGGTCGAGAAAGGTTTGGGTGATCCCCTCCGGCTGCCAGTAGCGGTCAGTTTCGTCGTTCAATTCGATATCAAAACGGGAATCAGCGGCGTAGGCGGGACGTTCCAGCACCACCTTGGCTTCTGAGGCCACGGTTTCAATGCCGAGCTTCTGGCAGATGAATTGCCGGGCCTTGCGCGTGTCGGGTTGCATCAGCAGCACGGCCAGCAGCAGCTCCTTGTAGTCCGGGCCGATGCCGATGAAATACCGGGCCTCGTTAAAATCGGCGCGTTTGATGCGTTTGCGGAAGGCCTCTTCATACTGCTCGACCAGCTTTGCCACCGTGTCGTTGTGGCCGGAGTAGTAGGTCAGTACATTGTCCGGCAGCGGCGTATTGCCGATGGTTTTTCGCTCTTTGCCACCGATGGTCAGCTTTCCGGAGTTCCAGCCGATTTCGGTGGCCTTGCCGTCGATCTCGAAGCCGATGCGGTAATTGAAATCGCAGGAGGCCTTGTCACGATCAAACTCGACGAGATGGCGGAAGATCTCGATGAGCGCCTCGAACAGGTTGGATTTGCCGGTGCCGTTTTTGCCGACAAAGACATCGATAAAACTGCTGCCGTCGAAGCTCAGGGAAAAGTCCCGAAGGTTCTTGTACTGGCCGATATAAAGCGATGTCAGGCGCATGGCATCTCCCTATACCTTAGCCATCACGGCGTTTAGTAGCTCAACCTGCTTGTTCGTAGCTGCGTCGATCCGCTGGTCGAGCGTGTCGCACAGGGCCGTCAATTCGCCCACCTTCGCCACAATTCGCTTTTGTTCAGCGAGGGGCGGGAGGCGGATCTCACATTCTGAAATGTGTCCTTGGTTGACCTTCCATATGCCGGAGGTTGTTGCCGCAAGACCCTCCAATACTTCCCGATTTACGGGGCTGTTCCATGCGATGAGAAAATAATCGCCATCTATCTTGTTGGGAGGAAGTGTAACTCTGATAAAAAGATCAGGAAAAAGCACATTTGGAGGGCACATGCGTGTCATACCCGCTATTCCAACCCGGTCTTTGTTGCCATTCCCGCGAATGATGAAGATGTCGCGAGGTTTGATTAAGTACGGTTCTGCACGATCAGCGGCTATCTCAATCGGCTTTCCAAAGCTGCAGTCGATTGTCGATCCCTTCATTGCCGACAAAGGCAGGCACACAAAATCTGACGGGCGATCAACAGGAGACAAAGACAGGCCGTTCTTCAGGTTCTTGCGACCGACAAGCTCTTCCATAGTGACCGTCCGTGTCTCTCCGCCCTTAGGATCTTGGGGGACGAGGCGCCCCATGACGGCGAGCTGGAGTATGGCCTTGCGCAGTTCGGCGGCGTTTTCCTTGACGGTGTAGAGTTCGCCGAAGTGCTGCTGGATAAAGTCCCAGGCCGTGCCGTCCGGCGCGTCGAGCAGTTGTTTGATAGCTGCGGCGTGGACAGCCAGCCGCTTCTCCTCCCGCTCCGTGCGCAGATTTTCCAGCTCATCGCAACGGGCCATCAACTGGTCGATGCGGGCGACGATGCGGTGTTGTTCCTCCAGGGGAGGAAGAGGGACTGGCAGCTCCAGAAATTTGGCAATGGATACGCCGCCGATGATGCCGGTCATGGCTGCGTTGAAGGACTCTCTGAATACAGGAGAGAGATACAGATAGAGGACGAATTTCGAGGGAATCCCGCCAAAAAGCTCATTGGCGAACAGCTTGTTGCCAAAACAGATATCCTGTTCTGTGATGCCACATTTTTTGCCAGCACTGCCGCCTTCAGCGCAGATCAGCACCACACCCTGGTGGGCAATTTTGAATTTTTCCTCGGATTCAGGAATATAGATCCCGTTTTTATAATCCAGCGCGTCAAGCCCATAGCCAACATCCTTGGTCGCAATGTAGGGCAAACCATTGGCTCCAGCGTATTTGGTTTCCTACTCTTTGGCATTGATGCTGTTGCCGTTGAAAATATTGCCGATGGTGCCGAGGCGCGTCCATGTCCAGCTTCGCGGTAAAACATAGGCGGCATCCGACTGATCAATAGCAGGAAGAGATTTTGGTTTCTTGATTTTACCTGCTTTGACTTGGCGTTTTTTGTCGACCTCGATCTCCTTCAACAGTTCGGAAGCAGGGGGATCATTCGGGTTCTGCTCCACCAGCTTGCCTTGCATGGCAAGGGTCAGGATCAACTCGCGCAGTTTGGCGACGCCGTCTGGCGCGGCAAAGGCGGTGTCGAAGTGTTGTTCCAGCAGATTGCGGGTGGCGTCGGTCATGCCTTC
>JACDJC010003610.1_pt1 | contig 11066 bp, 20 predicted proteins | sample 7454191 | NCBI WGS metagenome assembly JACDJC01 (sample SAMN14253291, study PRJNA609438) | sludge metagenome | isolation source: sludge after 25d culture with pyrite and EDTA | collected 2018-12-20
CGGCGCCCGTCCAGTCCGCGAGCTCGAGCGCCGCCGCCTCGGCGCGGCGCAGGCCGCACGCGAAGAGGACGGCGAGGAGCGCGGCGTCGCGGTACCCCGCGGGCGAGGGGTCCGCGGTGCAGACGCGGAAGAGCCGCTCGAGCTCGTCGCGCCCGAGCGCGCGGCCGGCCGGGAGGCGGGATCCGCGCACCGGCTCGAGGTCCGACGCGAGGGCGTGCGCCTCGACGCTGATCTGCCCGAGGCGGCGCGCCGCGAGGAGGGCGCCCCGGAGCGCGGCCAGGTGGCGGTTCGCCGTCGCCGGCGCGTAGCGCTCCTCGAGGCGGGCCCGGAGCGCGTGGGTGTGCTCGAAGCGGAGCTCGCCCCACGGCATCGACGCCGCGCAGGCGGCGCCGCCCGTGGCCTCGGCGGCGAGCCACTCGAGGGCCGCCGCCTGGGCGCGGCGGGAGCCGGGCGCGAGGCCGGCGAGGTACGCGGCGGCCGGGTTGGTTGCAGGTCGGTGCGCGACGTCGCGCGGCGTCTCGAGCTGGTGCATGGCGTCCTCCTCAGTCCCAGTAGGGAGCCGGCTTCTCGCCGGCGTCGTCTCGGCCCTCGGCCCGCGCGACGTACCAGCGCCGGTCGGCATTGCTCGCGGGGACGCTCTCGCCCTGGTGGTGCACCGGGCGGTCGAGGCCGAGCAGCTTCGCGAGCTCCTCGCGCTCCGCCGGCCCGGTGTACCCGAAGGGGTGGCCCGGGTCGTCGATCCACTCGTACACCGGGCGGCCATCGGGGCCCTTCCGGCCGGTGTCGACCTGGTGCCAGGTGCGCCGCGCAGGCGGCGCGTCGATCGTGAGCCAGCCCCACGCGGTGCCGCGCCCGCCGGTCACGCTCCACGCCTTCCCGCTGCGCGCGCGCAGCGCCTTCCGAATCCGTGCGATCGCCTCTGCTCGGTCCATCGCCTACGCCCTCCCGAGGTCGCGCTTCGCCTTCTCGACGAAGGCCGCCATCCGAGCGGCCCGGTTGGCCTCGTACTCGCTCCGGAGCACGAAGCGCCGTCCCGGGCTCGGGTCGAAGGAAGCCGGGTGCACCCAGAACACGCGCGCCTCCTCGCCATCCTCGCCGCCGCCGTCCTCGAGAGTGATCTGCACCTGCGAGCCGAAGCGACCGTGGGTCCATGCGGTCACCTTCCCGAAGCCGGACACGTTCGCCATGTCGCCCGTGTAGTAGACCTCGGTTCCGATCCGGAGCTCGTTCTCGGTCATCGTTGCCTCCGTTGTTGTCACGACTCAATCGTGACAGGCGCGGTAGGACTTGTCAACGGTTCAATCGTGACGGATGCTCCGCGGCCGTGGCGAAGCCGAAGCCCGTTGAAGTGGTGGTGAAGGCCTGGGAGGTGCGCTGCGAGCGCTGCGGCAAGCGCGTCGTCACGCGCCGGCCGGACCGCGCGCGCTTCTGCGGCCCGACGTGCCGCCAGGCGGCCTACCGCCAGAGCTGCACCAGCCGTGCACCGGCCGATTCCGTGGGTAAGAAGCGAGCGAAACCGCGCAGTTAGGTCGCGTCTGCCGCGGGTTCGAATCCCGTTGGGGACGCCATCGCGCCGCATCTAAGTACTCGCCGGTCAAGGCTTTTCGCTGATCCTGCTGGGCGGAGCTTCCAGCTGCACCATGTCTGCACCAGAACGCGCGAGGTCCGAGAGCACGCGCTGATGCTCCGCCGCCTGGCGCGAAAGGGCCGCCGCGTCCTGCTCCTGCCAGTGGCCGCGCGTCACCGGAGCGACGCCCAAACGCTCGAGCTGTAGCTCCAAAGCGGCGATTCCAGCTGCGAGCTCCTGCGTCATGGTGTCGATCGACGATCCGTCCAGACGCCGCGCGTGCGCGTGTCCGAGGATCTCCTGCCGCCGAGCCGTTTGTCTCTGGTACTCGAAACCGTTCATCGCTCCCTCCTCGTTTTAGACGGCGCCGCGAGCCGGAACGTCTCCGCGAACGTGACCGGCTCGAGCTGGGCGTAGAGCTCGGTGCTGCGCGAGTCCGCGTGCCCGGCCGCGCGCTGCGCGGCGTAGAGCGTCGCGCCCTGGCGCACCATGTGGGAGAGCGTCGCGTGCTTCGTCGCGGCGTAGAGCCGGAGCCGCACGCCGGCGGCGGCGCACGCGCGGCGCCACTCGTCCTCTAGCGAGCTCGTCGTCCATCGCTCCGTGGCTCCCTTGCGGTGCACGGCGCGCGGGTGGCGGAAGAGCGGCCCTCCCTCGAGGCGGAGCGCTGCCGGGACGTGCTCCTCGATCCAGGCGCCGAGCTCGTCGTCGACGCCGACCAGGCGCCACGTGCGCTCCTTCGTCGGACCGCGGCGCGCGGCGTGGCTCTGCCCCTGCATCCCGTGGCGCACGCTGAGGACGCGGCGCGCGAAGTCGTAGTCGGCGACGTCGAACGCGCGCGCCTCACCTGGGCGGATCGCGAGACGCATCGAGAGGAAGATCCCGCGGCGGTCCTCGGGGATGAGGGAGACGACGCGGTCTCGGAGCTCGACGGTGGGCACCTCGACGCGCGCGAGCTCGTGCGAGCGGCGGGGGAAGCGGGGGACGCGGAAGCCCCGCTTGGTCGGGAGGTTCTCCTCGGCGAAGGTGAGCACGCGGTGGAGGCCTCCGAGGCACTTGGTCACGGTGTTGGGGTGGAGGCCGCGCGCCTCGAGCTCGCGCTCGAGCGCCACCACGTGCGACGTGTCGAGCTCGAACACCGGGACGCCGTAGATCGGGCGCCAGTGGTCGGCGTACCAGCGGCGGAGCTCGGCCAGGTAGGTGGGCGAGCGCTTCACGAGGGCGACCTGGCGGGTCATGTCCTCGAGGAAGCGCCTCGCCCAGCGCTCGACGGTGTGATGAGCGCGGCGGGGCGCGCGGAAGTCGTCGACGATGTTGGGGAGCTGCTCGCCGCGGACGAGGCGCTCGCGGATCGCGGTGAGCACGCGGGCGGCGTCGCGCTTCTGCTCGAAGCGAATCCCTCGGTGCGTGTAGAGGTCCACGCGCGGCAGGCGAATCCGCCAGCCGCCCCGGTAGGGTTCGACTCTCCCGATCTTCTCGGCCATGCCCCACGTGAGTGTGCCATGGGGAGGCACAGAGCGGGAAGGGCGCACGGGGGCTACGGCGGCGTCGGCCAGAGGCGGCCGGTACGGCGGAGCGCGTCCAGCTCGCGCTGGAGGGCGTCGCGCTTCTTGATGGCGTCGTCGTACCACGCACGCTCGGCCTCAAGAATCGCCTCGTGCTCGGCGCGCAGCTTCGCCTCTCGGGCGATGACGTGGCGGGCTTCGAGGATCATCCCATCGCGCGTATAGCGTCCAGCGTCCTCCCAAAGCTGGATACCGTGTCCGATTCCTCGGTATGCGTCGTACAGCTCCTTCGCCAGCGCCTCCACCTCGGCGGCGGTGGGAGTGGACGCAGGAGAGGGGGAGGGTGCGGCGGTCGCAACCGTGCCATCCGATGCAGCCGAGGGGGGCGGATTAGCCCGCTGCCCGGCCACAACACGACCTTCCTCGCCGTTCCCCTGCGCCCACTCCATGAGCGCCCGCGCGACCGCGAACGTCCGATTCAGCGACGCGGAGATGTGCTCGTCGTCGCGAATCGGCGAGAGGTCGAGGCCCTCGAGGCGGCGCGCGAGCTCGGCCGCTCGGTCGACGCGCTCCTCGAGGTGGACGAGCTCGGCGGCCAGCTTGTACGAGAGGCGCTTGTCGCGCGGCGCATCGGCAGCGGCGCGTCCGATCACGGCGCAGCAGAGCCGGAGCTCCACGTCTCGGATGCGCTGCTCGCGCTCCTCGTCCGTCACGCGCCGAGCTCGAGCAGCGCCGCTTCCTTCGCGGCCTGGAGCTGGTCCCACGCCTCGCGCGATCCACCGACGTCCGGGTGCGCGATGCGCGCCGCGCGCTTGAAGGCCTGGTTGACGGCCTCGGTGGTGGCGCCCTCGCGCGGGATGCCGAGCGTCTCCCAGGCGCGCACGCTCGACTCGGCGCGATCCGGCAGCGCGGTGTAGCCGCCGAAGGCCTGCGCCGTCGTCCCGACGCCCCACCGCTCCTGGGCGCGGAGCGCCTCGACGTGGAGCGCGATCGCGTGGAGGTTGTACTCGACGCGATTCCATCGGTCGCAGGCAAGGACCCGCTCTCGGAGCTCTCCCCTCTCGTCGTGGAGCCAGAACCACACCGCGGCACCGGTGTCCTCGGGAATGCGCTGGCCGGAGTACGGCACGCCGTCCGCCTTCACCTTGAGATTCGTGGAGATCACGACGTTCGTGGCGCCGAGGCGGTAGAGCTCGCGGAGCACCTTCTGCGAAGCGCCGTAGACCGTCGTGTTGCGGAAGCGCGCGTAGGTGGGCGCCTTCGTGCGCTCCCAGCCGGCGGGCCAGTACAGCGGCCAGTTCGGGACGCCGACGCGCTCCTTCACTCGGGCGCCTCGTCGTCGCCGTGCGGAGGCGGCGCCATCGACGCGAGGCGCGCCGTCACGTCCAGGTCGGCCTGGATCGCGTCGCGGTACTTCTTCGCCTCGCCCGTGAGATCGCGGAGGAGCTTGAGGCCCTCCTCGAAAGTGAGCTCCAACGTGACCTTCGTCTGCTTCTCGGCGAAGGACAGCGCGAAGCCGGAGGCCTTCTGCGGCGACGAGTACGACGGAGAGAGGGTGACGGTGACGGCGGGCATCAGAACTCCGGCGCCGGCGCGGCCTCGGCCTTCGCGCGCTTGCCCTTCGTCGCCGCGGGCTCGGCCGCGGCGTCCTTCTTCGCGCCGCCGCCGACCTCGTCGCCGGGGAACATCTTCTTCTGCCGCTCCTCGGGCGTGAGCTTCCGCGAGCGGATCACCTCGCCCGTGTCGAGTCGGACCGTCTCCAGCAAGCCGCGCGCGTAGTCGGCCTTCGCGATGCACTCGACGGCCTTGTAGCCCTGCTTGGTGCGGACCTCGGAGAGGAGGAGGCGGCGCTCCGCTTCGATCTTCTCGACGCGATCCTTCGCCGCCTTGGAGGCGAGCTTCGCCTCGGAAGTGATCTTGTCGGCGTCGTACTGGAGGCGCGCGGCGCGGTCGGCCCGCTCGGCGAGCTCGGGCTCGGTGAGCGTGCACATCAGGGACTCGGAGAACGGCTTGGGCTCGGCCATGGTGGGATCCTCGTGGTGGTGCGAGAAGCGGCCCCGGGCCAGAAGCCCTCCCGGGGCCATGAACGCCCGACTACGCGGGCCTGGTATACGGTGCGCGGCTCCCATCGAATCCTCCGCCGCGCGGGAGTGAAGTCACCCGCTATGGGCCGGGCCGGCGCCTCCTACGCCGAATGCGCCGCGAAGTCGTGCTCCGGTCCTGAAGCGCGCCGGACCGGCGACCGTGCGTTGAGCGGGGTCGAGCCCCGTGCGCATCTGCTCGTCACCTCAGACGCGCGGAGGCCAGCACCAGCGCCGCGCCGGTCCCGCTCCGCCCTCGCCGTACTCCACCGACGTCACCACACCGGCCGAGACGTCGCCGCCGATGCCGGTGGGCAGCACGTAGAGGTTGACGAGATCGCGGCTCCACACGTAGACGACGATCGCAGCGACCGGGACCTCGTACTCCGGCGGCCAGTAGTGCACGACGCGCCCGACCGTCGGGAACGCGGCGTCGTTCTTCGCCACGGCCGTCGACGCGGGATCCGGATACGGCGTCGTCGGCGGCTGCGGCTCGCCCGGTGCGTTCGCGTCACCCACCGGCGGGCTGTCCGCCGTCTGCTCGTCCATCGTTCCCTCCTTTGCGGCCTCGGCCGCTGAACTGCGACGCCTTCGGGCACGTCGCGAAGTGCGAGACCATCGCGCCGTAGTCGCGCGTGATCGGCGTTCCGGCGTCGATCGCGACGGCGCCGATCTGGTAGACGGGCGGCCTCGGGTCGAGCGGGATGCGCTTCCCGTCGGGCGTCTCGCCCCACACGATGCGCGCTCCGCAGCCGCGGCAGGTGCTCAGAACATCTCCTCCTGCGGCTTCGCGACGCCCGTCAGGATCAGGAGGAGCTTCTTGTTCTCCTCGACGGTGATATCGCTCGTCGTCGAGACGCTGCGCCCGAGGAGCTTCGAGAGGTACTCGATCGCCGCGTCGCGGGCGGCGTACCCGAGGCTCCCGAGGAGACGAATCAGGTGGCGCCGCTGTGCGTCGTCGATGTAAGCGGGCTTCGCCTGGCCCTCGCCCGGCCGATCGTCGAACGGGCCGGCCTCGGCCTCGGGCTCCGTGCGGTAGTCCGCGTCGATCGGCTCGCCCGTCGTCGGGTTGTCGTCGACGACCAGGCCGACGCCGTCGGGGATCACTTCGCCCGTGTCGGGGTCGCGCTCGGGCTCCGAGGGTTCGGGCGCCGCAGACGGTGCGGGTGCCTCGAGGGGATCGGCGACGTTGGGCATGGCCGCTCCCTCGATGGAGCTCTCGGGCTCCTCCGTCTGCGGCGCCGTACCCCGCGCCCCCCGGGTTGCGTGCTTCGAGAGGTGCTTCCGAAGCAGACGCGCCTTGTTCTTGTCGCGCGTGGACGGGCGCGCCTCGAGCTCGCCGGCGATGCGCTCGAGCTCCTCCGCCTCGAGCTCGCCGGCGCTCGCGCGTTCGCAAAGCGCGGTCCAGGCATCGCCGGCGTAGGGATCGGGGGGCGAGGTCCCCTCGGCCGGCTCCTGCGGCCCGTCCGCAGTCGACGGCCTCTCGACCTCGCCCCCCACAACCTTCGCCGAGTCCGCGAGGAGCGGGTCCGGCTCCTTCGGCGGCGTGACGTCGCGCTCTGCGGGCGCGCGCGACTGCGGGTAGTCGTCGAGCTCCTCGACGAGCACGGCGCCGGCGAGCACGTCGCCGAACGTGTCGCGGCAGAGGAATCCGAGCGCGCGATACATCATCATCCGCTTGGTGTACGAAGCCCACGGGCCCGTCGCGTTCCACGAGTCGCCGTAGCCTCGCGCCTGCACTCGCCCGTCGTGAATCCGGCAGAGGCCAGCGCGGATCGCGTCGCCGAGCGAGAAGCTGGACGACACTGGTGCATCGGCGCCGGCGCGGTGCGCCGTGACCGTGCACGTCCACTCCGGCGTGTCCTCCTTGCCGGAGTACTCGACGGCGAAGTCGGTGCCGGGCTTCAAGCCGCCGCGCATCTTCACGACGCTCCGCGCGGCGTCGCCCATGATGCCAACGCGCCCGTTCACGAACGTGAGGTTCGAGAGCGCGTACATGTGAGGGAGGCCGAGCTCCGAGCCGGCCTGCAGGATCCCGACGATGGCGCCCGCAGCCTTGTCCCCGAGCTTCTCGAAGGCTCGCGGGACCAGCCCCCCCTGCACGAGGCCCTGCGCGAAGCGGATCGCGTCGTCGAGCGACTTGATCTCGATGCCACGCTCTCCAATCGCCACCGGCGGCCGGACTGCGGGAACCTGCGTGTTAGACAACGTCGCCCTCCCGGAGCGCCCAGCGCGGGAGCTCCAATCGTTCGATCTTCTGCGAGTAGCCGGGCCACACGTCCGTCTCGCGACACTCCGCGTACTGGTCGAGCCACTTCTCGATGAGCGCCTCGCCGGCGACGAGCGCGGCATCGTCGGGCTCGTACCGCGCGGCCAGGTGCGGAGGCTCCTTCTCGAAGGCGACCCAGCCGAAGCGCCGGCGCGCCGGCGCGATCGCGTTGCAGCCGGCCAGGTAGTGCGCGCCCTGCGCGTGGTAGAGGCCTCGCGCGCAGGCCGCGGCGAACGGCCCCGGGCTCGCGTCGACGCAGCTCTTCACGTCGACGATCCACGTCCAGCCGTCGTACTGCGTGAGCCGGTCGAGCATCGCCTTGCAGTAGAGGCCCGTCCGCTCGTGCTGCCAGACGATCGCCACCTCGTTGAGGCCTGGAGCTCGTAGCAGCGCGGCGAGGCGTGGATCCTTCCAGGCCGCGTCGCGGGCCGTCATGATGAAGGCCCAGTCGTTCGCCTTCACGAGCTCTTTGCCGGCGTTCGCCTCCTGCGCCGCCGCCCACGTGGCGCGGCCCTCCTTCGTGCGGCGGTCGCAGTCGGGCGCGCCGGCGTATGCCTTCTCGAACGCCTCGGGCTCGAGGATGGCGGCGTGAAGCTGCGTCCCGAGGACGAGCGCCGGCGTCGGCTCCGGCGGCGAGACCATGTAGTGCCGCGCGTGCGCGGCGGAGCGCGCGAAGTGCTTGAGCATCGAGAAGTTGGCCGCGTCGATCGACTCGTAGACCGCGCGGCTCATGCCCGGATGGATGCCGACGACGGGCTCCGTCACGAGCCAGCCTCGACGATCTTCACGCGCACGACGCGCCAGCCCTTCGCCTTTGCCTTCGCGAGCGTCCCGGCGTCTCGGACCATCGCCTGCGTCGCGGCGCCCTCGGTGCGGTAGGTCCGGTACTGCCGGATGCCGTCGCCCGGGACGTAGATCCCCCAGCGCGCGGCCGTCACTTCGCGCGCTCCTGCTTGACGCGGTCGAGCTCGTCCCGGCTGATCTGCCACGGGCAGCTTCGGTTCGCGTCGTCGGATCGCGTCGCGTGGATCTTCCCGGCGTGGATGAGCTGGATCACCCGCTGCGACGTGATGCCGAGCTCCTCCGCCGCCTGACTCGTGGACACGACGAGCGGGCCGTTCATCGCAGGAGCCACGTCGCGAGCTCGACGCCGAGCCCGAAGGCGAAGCCGACCGCGAGGCCCGCGAGCACGGCGATGCCGGCGAGTACGGCGGTCTCCGGCAGCGTCACGCGACGAGGACGCGGGATACCGACGCGGAAGTCGGCGTCGCGGGACCAACGATCGAAGGCGGTGGTGTCTCGCATGGGCCTCCTCAGTCGAGATACCGGCGCGCGTACGGCGCGGTCGGCAGGTTCGGGTTCATCGGTGCGAGCGCGCCGGGTGCGGGCTCGAGCTCGTGCGGCTTCGTGGTGGGCCTGGTCGGCGTCCCGACGATCGCCGGCGCCTGCGGCGCGCTGTTGCGAGCCCGGCGCGGGTTCGCGATGAGCTCCTCGCAGGCCATGTTCACGAGCTCGCAGAGGGCTGCGTCGGGGAGGGCGCGGAGCGCACGACGCGCGAGAGCGCGGAGAAGCGTCTTCACTTCCACCGGAGCCCCCGGCGCTCGTCCTCGGCCTGGGCGGCGTCGTCCGCGGCGTCGTAGTCGGCGCCCGTCGGGCCGTGCGGCGCGAGGGGCGCCGGCCGGAGCGCCGGCGGCGCCGTGATCCGGTACTGGGGGCAGGAGGCGCAGCGCTCGACGTCCGAGCCGTCGTCGTCGTATCGGACGAAGCGCCAGTCGTGGGCGTGGACGGGAGCGGTCACCGGCGGGCCTCCAATGTGCCCGCACGATGCACAATGAGGCCGCGGGAGTCAAGCTCCTATGTGCGCGTCACCTGCACTTTGGCGTGCCGCTTCGGCTTCCGCCCGAGCTCGAGGGGCGGCGGCGGGGAGAGCGGCGCCGGGACGTGATCCCACAGGTACTGGACCGGTATCTCGAGGGCCTCGGCGAGCCGGCAGGCCTCGTCGTAGGAGGGGTCGCGCTCGCCGGTTTCCCACGCTCCTACGCTGCGGTATGCGAGGCCTGCGCGGGCGCCGAGCTCGCGGTGGCTGAGCCGCCGCGTGAGGCGCCACCAGTAGAGGTTCCCGCCGAGTGTCGGGTGCCTCCGTTCCTGACGGCCTGGCCTCTGTGTGCTCTGCACATGCACAGACTAGGAAAAACCCGAACGTCGTCACGGTGATAGAAAAGGCGCATTGACGGACCGGCAAGGAATGTGCAGGATGCGCGCACAATGCCGGCAGCGAGCGCGAATCCGTTCCGGGAGTTCAAGAAGGCGAGAAAGCTCACCTACGAGGCCCTGGCGGAGATCCTCGGGTGCTCTCCCAACACGGCCCGCAAGCTCGGCGCGGCGAACGGCGCCACGGTCGTGTCCGCGCGCCAGGCGAAGCGCTTCGAGCGACGCACGCGCGGCGAGCTCGCCTACGCGGACGTCATGGCGTGGGTGGGCGAGCGGCTCGACTCGGCGACGCGATCCCGCCGGCGAGCGGCACGGCGCCGAGCGGCGCGCCGGTGAGCCTCCAGCGTCTCCTGCGGGCCGTCTGGCCCCGCGTCGCTTCCCCCCGTCAGAAGCAGCCGGAGCTCCCGGCCCGCGGGAGATCCTCTCACGTCGCGCGCGCAGGCTGAATCGCCCCGGGCGCGTGCGCCCGAGGCCATGCCGGGGGGCCATGGCCACTCTCAACGTGAAACGTCCGCCCGGGGCGAACCCGGGAGGCCGCGTCGGCCTTCGCACCGCCGTCGCGTTCTGGATCGCCCATCGCGGGTGCTGCTTCTGGTGCGGCGATCGGATGGCACCTCTCAACGTGACCATCGACCACGTGATCGAGCGCCGATTCGGCGGACCGGACCACGTCTCCAACTACGTGCTCGCGCACCAGCGCTGCAACCAGAGCCGCAGCAACGGCGTGCAGCCCGCGCCCCCGCTGACGCCGCGGCAGGACGCGAAGCTCCACTACATCCGCGCCTCGATGCGGTGGCTGCTCTCCCCGAGCCGCAAGCTCGGCGAGGCCGTGCGGTCCTCGACGCTCGCGGACGTGGCCGAGCAGCGCCAGCGCGAGGGCCCGCCGTGAGCCGCTCACGCGACGCCACCACGTGGATCGAGCAGGCCCCGGAGCTCGAGCTCCGCCTGGTCGCCGCCGGCCTCGAGGCGCAGGCGGCGATCGACGCCGCGCGCTCCGTGCTCTCCGCTTCCGACTTCCGCGACGGCTTCCTCGCGCACGCCTGGGGCGCCCTCTCGACCCTTCCGCATGGCGAGCCCGACGAGAAGGTCGACGGGCGCGTGCTCCGGGTCTCGGCCCTCCTCGAGGCGCAGGGCACCGGTGACGACACGGTCGCGCGCCTGGCGCAGGTCGTCTCCGAAGGCGCGGACGCCGACGCGTTCACCACCACGGGCGTGCTTCGCATGGCGCGTCTCCTCCGCTCACGACGCGTCCGGGACCAGCTCCGGCTCGCGGCCGCCGAGCTCCAGGCCGACTCGTCCGAGACCGCGCTGCAGAAGGTCGCCGGCCTCGGCGCCGCCCTCCGCGAGCTCGAGCAGCCCGACCACGGGCCGACGTACTTCCACCTGGGCCTGCACGGCGAGGCGGCGCTCGAGGCCTCCAGCACGGCGAACCCGGC
>JACDJC010003614.1_pt1 | contig 11058 bp, 11 predicted proteins | sample 7454191 | NCBI WGS metagenome assembly JACDJC01 (sample SAMN14253291, study PRJNA609438) | sludge metagenome | isolation source: sludge after 25d culture with pyrite and EDTA | collected 2018-12-20
ATGTAGTCCCTGGCGTGGCCCCAGTCGCGCTTGGCGTCCATGTTGCCGAGGAACAGACAATCCTGCAGGCCAAGCTTGATCCGGGCCAGTGCGCGGGTGATCTTGCGGGTGACGAAGGTTTCGCCGCGGATCGGGCTTTCGTGGTTAAACAGGATGCCATTACAGGCGTACATGCCGTAGGCTTCGCGGTAGTTGACGGTGATCCAGTAGGCGTAGAGCTTGGCCACGGCGTACGGGCTGCGCGGATAAAACGGGGTGGTTTCCTTCTGCGGGGTTTCCTGCACCAGGCCGAAGAGTTCGCTGGTGCTGGCCTGGTAGAAGCGGGTTTTCTTTTCCAGGCCGAGGATGCGGATCGCCTCTAACAGGCGCAGCGCGCCAAGGGCGTCGGAGTTGGCGGTGTATTCGGGTTCTTCGAAGCTCACCGCCACGTGGCTTTGTGCGGCGAGGTTGTAGATTTCGTCGGGCTGCACCTGCTGAATGATGCGGATCAGGCTGGAGCTGTCGGTGAGGTCGCCGTGGTGCAGGATGAATTTGCGCCGGGTGACTTCGGGGCCTTCGTAGAGGTGGTCGATGCGGTCGGTGTTGAACAGCGAGGTGCGGCGTTTGATGCCGTGGACTTCGTAGCCTTTTTCCAGCAAAAATTCGGCGAGGTAGGCGCCGTCCTGGCCGGTGACGCCGGTGATGAGTGCTTTTTTGGTCATGGTTCTTTCGTCGTAATGGAAATGAAGTAAGCGGTCGAATTGACTCAGAGCGTACCTGTCAGACGAACGCGTTGCGAGGGCTCCACCGCATCGAGCATCGCATTCACGAACTGATCCTGGAGGCGATATTCCTCATCAGTATTCGGGCTGATCGAGGACACCCTGATCAGCATGCCATCGGGGATTTTTCCCGTCAGTCCGTACGCGAGTTGTGTCAGCTTGCGGCCAAGGCCGGGTAGCGTCGCCTTGTCCCCGATCGTGATCCAGTAGGTGATCGGTTCGTTGCGCGGACCCTGGATGGCTTCAAGGCGCTTGATCGGTAATTCTCCCGAGCCCAGTTTCAAAAGGCCTTCCCAGCCCTTCTTGACCTGAAACCCCTGTGCCGAATAACAGTATTCGGGACGGTGTACCTGAAAATCGTCCGAACCCTGATTGGTTCCGTACGCAATGGATAACATGACGCGGCGACCTGCATTATTGATGTAGGTACGAGTCAGTATCTGGCCGTAAAGCTTGTCGAGCTGGGCTTGGACTTCCGGGCTGACCTTGACGGGAATCAGGCTCTTATCCTCCTTCCACTCGCCAAACTGCTGGGGAATGAGCGTTTCCAGATTGATCGCAGGTTCCGCATCGGCGATTCTTGCTGTCGGCTTGAGCGCCAGCGCCAATCCCGCCGTGGCAAACATGCAGATACCGACGATCAGATGTTTGAAGCTGATGAGTTTCATGGCTTGCCTCCAGTCTTCCCTGCGCGCGGGCGGTCAGGAAAAATAAAACCCAGCACCCAGTCCAGCACAAACAAAAACAACAGACCGATGACGAACAGCATGATGCCAGCGAAGCCATGCAGGAAGCCCTGCCCGGCTTCATCGCCCATGTGGAAGGTCACTAGCACCAGCACCATGACGCGCACGATATTGGCCACGAAAGCAATCGGCAGAATCGCCGCCATCATGATGAGGTTGCGTGCCATGCTGGTGTGCTGCATCAGATACAGATACAGCAAACCCATGGCCGACAGGCTGAACATGGAGTGCAGGCCGGAGCAGGCGTCGGCCACCAGCAACTGATAGGGTCCCACGGTGAGAACCACGCCACTGCGGCCGATGGGGTAGCCCGCCGCATACAGGACCTGTTCGGCAATGACCGAAATGTATTGCTTGAGCGGTCCCGTCGCCGCATCGACGATGAACCCGGGCAAGGGAATCATGAATAACAGGAAAAATAGGGCAAACCAGAGGGCGCGTGCGGAACGCACCCCAAGAATGATAAGCAACGCACCCAAAATGACCGGGAGTTGCGATCCCACCTCGAACAACAGAATGGACTGGGAACGCCCAAGCGCATACGCAAGCAAACCGATGACGAGCAGCGTCCACCCCAGCGCGACCTCGACCCGGCCGGGCCGCATGCCTTGGGTGTCCTGCATAAAAACGTCGCGCCGCTGCCAGACAAGAAACAGCGAAACGATCAGCACGATTGGGCCGTGCGCATGGTCATCTTCGTTCCACAGTCCATGCGCGAGCGTCCAGTAGGTCGGCACGTACAAAACCAGCAGGCCCAGAATGATGGGCCACCAGGTTTTGATAGAGGAAAGCGCACTGCCAATTCCAGGCTGCCGAGCGGTAAGGGTATTCATAGGGTCAATCCAGTACGACGGCGCATACTACTTGCACGCCAACAAGGGAAATGCTCTAGCAACGCTGTCAGTTAAGAGCGCGAACCAGGCTGGGAATGTTGGTGATGAAAATCGTCTGTCTAGACGGGTTGTAGTCATATGCTGTTCATCAGAAATGATTGATGACCCCACCCACGACAGTTGCACCCACCGCTGCCACCATGTCCTGAATCTGCTCAACCTGTGAGAACTTTGTTCGATCTTTTCGGTTGATCATCAGCACCCCTCTGATCTGGTTCGCGACGATGGTCTGAAAGTCCGGGGCCTGGGTCGCAGGCGGTGCGTCAACCAAGACAATGTCAAAGTTTTCCAGCACCTCATGCAAAAGGAATGCGAATCGTGGTCGAACCAAAAGTTCTGCCGGGTTGGGCGGCGTCGCCCCTGCCCCCAGAATCCAGAGCTTATCCAGGCCCGGAGCCTGCACAATACAGTTCGTGTCAGCACGCCCTCCCAACACCTCGGAAAGGCCGGCCTTCCGGCCAAGATTAAAGAGCAGATGCTGGCGTGGATTGCGCATGTTCGCATCGATTAGCAGGGTTTTTTTTCCCGATTGGGCAAAGGTCACCGCCAGATTGCCGGTCAAACGGCTTACCCCTTCTCCGCCCGCGGGGCCTAACACAACCAGGCCCTTGTTGCCCTGATTGAACCATCTCAATTGCAGTTGCGTTCGAAGCTTGCGGATGACTTCTGCATCCGGACTGAACGGCTGGTATGCAGTAAATATTTCGGTGCTAAAACCACTCTTGCTTGCCGCTAGATATTGATAGTCGAACTGTTCCGCCAGCACTGCTTGTATGTCGGCTTCCTCGACCAGTCCCAATTGCACCGCGGCTTCTCCGAAGCGAAGATTCCTGGCTTGCTGCAGTTCGACCACACGATGTACGTCGTTACTGCTCAACTTGCCTGCTGCGACAAGCTGGTCACCAATATTATCTTCCGATGCCTTTTTCTTGAATAAGGCTTCCGCGTCACTTGTCTGACTGACCACGCTCACATTGCTCATCGGGGCATCCTAAAGTTAATTGATCAAACGCTGTTTTCAGGCCGCAACTTTGCGCAGCCCGGGAACCCTGCGCAACACGTCTCGTAGACGAAAACGCTTTTTCGAGAGCTCTGCCAAAAGTGGAATCCCCAATGCGTAATCCATGTCTGCAGCCGTCCGGACACGACGGTCGGCCATTTCAACCATCACTCCAAGCGCGATGGCCAGGGGCAGGCAAACCAGGAATGCGATCAGACTATTCAGAACCACTTTTGGCCCGGATGGCTTTGTAGGCACGATGGCTTCATTCAATACGGCGATATCCGTCAGGGTTGACTGGGACTCCATGCGTATTTGCACGTAACGCTGCAAGGCTGCGTCATAAATACGTTGTGAGTTCTCTGCATCACGAGCGAGCCGCGAGACTTCCTCGCGCTGCTCTTTCAATGAAAGCAGCTTGCTCCGCTGGGCCTCGTATGCAGAACGTAAGCCCGATTCGCGCTTCTTCGAGACGGATGCCGTCGCCGCCACGCCGCCTCTTGCCGTCTCGATCTCATTACCCAGTTTGGTGCGAAGGCTGTCGACCTCCGCAACCATGCGCAGATACTCCGGATGATTTTTTCCAACTTTGCCTTCCAGTTCCAGCAAATGGCCTTCCCGGACAACAAGCTGTGCTTTCAGGTTCTGTACCACAGGATTGTTGATGACTTCCGGCAGTGACCGGCTATCGCCCACCCTCGATTGGCTGTCAAATCCAGCAGACTGGGCTGCAACAAGCTGCCCCGCCAATTCCGCCATACGCCGATTCTCGATATCAACCCGCTCGTCCGAATCCAGAAGTCCATTCTCGCGTTGAAACTCGGTCAGCTTTTGCTGGGACGTGGCCAGATTGTGTCGGAGCTGGTCTATTTGCTGGTCATACCAGGCCGCCATTTGCTTTGCAGGCTCGACCCTCAAATCGAGATTGGTCCGGATGTAAGCCTTGGCGAAAGAATTGGCCATGATTGCTGCAAACTGCGGCGTCGTCGCACTGAAAGACACCGTAATAATATTGCTCTCCCTGGATGGAGTCACCTCGAGCTTCTTCTGCAAAAGCGCAGCAAGCCAATCGCTGATCCGCCCTTCCCCGCCAGAGTCCACAAAGCTCTCACGTGTTCCTGGCAGATCGAGAATCTTGTTTTCTGCAATGACCTTGTCAACCACCGGACGACTGTTAAGGATGTCGATCTGTGTTGCAATATATCCAGGCAAAAGCTGCGACGGCATCAATTGCCCCGTCAGGGGATCTTTGCTTTTGGCGTCGATCACAAGCGTCGCAGTGGCCGTATATTCCTTCGGAAGCCACAAGTTGATGGCAATAGTGAGGGCCACGATCAGAAATGCGGTACCCAGAATGATCCATTTTCTGGCATTGAGAATATGTAGGAATTGCGCAGCGTTCATAGCGACCTCAGAAATTTAGAACAGGCTTTCCTTGACGTAGATCACGTCGTCTTTTTTGACCGGGTCGGCCAGTTGTGCATCCAGCGTCTGCAATGCGCCGTTGGCGTCGCGGCGCAGGATCTTGAGGCCTTTTTGGGTGCCGCGTGCGGTCACGCCGCCGCCCAGCGACAGCGCCTGCACCACGCTCATGTTCTGCTCCACGCGGAACGCCCCCGGCCGCTGCACTTCGCCGTAGATGTAGAACATCGGCTGGCGCGCGACGTTGATGATGTCGCCGTCCTGCACCAGCTCGTTGCTGGCTTCGCCACCCGGCTTGAACAGGGCGATGACGTCGATGTCGCGATAGTCGGTTTTGCCGTTTTCGGTGCGCACCAGGGTGACGGTGTCGGCGCCGTCGATGATGATGCCGCCCGCCAGTGCCAGCGCGTCGGTGACGCGGCTGACTTTTTCCAGGGTGATCTTGCCCGGCCGGTTGACCCGTCCCAGCACCGAAATCTGCTGGCCACGGTATTGCACCACGTTGAGGCTGACGAAGGGCTCGTTGATGAAGCCGCCCTTGCTCAGGCGCTGAGCGATTTCCGCCTCGCCCTGGGCGGGGCTGGTGCCGGCCAGCTTGACCTCACCGATCAGCGGAAAGTTGATGCCGCCGCTTTCGCCCACCCGTGCCTCGGTGGTGAGATCGGGCTGCCCGTACACCGTGATTCGCACCACGTCACCGGTGCCCATGCGGTAGTCGCTATCCGCGCTCCAGGCAGGCGCCGCCAGCAGCAACGCACACATCATCAAAACACCACGCCACAACCTGACCATCTCTCTCTCCAATCGGCGGCCGCCCCAAGGGCGATCCGCTCTCCTGTTTTAAATTGTTTGTTGCGCTGCCAGCCAGCGATGCTGGATTAAGCAGAGACTGTGCCGCCAGGTTTTATTGTTTTAGTGTTCCGGCGGGAATTGAATTTCACTACCGTTGGCCCTGAGTCTGCCGAAGGCTGAACGGTAGTGAGACTTACCGCGCGGTATCAATATTGACGATGCCGCCGCGTATTCTAATCTGTCCATGGTCAAATCCGCTTACCAACAGCCCATCTGCGTCGCAAAACCTATGCCCGCCATTTCTCAGCATGCAGGCCCTAGAAATCAGCCCGCACGTTAACAAACATCGAATGAAACTTGTAATCCTCGACAGCTATGTTGGAATCTCGCCGCCCGGCGCTTACGCCGACGTCCAGCGACACGACCCGGATCGGCGTATAGGTCAGCGATAGCGTCGCGCTGACGGTGTCGTCGTTGCGCTGCGGCTGCGATGTCCCCGGATCACCCTTGAAATCGCGGTTCTCGTAGGTGACCCCGGCGTTCATCCGCCATTTCTCGCGCACCAGCCACACTCCGTTCACGCTTGCGCCATGTTTCAGCACCGAGCTGGCGTTGATGTCGGTCGCGCCGCCCAACTCCCGGTAAGCCGCGACGCTCAGCAGCGTTTTACCGGTGGCATACCAGTCTGCCGCCACGCGCCCGGTAAAGCCGCTGTAATCGGGGCGTGGCTTGAAATCCGGAACAAAAAGGTTGGAATAGTCGCGCAGGGTGTTTTCGTATTGGCGGTCGACCCAGCCTGCCTGGCCGCGCAGGGTCAGCTTGCCGGAAAACGGCCAGTCGCCCAGCACGTTGTATTCGGTTTGCTTGTAGCTGTTGTCCGCCACCATGAAGCAGACCGGAAAATCGTTCTGCAAGCACTGTAGGTTGGGGAATTCGGCGTCGATCCTGCGTACCTGCCCGCGCAGGCTGCTGCCCTTGGGCGTGCGATAGCCCAGAAAGACTTCCTGCGCCCGCCGGTTGAAATCCTGCGAAAACTGCGTCGGTGCGCTGTTGCTGTTGTCCATCGACTCGAGCCCGCCGCCGATGCGCCAGCGCGGATGAAACTCCCACTCGGCGCGGCCGAAGTAGCGTTTACGGTCAACCTGGTTGTTGACCAGGCCGATATCGCCAAAGCTGCTCTGGCTGGTCGATTGGGTCGCCCCGAGATTGCCGGAAAAACGATTTCCCAGACGCCAGTTCCAGGTGGCTTTCAAGTCATCGCCATCGAAATCCAGATACGTGTTGTGATCGTAACGAACCAGGGTTTTGGTGGCGCTGGCAATGAACTGCTGGCGCCCCGGCTTCCAGTCGACATTGATCCCGGCGTTCACCAGGTTGTAGCGGTCGTCGCGCTGCATGCCGGGATATTCGTCGTCGGCCAGGCGAAACAGGTTGCTGTCGTAGAAATGGCCCGCCGAGATAAACGGGCGGAAGGTGTCGCCTTCCTTGGCCGCGGCGGGCAAGGCCCCCAGTGCAGCCAGCATCCCCCACACGAACGGCAGCACCCGCTTCACCAGAAACTCCAGCGCCCGGTGGCGACCACATAGGCGCCGAGCAGACCATTGGTGACCGCATGCGCGATGATCGGCGCCCACAGGTTGCGGGTGCGGATATACAGCCAGCCGTACGCCAGGCCGGCAACCAGCCCGGCCAGCCATTGCAGGTGTTCGACCGCGAACAGCGCGCTGGCGATCAGCAGGGCCTTGAGGCCGATCTGCGCCGGGTCGAGCGTCATAAAATTTGGCTGCTGCACCCAGCGCTGCAGGAACGAGCGCCAGAACAGTTCTTCCATAATCGGCACCACCAGCGCTGCGCCGGCGATACGGAAAGCCACCAGCAGCCAGTCGATCTGGCCGACCGGGTCGGTCGGGTCGTAACCCTCGCCCAGCTCGCCCATCAGCATCCAGCCGGCGTCGAGCTTGACCCACAGCACCAGCACCACGACGCCCACGATCAGCGACAGCAGCAGATGTTTCAGCGGCAGGCCATACGATTTGAGTTCGCTGTAATGCCGCCACAGCACCGCCAGCGCCAGCGCCACCAGCCCGGCTTTCAGCGGATACAGCCAGCGCACGTCGAAGCCCGGCGCCCAGTCGGGCAGCAGACCTTCGAGCACCAGCAAAGCGATATACAGCCCGAACGGCAGGCTGCGAACGAATATGGGAGACATGGAAAGGCAGCTTCAAGTTACAAGTTGCAAGTCACAAGAAAGGTAAAGCGGCTTCGCCACGTCCCCTCTTGCATCTTGCAACTTGAATCTTGTAACTAATTTACTTCAGTCCGGATACGCCTTTGCTGATTGCATCGGCATCAGCAGAGGGGGCGGCAGCCGGTGCAGTCTCAGCAGTCGGAGCCGCCTCGGCTGCAGGCGTGGCAGGCTTGTCGGCCGGGGCCGCCTCTTCCTTGCCGGCGTCGGCGAATTCACCCAGGTACTCGATCTTGGCAGCGGATTTGAGTGCATCGAGTTCGGCTTTGGCGGCTTTCTGGCGCGCCTGCGTCTGCAGCATGCGCACGATTGCGGCCTTGGCCTGCTCCAGCGTCACCGGCTGCGTCTGCGAATCGGCCAGTACAACCACCAGCAGACCCTCAGGCGCGTTCACCACCATCGCCTGGCCGTCCGGCATCTTCGCCAATTGGGACAGCATCTGCAGCGGCAACTGCTCGGCCGGTTTCACCCCCTGAGCCGCCTTGGTTTCGAACTTTTCCGCCTTCAACCATGCGGCAAAATCATTCAGCGTTTTAGATGCGCCCAACTGCGCACGGATTGCGTCGTGCTGATCTTGCGGCGCCTTGATCGAGATTTCCTGCAGCCGATAGATCTTGCGCTTGCTGAACAACTCGGGATGCTGATTGAAATACTCGGTCACCTCGGCATCGCTCGGCTCGGCCGGCGTACCCAGTTTTTTGGACATGTAGGCCTCGGCCAGAATCTGGCGCCGCGCCGCATCCATCGCCTGCACCACCGTGGGGTCGCGGTCGAGCTTGTCGTCCAGCGCCTTCTGCGCAATCACTTCCTGATCGACGAGATTCTTGACTACCTGCAGCGAAGCCGCCTGGGTCTGATCCTTGTCCAGATTGGGAACGCGCTGCAGCGCGTAGTTCACCTGATGCACCGTCAACTCGGTACCGTTGACCTTGGCCGCCACCTGGGTGGGCGCCGCCTTCTCGCCGTCTGCCGCCTCGTTCTTCTTGTCGCCACACCCTGCAAGCAGCGCCGCAACCAACAGCGACAGCCCGACCTTTTTCGCGAAACCGTAGTTCATTTTGATCCTCTCACTCCAAGAATTTTTAAAATTATGTGGTACGAATGTTACAGCAAACGCAGCGCTGAATAACTACAGCAGGAGTCGCGACAGGCAACTAAATCGGTGAAATATTTTTATATGTTCGCTGCACGCCAATCTATATACAGACGCCTTCTGCCCTCGCAACAGCGCAATCATTGCCGCCAGTCCGTCCCGAATGCGTGCCTCACGCTTTCGGGACGGTGCCATCAACAGGTAACAGCCGCATGATTGTCACTCATTCCCTGAGACCCGATTCGTTGTCGTGCTATCCAACAGGCGCTTGCCGTGTATCACTGCTGTCACAATAATACGTTCCGACTCGACACGATAAATCAGGCGATAACTGTAGACGAATCGCTCGCGTATTTCGTCCTGGTCGAGTTCAGGAACGATCCGTCCAATTAACGGGAAGTGCTTCAATCCTGCGGCTGTTGCCAGCATCTTATCGACGACTGCTGCGGCATAGAAAACCGAATCTCGAGCGATATACGCGGCAATGGCATCCACATCTTCAAGCGCTTCGGGCGACCAGACTACGATTTGATCTGCCATTTCGCCAGGTTTTCTTCCGCCTGTGCTTGGGTCAGCGTTCCTTCCGTTTCAGCACGTTCCAGCCCACGTCGAATTTTCTCAATAACATACAGGTGATATTGCACATCTTCCATCGAGCTGCCCTCCGGTAAACGTGTCAGCAAGGAAGCGACTTCCTGTTTGGCGGTTTGCATAGTGGTCTCCAGTCAGTTGATGCCTTGGCAGTTTAGCATCGGTGCTATGCGATATTCGCTTGTTGATACCCCAACCTGATGCGCCTCACGCATAGCCAGAAAACAGAAAACGAACCCATTCCACCGGGTTTTCTGCAATAGAAAACCCGGGATAGGCCAAATTTAATCTGCAGGTTTCTAAAAACTGGGCGGCGCCAGAAAAGCCGATGAAAAACGTGGGCTGTCACTATTTTTCTTCCCTGAAAATTTTCATCATGGATCGCTCAGACTGGCCCCATCCAAGGCCCGCAGCATGGCCGCCTCCAGACGGCCCACAAAACCTGCCGCATCGCACAGGGCAGAACCTGCAAGCTGGCCGCGCAGCGCGCCGCGCAACTGCTCAAGCCCGGCCACGTCGGCTGCCCGTTCCCGGGCGATCGCCACGCAGGTTTCGGGCGTGTCGGCCAGCCAATCTGCGAGCCCGGCTGCGCGCAGCAGCGAAGTAAAACCGGGGACAGACCACGTTTTTTATTCCTGAGGCTGTTCACCCGGTTCCGACTCCAACACCTTACGCGGCCGACCAGGCTTTCCGGGGGCCACCCGCCTTCCCAAAGCCTCGGACATCTGAAGGGCGAAGCGTTCGTTGCCCAGCGCAAAATTGCCATTCGTGGCGCGCCGGATTTCATCCATTAGCCCCTGCCCCAATTCATCGCGGAAGAGCGCCCGGTATGCCTCCTGCCGGCTCGCGCAGTCCAAACCCAAAGCACCATATAAAGGATGTGCTTTTACCAGCACATCGGCCTCGCCCTGCGCGTTGGCCCGGTAGCTCGACCAACGGTATTCCGCAGGATGCGACACCATGCCAGCCCGCACCGGATTCAGTTCAATGTAGCGCTGACAGGCCAGCAGGTAGGCCTCGTCCTGCGTCAGGCATGAACGAAAGCGCCCTTCCCACAGCGTCCCACTGCGCCGATATCGGCGATTCACATACTGCACATACCGTTGGCCCAACGCTTTCATCAGTGCCCCCGGAGCCTCGGTCTGGTCGGCCGAAATCAGAAGGTGCACATGGTTGGTCATCAGCACATAAGCATGCACACGGCAGCCAGTCTGATCGGCATATTCTGCCAGCCAGTCGAGGTAGACACGATAATCCACATCCGCAAAAAAGCATGCCTGCCGGTTATTGCCCCGCTGGATGATGTGGAGCGGGACATTGGGCAAACTCAGACGAGCGCGACGCGGCATGTGCCATCTCCAGACTTGATATGCTGTCAAAGCTTAGCTTAAAACGTGGTCTGTCCCCGGTTGTTCGGGTATGACCGTGGTCCGTGTTCCGTGTTCCGTGTTCCGTGTTCCGTGTTCCGTGTTCCGTGTTCCGGGTTCCGTGTTCCGTGTTCCGTGTTCCGTGTTC
>JACDJC010003615.1_pt1 | contig 11057 bp, 10 predicted proteins | sample 7454191 | NCBI WGS metagenome assembly JACDJC01 (sample SAMN14253291, study PRJNA609438) | sludge metagenome | isolation source: sludge after 25d culture with pyrite and EDTA | collected 2018-12-20
CACACGTGGAAACAACAGCCACCCCGCAAACCACAAAACACAGCTCTGCCAGACATAATACAAAGGCTGCCAGGTCGAGCGAAAGACCGGCGCAGACAGCCCACCCGCCAAGCGCAGATCCATCAACAGCACCGCCAGCAGCGGCCACAGATAAGCCAATACCAGCACCGGCCACACCTTTTCGCGATAGCCCCAAAAACGCAGCGCCCCCTCCACCCCTCGGGCCGCCAGTGGTACCAACGCTAACAAAGCCGCCAGGATCAGGGTGGCCGGGCGCGGCAGCAGCTGTTGGTTCGATTGGCGCAAGAACAGGAAAAGTAGGCCCACCGCCGCCAATAAGACCAATCCGCCGATGCTGCTGCTTCGCAACCAACCTTTGCTCATGCCTGCTTTACCCTTAAAAACCGCTCCCTGCACAGGGAGCGGTTCGTGGTTTTGTTAGCCTCCGCCAATAGTACGGACAATGGTAGGTACTGCCGTCGTTGGCACCGGCACCGGCGTCGTCACCACTGGTACGGGCGTCGTCACGACCGGCACTGGCGTCGTTACCACTGGCACCGGGGTCGTCACGGTCGGTTCGGGTGTCACCGGCGTGGGGGTGTTACTGGCGGTTGGAGTAAAAGTATTGGTTGCAAAAGGAGCTGTCAAGGCTTCCGCTGGCTCTAAATGAATGGATGGAATGATTTCATTCCCAAAGTATTGACTGCGCCATAACAATCTGGCCTTGGCATTTCCTATATTTTCATAATACTCGATCTTAATCGGAATGGTATCACAGGTCAGCTCGATCGCTGCACTCTCGTAACTCGTGTTGCCATCTTTCCACTTATCAATGATCTTATTTCCATTCAAGGTCAAGATGACCCCATCATCCACTTCCATCCTAAAAATATAGGTACCGGCATAACGTGGCGTGAGCCAGCCGCGCCAACGCACCTGGAAGTTTTCATTGCGCACAATCCCAGGGAAAGGCGAACCGGCTTTCCAATCAAAGTCAATGGTAGGATCAAGCCGCGATGCACGGTAATCCTTTACATCCCATGAAAGCAGATTTCTATCTTGAATAAAATAATCGCCCATTAAGCCGCTGCCATTGAAGTCACACTTCTCTGGCACGAGGGTCTTGGTAGGAGTCAGGGTCGGTGCTAAGGTGTCCATGGGGGTAGCTGCTTTTAAATATTGGCCTTCAATGACCGTGATCGTCTCACCAATAAACGGCCCAGTCCACCCTACCGAAAGATGATCACCGCCGGTTCCCTCGCGGTGCAGGGTTTCAATCCAATACCACTCTCCACCCTGTAAAGTTCTGGGACTCGATTTTTGAGTATCTTTTTCGCCCCAGGCCTGATAATTTGTCCAGCCATTGACATTAGCGATCTTCGAGCGACTGCTCATTTCATCGGTTGTACCCAGATAGAGTTCAGAGTGGTCATCACTGGCAACATAAAATGTATAACTCCCATCCTGGGGAGGGCACACCCAGCCCGTAAAGCGGGTAGCATAATTATTACCAATATTCTGTCCGGTATTAAAACTTTCCGGGTATTTGTTTTCATCTGGATTGGTGGGATAAATGGCAGCGTTATTGCGCAAATCATTTAAATTAGAAGTGACGATATTCCATTTCTGCATTAAGATAGTACCGCCGCCGAGGCACGGGTATGCGGTGCTGGTCGGCAGGGCGGTTTCGGTGGAGGTTGGGGTAGGGGTAATCGAAGGGGTGTGGGTTTTAGAAGGAGTCAATGTATTTAAAGCAGCCTGGTTGATCGCCCCAACCAGACCGGTTACGCGCGAGGTTCTGAATTTTTCCACAATCCCTTCGCGCTGGGAGGTTAAACTCAACGTCGGCCACCAGGTGTCCAATAAGGGCGTGATCAGCGGATGGCGGTAGGTTAAGGCCACCCGCACGCGGTCTCCCGGCCCGCCGGCATCATCCACAAACCGTTTTTTCGTTCCATCTGGATTATATTGCAGACAGTAATCGGGATATTCTGTATCTGGTTCCGTATTATCAAAATATTCTTTGTTAATTGAATCGATCGCGAAATAACCGCCATTGTAGGGAAGGGTGCGGCTGGAACAGGTCGTGATTCCAAAATAACCCGGTTGTCCGGGGTTGCCGCGATGTGCCGGATCAAACACATTGACCGCGTAAGAATTATCCAAATAGGCCGGATAATCCCCGGTCACGGGTTCATTTGGGTCATAGGCCAGGCCCATGGCACCTTGTAAAGCCACATCGCGAATCGAGGGCAGCCTGGCCCAGTCGATCAGCACATTACTTAATAATTCGATTTCCTCTTGTTCTTTGGGCCCGGTATGGCCGGTTAGATTTCTCACGTAATCGGCCGATACGCGGCAGTCATAATTGCCAGCCCCATCGTCATCAGCGGTCATAAAATTGATCATCTCAGTAGCCGAATAATCATCCCCCAAGATACTCTTGGCCGTCATTACACCGCTCAGCGCGGTGGCTGCCTCCTGACAATATTGAGGGTCGTAATTGCCGGTTACAGCATAGCGCATTGCGAAGCGAGCCCCGTTCTCTAAGGCTAGCCAAGCCTGCATCAATCGTCCAAATTCGATGATTCCAAAAATTAACAACAGCAAGATGGGCAGCGCCAGGGCAAACTCAACCATACTCTGACCGCGTTTTTTGGGGGTGGATTTCATATTTATCTTTTTCATAAGCGTACCCTGCTCTTTTATTGACTGATTCTGGTATAAATCCGGGAGGCAATATCCTCAAAGATCGGTAACAAGCGATCGCCGGTGGGAGCATAATAATACTGTCCGCAGCTGGTATTGACGGGTTCCCCCGCGCACGGATCGGTGGTGCGATCACCATCATCGCCAACGGCAGCCATATAACGCAAGAACTGTTCGGCCACGCCGCCATCCACATTTAAACCAATGGAGTAAATGGCGATATCATTGCCCTTGGGTTCCAGCAGATTGGTGGAGTAGGTTAATGCGGTTTCATCAACCATATCCAACGCATAATCTAATACCGAATAGCCATAGGTGGTCGCAGGCGGAGGAATACTGATCGGAGTCGCTAAAGGAGGGCAGGTGGTAGAATCAGAGTCAAAACAGTAGCGCGGGGTGAAGGTGTCATCCTTACAATAGCTTTTCCAATAGTTTTTTCCGAGCGAACCATGACAGAATCCATTGGGTAAATTATTAAAGGTATTCCCTGCATAAGTGGGCGGCGGGGCATCACTTAAGTTAACCGCACCGTCTGAAAGGAAAACCATTACCCATACCGCCCCAAAACGGCCGCCTTTTAATTCGTTTGCACCCACCCGTAACCCACAGCCGCTGCAAGTAGATAAAGGCGTGAACTTATAATCATCCACCTGGTTCCAGGCGACGGTGCCTAAGGCCGCATCCGCCCAGTCTTTTGCAAGGTTATGATCATCCATGGTCCAGATTGTGTCACCATTCCAATCCATGGAATCATATACACCATCCTGATCACACGGCACGCCGCCCCATCCATACGGGTCAGGTCCATTTTCAATCGCGTCATGTGCCCACCAGCGGTCTACTAGCCATTCGGGATGAGTGGCAAATGGGCAGGTATAGGGTAAACCAGGATCTGCATCCACCCCATTCCCATCTAAATCTTCCGAATTCATCGGATTGTAAGAACCCTCATGTAAATACCAATTGACCCATACGTTCAATTCAACCGGCGGATCATCGTGGACGCGGATTGCATCAATGGCACTTTCGGCAGCCAGCAGGTCCCCATCTAAAACAAAGCGGGTGGTGGCAACCGTATCATAGGTAACAATTGCCACTTGATCGTAACCGCCGGCTAAGGTAGCGATTAAGGCTTTCGCCGCAGCCTTTGCATCCTTCATCGGCTGGCAGGTGTTGTTATCGTTACAGTCCTTAGGATCAAAAACCGCCCCGGGAACATAGCCCGGGGTTTGTGTACTCCACGCCATGGATTCTGATGTGTCCATCACAATCACTACATCTAAGGGAGCCGCCTCCGAAATGGTGTTGGTACTGATCATCAAATCGTTAAAACCCATTAAGGACAAGAAATACATCGGCGCTTGCTGTTCCGCTCGAACCCACACCAATTTACGGGCACTTTCTCCACTGGCCGTATCCGGACAGCGCGCTTCAAACAGAGTCGGCAGCCCCGTATCGCGCACCCCATCATTATCGCCATCACACAATAATAATTCCAGGTTGGTGTAATCGACATTCATCATCCCCAACACTTCATTCGCAGCGCTGGTCATGGCAACTGTATCAGGATTGCGTTTAAATTCATTGGCAGCAGCCACGGCTGCTGAGTCAACCGCTCGCTTTAAGTTGCCATAGGTGACATACAACGAGCCTGCGTCTAAAGCCAGGCCGACCATAAACAAGAGTACCAGCAACGCCCCCGCAAAAATAACCAGAATTTGACCCTGGCTTTTTTCAGAAGCACGATCGTGTTTAGGGGATTGTAGCAGGGATTGTAGTGGGGGTTGGCTGCGCGGCTGGCAGCGGCATAATGGTATACGCATGAATTTGCACCGGGTTGGGAATAAAATCGGTTAATAACGGCAAGCCTAAAACCTGGCTGTAACAATAATACACTTCTACGGCAATAAAGCCTTTTCCTTTTTGCTTGGTCGGGTCACTGGAAGCCTCCAACTCAGATGCAACCCGGGCGGCGGTGTAGTAAGGATCGGAGCGCACCACCGTACCCTGGCAGTTTTTCTTAAAATTATCCGGGTGGCCGGGGTCTCCGTTTAAATTTAAATCGACATTGTTCGCAAAGTCCACATTCGACAGCGCCCAATAATGGTTTGGCAAAGGCCATTGCACCTCGATACTGCGCTCCAGGACGGTAAAACCCGTAATAACAACATCATCGGTATCCGGATCGAGTACGATGTAGGGATTGAACCCATTACAAAACTCTGCCTGGGTACACATTGTAGAATTGGCAGGTGGGGATAACATGCAAGACGTATCATAAAAAAAATTAAGCGGGTCGGGTATCGGGGAAGTGCTGGTCGTACTGCAATTCAAATCACCAGTATCGGCAAAGATGTCCCTGACGGAAGCAAAGCGGGCTGCTTCGCGCGTCAGATCCAAAATGTCCAGATAACGTCCAATAAAAAACGCCACCTCGACCATCCCTAAGAACATGATCAACAGCACCGGCAGCACCAGGGCCAGCTCCACAAAGGATTGGCCGCGCGTTTGTTGCTGCTTATTTTTTTTCCATTTTTTCCAGCGATCCCTGATCAAGTTAAACTCCACTCCACATTTGGCTATTAAAACAATACCTCACTCTTTGCATAAGATCAATCCATCGGCGGCCAATTGTAATTAAAATGAAATTGGACCGTAACCAAATTGATACACTTCCCATACAGTTGCTCGCATTTCCTAGCGCACCACGCACCGAAAGCCGATGCGCTTATCTTTATAATTGGGTTCCAAGGCATGGCGTGTTGAAGTTAAAATATACTGATTGATAGAGTCAAAGCTGCCGCCGCGCACGCCCTTCTGATCTCCAACACTTGGGCCGGAGGGGTTCATGATAGGGGAATTTTTATAATAAGATTGGTCGTACCAATCCATAACCCATTCTTTCACATTACCCGCCATATCTAAGGCTCCACACGGGCTGGCCCCAGGCAGATACGATCCAACCGGCATAGTATCACCTAAATCACCCGGGTTATTGCTACAAAAACCCTCCGCGCTATAATAATTGGCAAAGCTGCAATTTGGGGGCGCATCACCCCATGGGTAAGCGCGTGGAGAACTGCCGCGCGCTGCCATTTCCCATTCGGCTTCGGTGGGCAGCCGTTTGCCGGCCCAACTACAATAATCCTGTGCATCGTACCAGGAAACATTGATGACCGGATAGTTATCATAGCCCTTATTACCATAGTACCATTCCACGGTTTTGGATTGATCGGAAAGCGGTGCCTCACAATAACCCGCATCCACACATTGTTGATATTGAAAATTGGTTACTTCCAGCTTATCGATATAAAATTTGCTTAACGTGACCGTATGCGCTGGCAGATCATCGCCCGAACACGACTTCCCGCCATTGTGATCGGGCACGCAACCCATGGTAAAGGTGCCGCCACTGGTCACCAATTTAACATCTGTGTGAATGAAATTTTGGTCGGTTTGATCAGGCGCAACCACCACCGTTCGGCGCAAGGGGTCAAACGAAGCGCCATGTGAGGTCGGGGTGATGCGGTAGCGGCCTTCTGGCACGCCGTCAAAACGGTATTCTCCATTTGCATCCGTCACCGTTGTGCGGGTAGCGGCTCCATCCAATACAGCCGCTCCCGAATCCGTACGCATACCATTCGGCTGGTCCGCCGCGCTAGACGCATGCTGCACCACCAACGGTAAAAAGACCATATAACTCTGATCAATCAAGGTCATCGTTACCCCACTGAACGGCTCACCATTCGCCAGCATGACCTTGCCCGAGATGCTGTAACCATCCTGCGCCTGTGCAGCCACGCTGTTAACCTCACTGGCCTGGGCGGGCACACTCAGTAGCATCGACAGTAGCATAACCGTCATTAATAAAACAATTCGGATTTTCATGGAAGCACCCTTTCAATCACAACTGCGCTGTAAAAACAGCGCGGTTGTTTGGTTTTTGAATTATTTCGCGATTTTAAGTGTATCGCAGCTGGCTGGTAATGCAATTCACCTTTCAGAGCTGTAGGGTAGGGTTGATTTCCTGCATTGCTGTCATTACAAATCCGGTGAGTGGTCGCCATTCAGCTGCCATAATTACCCCCGTCCGTCCTTGAACAGCCGCCAACCGCCCGATCGGCACCGCCTCGAGCCCAGGCCCGATTTGCAGGGGCAGCTGCGGGCAACGCGGCAATGGGGAAGACCGCTAAGGCGCGTTGGTGATTGACCACTGCGCTCACCGGCTGGGCCTGGGTGGAAGCCAACGCCAGCCAATTTTCCAGGCGTTCGGCACAGCTCAATTGCGCCGGACGCCACCGCAGGGTCTGCACCGTTTGCGGCAGATTGAGGCGTACAAACCGCAAAAACTGCCCGCCGCGCTGCGGCTCGGCCAGCTGGTGGATCAGTTCGGACAAGGGAGCGGCAGCGAAGCAGGCAAAGCACATATCTTCATTTAACAACTGCCATTGACTGCCCTGCCAGCGCTTGCAAACCCCGTCCGCATAGCCCGGGCCATCATCACTCTCGACCTTGTAATAATCAAGCAGCTGCGCCCCAGCGCTGCGCCGCAGCACAAGCCAATAGCGACTGCTCGCCGCCAGCGTCACGGGCGGGTTGAACGACCACTGCGCCCAGGTCCAGCTGCCGTTTAGTTCACTGGCCGGCAAAACCGCCCCTGCCAAGATAGCACCGGGCTGACCATTTCCATCGGCACACACCGCTAGCACCAGCCCATCCAACGGGTTGCCGACCAAGGCCAGGCGCAAACGCACCTCGGCCAATTGGAATCCGCTGACTGGCACCACAAACGATTGCCCCAGCTTGCTGGTGGCCGTCTCCTGCCCCAAGACAAGCTGGCTCTTGCCGCTGGAGAGGTGAGCGATGCGGCCCTGTGCTTCTTCATCGATCACCCACCCCAGGCTGTGCCACCAGCCGCTGCACGTCAAAATCACCCGCGCCGCCTCCTGCGGCTGCTGCTCCCATTGCAGCCGGTCTTGCGGAAAACTGCGCTGCGCCAGGATCAGACGCCCGGCTGCCAAGGCTTGTTGGGCATTGCTCTGACCGACCTTCAGCAGCATTTCGCGCCGTCCGTATCGCGCCACGCTTTTGGCGTTTTCCAACCAATCGGTTTCAAACCACGGGCTACCATCGGCTGCATGGAAACCGCTACGCAGGTAGCGCACCTTGACACGGTTCACCATTCCCGCCGTCGAAAGCACACGCCGGCCCGCACCGCTGACCGTTTCCACTTGCTCGATAAAGCCGCCCCACACGGGCTGCCCAGACGGTGTGGCAATCACCAGCCCGCCATTTAACCAAGCCAGCCAATCCGCTTGAAACCCGTCTGGCAATACTGCTTCCAGCCGAGCCTTGTCAGCCCCGCCCGGTAATGACCAGCTTAAAGCCTGCACTTGCCAGGCTAAGCCCGGCCAGCCCATGTTGAACGGCGGGGTATCAAACTGCACCAGCATCTTCATGGCATCACCCGCACGCGAGGGCGCACCTGCAGCTGCACACGCACCCGTTTCGCGGGGAAGCAGCCGCTGGCTTCATCGAACACAAAGCCACACCTGGCCGCCTGCTTGGGCAGCAGCCACAACCCCGTGCCGGTTACCTGGTGGCTGTATCGCTGCGCCTGATCTTCGATACTGCGGCACCAGCCGCCTGCCGAGCGCGAATCCAGCACCAGAATCTCGCCCGGGAAGAGGGTGCCCTCCGGCAAGGGAACCGCCTTCATCCACCCGCCCCCATCCAGCAACTGCACCGCGTCCAGCGCCAGGGTAAACGCTTCCCCGTCTGCTATCTGGCCCCATAATTCAAGCCGCAGCACACCGCCCGCCTCCTGCGCCCCATCGAGCAGCAGCGGGAAGTGAAAGGTGGGTAAGGGAACCAACAAACGATCCTCCAGCATGCGTTCTTCCAGGGAAACTTCCACCAGGCCGCCCTGATACACCTGCCACCACACCCAGAGATCAGCCGGGGCCAGCGATTTCAGCCGTGCCACAGGCAACACGCTTTTCCCGGCCTGGTCTTTCCAATCCCGGGCATCGATCTGCCAGCGCAGCAGGCACACCGGCTGCGGCCCGCTACCCTGCTTGAGAGCATACGCCCCGCCCTGGCTGGCTGCATCGATCACCACCCCTATGGTTGGGTCGGCCAGGGCATCCTCGCCCTCCAGCGCCCATGCCCGCCGCTCTCCATAAGACAGATCGGCGTAAAAATGCTGAATGGCGGCTGCATCCCCCTGGTCATTCCACACCAACAGCCGCAACGGGGCCGGCAGATCGCCCGGCAAGGCTTCGGCACCACAAAACACCTGGTTTTCGCCCAACTGATCTGCGCGGTTGTCGATGCGCAGCGGCAGCAAGGTCTCTTTGCCATAACCATTCGCCAGCGGCAAGCCGACCCACGGCAGTTCCCAATAATTACAGCGTTCCAGCTCCAGCCGCAGGCCCACCCCGCGCGGCTGAACACTGCCCACCAGCCAGGTGAACTGCCCGCTCAACAGGCGGCTTTCATACAGCACGGAATCCGCATCAGGCTGGATGCGCAACACAGCCGGCTGTCCAGCCTGAATTTTGGTTAACAGGATTTGCAGCGCACTGATGAAGTGCTGGGTGCTGGTCTTGCTGCCTTCCAAAATCAAATCCAGCTGCTCGCGGCAGCATTCGGTATTGATCGCCTCGGTTGGCCGCCGCAAGCAGCCGCGCAGCACTCCCGCCTTCCCGGCGCCGTGTAAGGTCAATCCATCATCACCGACAGCGATCTGTAAGAAATTCATCGCTCCTCCTTCATTACAATTAAAACCTTCCAATAGGGAATTTCGGCTGCTTCAGTTCGTTGCGAACCGGGGAGGTTATTAGGCGTTAACCCATCAGTTTGCATAATTTTTTCTCTTTTTTTATTCGCGGAATTCGTGTTTATTCGCGGTTGCTCTTAAACACCACCATCTTCTTCGGCCCAAATCGCGTAAGGCGGCTGTGTGGAACGCTGCAAATATAAGAAACGACACTGGCTAATCATTTGCTCAAGCAGTTCCCTTTCCTCTGCCCAGCGGCCTTCAATCGGCTGGGCTTGCGGCTGATCGGGATGATACACGTCAAAGCGTACCCGATAGCGCTGCTGAACGCACAACCAGGCCGTCAGGCGCAGCAACAGGTCTTCCATCCCGTCCAGTTCGGTCGTCAGGGCGGAATCCAAACCGGCCACACTCAAGTTCAGCGGACATATCCTTTGCAGCTCGGCTAATGCCAGGCGCAGGTTGACGATCAGCACATCATCCCCATACAGGTCGCCTTCTTCATCCCGCAGCCAGCGGTGCAATTGGCTCAGCAGTTCATTCAGGGTCATCATTCACCGCCAGGCTCAGTTTATGGCCGCTTTTTTTAACCACCACTACACAGCTTGGGTAGACTTTCCAGCTCAGCACTTCGTCCAGCCGGATGCCGTGCTTGCGGAAGATACGCCGCACCTCAGGCGGCAGTGCGCTGTTGGTTGTCTTTTCTGCCATTGGGAACCTCCTCTTGCCATAAAACAGGATGCGCCTGCCACAAGCGGCGCACCTTCTCTTCCATAGTAACCACAGCCGCCGGCATGGGTTGCTGCAGCCAAGCATACAATTCCTGTCGGGAGCCGTTATAAAAGTTCAGGTCTAAGGGGGTTTGGCAGCCGGGCAGCATGAATTTATCCCCGCTAAATTGCCAGAAATGCCAATCGTTACAGCCCGCCGGCAGGGGCGGCTGCGCCACCGGCGGCAGGTAATGGGTTTTTAAGGTCTGCCAGTTTACGGAAACACGCCCGCTGGCGTAGGGATAAAAAGCCAGCCACAGCGGCCAATTCCCCAGCCAGCTGGCGGCTTGCGGTGCGTATTCCGCCACAAAACTGGCGCGGGTGTAGATCACCACTGGTTTTTGACACCAGTCATGCGCCAATTCCGCCAGGGCGTGTGCCCGCTCGCTGATCTGCTGCCCGGGCACACGCCGGCTGGCCGTACCCTGCTGCCATTCCCGCCAATCCAGCCAATACTGTTCTAAATCCACGGCCAGAATGTAAATTTCCTTCCCCTCCAGCGCTTGTTAAAAATACTCAAGCTGGGAAGCCGCGATTTTGTTGGGGTAAAACCAGTGATAAACGGCCGTGATCATGCCAGCGGCGCGGGCTGCCTTCAGGTTCCCCCGCAAGCTGGGATCCCGCCCATAAGCTCCCTGGGCGGCCTTCATCCACGCAAAATCGACACCATGCTCAGCCAGCAACGGCCAGTCCAACCCGCTCTGCCAGTGTGACACATCCACCCCCAGTGCATATTTCTCGAACATACTACCTCCTGTTGGGGCAGGTCTTGTGCCTGCCCCAGGTCTTGTGCCTGC
>JACDJC010003616.1_pt1 | contig 11056 bp, 6 predicted proteins | sample 7454191 | NCBI WGS metagenome assembly JACDJC01 (sample SAMN14253291, study PRJNA609438) | sludge metagenome | isolation source: sludge after 25d culture with pyrite and EDTA | collected 2018-12-20
AATTTACGTTTGGTCATAGGTATTGGTTTTTGAAGTTTTTTTCGAAGCTCGTGCTCAAAATATAATGTGCTGAATATACATCAGAAATCTGCAACTTCCAATATTTTACGGGAGAGTTGGGTATTATCCATCAAACTGTTAAATGATTCAGCCCCAACCCCAATAGCAAAAACAGGAACAAATCCGGCAGAATGACCGGTGCTCATCCAGCCCACATTGGCTTTCTTGTTCAGGATCTTGTTTGCGGCAACGCTGATTTTTTCATCTTTCTGATACAGCGTTTCCACTTTCGAGGCATCGCCATCCACAAATGAAATTTTATATGCTTCACGGATTTGTGCTTCCTCTGCTTCTGTCAGCGTAACCTTATCCCAGAAGCCCATGGCTTCGGTAAGCAAAGCCTTGATCTCTTCCCATGAAACTTTATTCTTTTTCTGTTCACGCAGCTGTTCAATTCGCGCCGACAAAGCCATTTGCGACATTTTCTGGTGCTGAAGAACCTGCAGGTTCAGCCGGCTGCTTCCCGCTCCCAAAACCATTCCTCCTGTTTCATGGTCGGCAGTGACAATGATCAGGGTCTCCTCAGGATATTTCTGATAAAAATCTAAAGCAATTTTTACAGTTTCATCCAGGTCAAGAACTTCGGCAAACGTCGTTGCGGCATCATTGGCATGGCATGCCATATCAATTGTCCCGCCTTCAATCATGAGGAAAAAACCATCCTGGTTGTCGCGGCTCAGGTGTTCAACCGCGGCTTCAGACAGCTGGGCCAGGGATAAGTCGGATTCCTGGCGGTCTATGGCATATACGAGATCCAACAACTTCCGCTCTTTTCTTTCCAACACGATTATTCTCTCGGCATCAGTAGATTTCTCCTTGTATTCGTCAAAACCATAAGCCAAAACATAACCTTCTTCTTCCATTTGCCTGTAAACATTATGCCCCAAAGAACCATCAGAGCGGGTTTCAGGCTTTGTAAATGTTGCACCCCCGAAGAAATCAAACCTTGATGAATACGCATTGATTGCGATTTCGTATTGCATGCTTCGTTTCGGCTGATGGGCATAAAATGCGGCAGGAGTGGCATCATCGAGACCGCAACTTGTCACGATCCCAACCTTCTTGCCGGCATTTCGTGCCTTTACGGCAATGCTGTAAACAGGATTGAATAAGGTACTGTCGAGGCCAACGGTTCCGTTTTTTGTTTTTGAACCCGTTGCGATTGCAGTGCCTGCAGCCGCAGAATCGGTCACCCCGTTGGAGGCCGAATGGGTCCGAAGCAAACCTGCATTAGGGAACTGCGTGAAAAGCAAAGGTTTGAAACCAATCTCCCCTTCCAGTTCGGCCAAATACATTTCAGTCCCGTTTATCTGGTTCAGTCCCATTCCATCCCCAATAATCAAAAATACGTATTTGGCTTGTCCCTGGGCAAACAGCGCAAGAAAGAGACTCAGTATCGTGAGAACAAGAAATTTATTTTTCATAACTGAAAGATCATAATGAATTAAACTATTGATAATGATATAAATATTATTGCCAACCGACAATATATTTCCAAAAGTGGTAGTATAAAAATTGCTTTTCATACTACCACTTGATTATAGAACATTCTTAAAATACTACAAGCCTGTAAATTCTACATCAGAAGTGCCCCAGCCGGCGTTTTGTTTTAAAACGTTGTTTGAAAGCAATATCTGTGATTGAGGAATGGGCCAGAAACCGCGGGTTGCCCGGTAGCGTGCGCCAAATCCAATCTGATGTGTAATCTCCGAGTCCAAATTGGTGGTCTTGATGGGAATACCAAGTTGTGCTTCCAAAAGAGCTTCTGCATCACCCCATCTCCTGATATCGTTGTAGCGTGTATTTTCAAAGCAAAGCTCGAAACGACGCTCCTGCTTAAGTGCGGTCAAAGAGTAGCTGACCGGAGCCAGTCCGGCACGGCTGCGTACCCTGTTGATACCGTTACTGGTTTCAGTCAGTTCAGAATGCATCAGCAAGACATCGGCAAAACGTATGTGAACCACATCCTGGGTAAATGCGCCTGTAGAAGTCGCTGACGAAACAGATAAACCATACATGGGTACATTATAGGAGTGTTGATAGACACCTTCTGCAGTTTTGGCAGCTATACCCATATATTTTTTTTGCCACAATCCGGTTTCTTCTGCCTGGTTATCGCCACCCCACTGATAAATGCCGGGATATTCATCGGCACTCCAAACAGAGGCCCAAAGGCGCATATCGTTAGGCTCGAGCTGTTTCCATTGTTGAACCATGACCGGACTGACCGGACCGCCGCCATATCCCCTGGTAAAAGGGAACGGGAAATAGGTTTCGCCATGAGGGCGACGCACCGTGAATGCAAGGCATAATCCATTTCTGAAACTTGAACTAGTCCCGGCACATTTTGTAGCAAAAACAACTTCCTTGTTGCTTTCACCTTCCCATCTCAGGCCCTGGCCTTTGGTGTAATGATAGTGTTCAACCGTATACTGGTTTGTGTAAGGCCACAGATTCCTGTAATCCGATACCAGGTCGTGACCGCTGTTTGCAATACAGTCTTCGAGCCATGAAACAACCTGGGCCTTGGTTATGGATCCACCTCCGGCTACCGGCATCTCGTTCTTTTTATAAAATCCCGTATAGAAAAGGAACATGCGGGCCATGATCGACTGGGCTGCCCATTTGGTAACCCTCCCTTTTTCAACCGTTGTGTAAGGGTCACCTGGCAACTTTTCAATAGCCGTTTTCAGGTCGAAAGCAGCCTGGGCATACACGTCATCAACCGGTGCCTGGGGTTCATTGCCAGAGAGTGATTCGGTTATCAGCGGCACATTTTCAAAAAACTGGACCAACGTGAAATAATAATATCCCCGGAAAAAATGAACCTCTCCATAGGCTGTATTTTTCTGCTTGTCATTTGCCCATGGAATTTTTTCAAATTTCTCAAGTGCCACATTCGCACGGAATATTCCCTGATAACGATTTTGCCAATAGCCAAGCGTTAAATCAGGTCCAAAATTCAACAATTTGCTGATGGCTTGCCAGTTGAAATTATCGGTTCCGCCACCGCCGAATCGTTCATCGGAAGCCAATTCGTTAAAGAAAAAGGCTGCCTTGCCATAATCACTCACTTCTTCGTTGAGAGTATTGTACACACCCACAATAAGTTGGTTTGCCTCCTCAACGGTCAGGGGGAAACTGTTATCATCCTGCTTTGTGAAATTTGCGGTATCCATAAAATCCTCACAAGCCAGGAATGTCAAACCCATTGCTATTATTAAAACTATTTTTTTCATACTCGACAATCTTTAAAATTCAACATTAAGACCGACTAAAAAAGTCTTTGCACTTGGATAAAATCCTATATCTATACCAGAAGCCCAGCTTGTTTGTCCGTAACCGACTTCAGGATCCAAACCTGAATACCCGGTAATGGTGAAGAAATTCTGAGCCGACATGTACAGTTGGATTTGCGAGAATTTCAGGGAAGGCATTAATGGTGCGAAATCATATCCCAATGTGATGTTCTGTATTTTTACATAATCTGCATTCTCAATGTATAAATCGGAAATGTAATTACGGTTGGGATGAGGATTAAAAGTCAGCCTGGGAACCTTGTTCGTTGAGCCGGGTCCTGTCCAGCGGTCATATGCATCGAGGGTAAAGTTCTCTTCCGGACGGTCAGCCCAGCGGCGGTAGGTCTTGATGATCTGATGGCCAAAAGCGCCGGTGGTGGTGACTCCCAGGTTAAAGCCCTTATAATATGCATTAAAGCTTAATCCGGTTGTAAAATCCGGATTCGGATTTCCAATCATGGTCTTATCCAGGTTGTCAATTTTCTTGTCGTCATTCCTATCGACAAAAATGACATCACCAGGTTGTGCACCGCTCAATTTGGCCTGGGTGGCATCCACTTCCTGCTGGGTTTGGAATATACCGGCTGTTTCATAGCCATAAAAATAGCCAATGGGATAACCCACCTGGACACGGTTGATCATATCGGTGGTAGCCATCAGGACACCTGATTCGCCATTGATGATCCCTTCGGTGTTGGCGATATGGGTTACTTCGTTCATATTGTACGTTACATTGAAACCCACGTCATACCTGAAATCCCTGTTCTTATTGTCATTCCAGTTCAATCCCAGTTCAACACCCGTGTTTTTGATATTACCACCATTGATATAAGGGGCACCCGTTCCAATCGACGCCAGTATCGGAGCCTGCACCAGCCAGTCTTTGGTCAGTTTGTTGTACCAGTCAAGAGCTACCGATAAACGGCGGTTCAGGAACTGGGCATCAAGACCGATGTTCAACTGTTCCGATGTTTCCCATTTGATTTCAGGATTGGGTATTACATCCTTATAGGCACCGGTTGTCCTGACGGTTTTAGTATCTCCGAAATAATAGTGCTTGTTCTGGCTGAATGTACCCACATATTGGAAATTACTTACCCGGTTATTTCCGTTCTGACCCCAGCTGGCCCTGAGTTTCAAATACTGGACAATCGACGAGGCAGAGCCCATAAAATCCTCATTTGAAACAATCCATCCGGCTGATACCGATGGGAAATAACCCCACCTGTTTCCCCTTGCGAAGGTTGATGAACCGTCAGCACGCATGATCACGGTAGCCAGGTATTTTTCGTTGAAGTTGTAATTGACACGACCAAAAAACGATTGCATCATTAACAATTCATAAGGCCTGCCGCTTACTATTGTATTGACCGTTGTAGCCGCTGTATTCGACAGCCATGCATAATCCCACAATCCCGGGAATGAGGAAGTCCGGTTGTTGGCACTCATGGTTTGTCCAATCCCAGATTTTTCGAGCGAAGTTCCCAACAGGAAATCCACGTTATGGTCATTGTCAAAGATTGTCGAATAGCTGACGGTATTTTCCCAGGTCCAGCCATGTTGTGAATTTGCGCCTTGTTCCACATTGTCAATCAACCGGATATCGGAAGCGACATTGATGGTTGGCTGATAAGACCGATCGGTACCTGAGCTAAAATCATAACCAAACATGCTTTTATATACCAGGTCCTTGATTGGCTGGAGTTCCATAAAGGCATTAAACCTTAGGTTGAACCTTTGGGATAAATCATTTCCACGGGCATACACCATGGTGGCGATCGGGTTTCCTGCCGGACCATAATGGTTCCATTTGTCGGCTACCTTGTCGGCTTCGAGATACAATCCGCCATCTTTGTTGTACATAGGCAACAATGGGGTAACCGTCAACATGTTGCGGATATCGTTTGAATATTGGTCACCAATACCGATACCTTGGTTTTCACGATAGCTGAATGAAAGGTTTTCCCCAATCCTTAACACTTCCAAATCACCATTCCTGATTGCGACATGGGAGGAATTTAACCGTACGGTATATCTTTCGTTTTTCAGCGGAACAGGTTTCCCAAGCACCCCTTCCTGTTTTGAATAACTTGCTCCCATGGTGTAACGGGAATTATTGTTCCCGCCTGAAACATTAATGGCATGGTTCTGGACAGGCGCATCTGAATTTACCGTTTCTTCAAACCAATTGGAACCGGTCCAGGTTCCATTCATGATTGACTGGTATTGTGCCGGAATTCTCTGTTCCCAATTGTAAGGAGTCAGACCACTGCCAATTCGCGACTCGTCGTTCAGTTCCATGTACTGTTTGGCATTGGCCAGTTCCGGTTTTTTCTGAACATTCTGGAAACCGATATAACCATTGTATGATATGACGGTCTTTCCTTCACCGCCCTGGCGTGTCGTAACAAGAATAACCCCGTTGGCGGCACGTGAACCGTAAATGGCTGCCGATGCGGCATCTTTCAATACGTCAATGGATTGGATGTCGGAAGGATTGATTGTCGAGATATTGCCGCCGGGCACCCCGTCAATTACATACAAAGGATTGTATGAATTAATGGTACCCATACCACGGATCACGACGTTATAGCCTGATCCCGGCATCCCTGAATTTTGCGAAATGCTCACGCCCGGCAAATATCCCTGCAAGGAATTCAACACATCGGTCCTGTTTTGCCTTCCCACGCTCTCACCGCTTAAATGGGCCGTGGCTCCGGTGATGACCGCCTTTTTCATGGTCCCGTATCCAACAGCGACAACCTCTTCAATCCCGATGGTCTCTTCCATCATGCTTACATTGACATTAGTGCGGTCTCCAACAACAACCTCCTGTGTCCTCATCCCCACAAAGGAAAATACCAGTGTGGCATTGGGAGGCAGGTTGCTGATTGAGTATGAGCCATCTGTATTTGTGATGGTACCGTTGGTGGTTCCCTTTATCACGACGGTTACCCCCGGAAGCGGTGCCCCCGAACGGTCGGTAACACTACCGGTAACCTGGCCTTGCTGCAGCACGGCTGTTTGTTCCTTGTACTCGGCACTGCCGGGCAACGCCGTGGTAAGTACAATTTGCCGGTTCATCACCAGGTAGTTTACATTGGTGCCTGCAAACAACTCTTCCAGGACCTCGTCAACCTTCTGCTGGTTGACTTCGATATCAACTTTGCGTTCCACATCCACCAGCTTCTGGTTAAAAAGGAAGAAAAATTCGGTTTTTTCTTCAATCTCCCCCAGGACATCAATTACCCGGGTGTCTTTCAGGTTTAGCGAAAGGCGGGTAACCTGGGAGTAGCTGTCGAGCGCCCACGATTGGACTGTCATCAAACAAATAAAGAATACACTTAAACGCATAATTCTCCAGGTTTTAGTTAAGCACGGAAAAGGCTCCGTGTGCCAAATCCATTTTTTTTTCATAATTTTGACACATTAAGTAGTTAAACAATTTATTGATCTTTAGCAGCTTAGTTAACAGGAGAGTGGTACGAACACTTTCCTGTTTTTATTTGAACTGATTGATTTTCTTAGGATTAATGGCAATAATGATCTTTCTCTTCGAAAATTGCCCGTCAGTGGCTGTCTCCCTCTTTTCTTCCCTGTAAGTGATCGGTGTTGTATAGGCCAGTAATTTCAGCACCTCTTCGAGCGGTTCATCCACGAATGTGGCATAGAAAGTATATTCTTCGAGGCTTTTATCCTCTAGCACGATTTCGGCATTGTACCAGCGGCTTAACCTTTGGGCAACCTGCCTCATGTCTTCATCCCTGAATACCAGTTTCCCTTCGGTCCAACTGGTGTACTGCGACGCGACAACAGTGCTCTTTATTTTTTTGCCGGTCTCAGTATCAATCCTTAACCGCTCATTGGGAAGCAGTTGTGTAATAAACTCACCGTCATTTCCTGAAATTTTCACTTTCCCGGATTGAAGAATTACTTCCTCGGTACTTTCGGATGCATAGGATATGACATTAAAAGTTGTTCCGAGCACTTCAATATTGAGGTTTCCTGAACTTACCACAAATGGCATTTTCTCGTTGTGTACCACATCAAAATAGGCTTCACCCGTGAGGGTAACTTTCCTGACTTTGTCAAAAGTGACCGGATATGTAAGGGTAGAACCATTGTTTAGAAAACCTTCAGTTCCGTCGGGCAACACAAATTTGGTCCTGACCCCCATAGGGCACTGTATCTCGGCATACGCCTCAGTTAAAACAGGTTGCTCAGGCTGAAAATAGAGATAGGCCAGAAATGAAAGAATCAGGGGAATGATAAGAATGGCTGCAATGCGCTGGAAAGTGCGGACAAACCTGAGTTTGCGCTTTTCCTTGTTCTCCTCCAACCTGATTTGGTGCTGCAGTTTGTCGAGGAGATGTTCTACCGCGTCATCAGGAAGCCGGGTGCTGTCAAATTCTTTCCAGTGCGACAGCATCAGCTCCCTGAATTCGCGGTCATCTTCCGCTGAAACTAACCTCTCTCTGATCACTAAATAATCCTTCCGGGAGTATTTCCCTTCGAAGAATCGTTTTAATATGTTGATGTCTATCGTCATTCTTTCGTGATTCCGTGTATTCTGTCTGTATCTGATAATATATAGCAATGAGAAACGAAAAACCCCTAGCCGGAAATGAGAAATATTTAAAAAATCCCTGATTTTTTTGTTTTATGAAAGGAAAGAAGAAAGGTTAAGGACTAAACCCGACTCAATTGGGGCAACGTTTCAGTAGTGGGTAATAAATCATCCTTTAAAAACAACATAAAGAACAATAATCCTGCTATGCTATCCTGATCCATTCCGGCCTGGATGTTTTTCAGCGCTTCGGTAATGTGGTTTTCAACTGTTTTGGGCGAGATCTCAAGCTTGGCGGCAATTTCGGCGACCGACAATCCTTCCATTTTTCGAAGGATTATCACCTCTCTTTGCCGGCAGGGAAGCTTTTGGATCAGCTTCTCGACCAGCTCGAGCAACGACTGGTAGTTGGTCCGTTCATCCATTTCTTCGGTAAAAGAAATGACTTCAGAGGCAATTTCATGCAGATATTTGTGTTCGAGAGTAGTCTTCCTGAACCGCTCGGCAACCTGCCGGTAGGTAATCTTAAACAGGTAAGCGCCAAAAGAGAGCTCGGGATCTAAGGAAGCGCGGTTTTGCCATATTTTCATGAAAACCTCCTGCACCACTTCCTCGGCATCGGTTTTTGATTTCAGGTAACCCAGCGAAAAATAGTACAAACGCTTGCCATACAGCCTGAACAACTCATCAAACGCCAGCGCATTGCCGCTTTTTAATTCAGCAACCCATCGGGTTTCAAGCATGCGGGCTTTTTGGTTCATTCCGATCTACGTTTGACAAGTAAAATAAGGAAAAAAAAACAGGCGAAGCAATTGATTGCATTGGTTAGTTTAAACAAAAAATAACTCCCGGCCATTTTATGTACCGGGAGTTAATCCATTTATCTATTACCACCCTGGATTCTGTGGCATCGGACTCGTGAGATTAGCATCAATCACAGATTGAGGTATAGGATACAGAGTATCTCTTGGCGAAAGATTTTGACCTCCATTTTTATTATAAAGCATTGTGCGTTCAATGAATTTATTTGTTCTTAGCAAGGTCCATCGACGATGTTCCTCAAGAAATAATTCACGGGACCTCTCATCCAAAATGAAATCAATATCTACTTGATCAGCAGTAATTTCACTTGCATTAGAGCGTCTTCTAATAATATTTAATGTATTTGCAGCATCTTCACTCCTTCCTAATTTAAATTCAGCTTCTGCTTTTAATAAATATGTATCAGCTAATCGAAGATATACCTGATCGGTATTCATGTATCGTTCATTCATATTTTCCGGATCAACCCCTTCCGCTTTTCTTGAAAATGGCCAATTAAACCTTGCCCTTGTTGTATATGTAATATCAGGATTCCAAGAACACCAAATGGTATCACCATAATTATATCCACTCGGTAAGTTATCTGCAGGGTAAGGAGAATTAGTCTCAGCATCACCAAGAATATAGAATTTCCTAATTGCATGATGAGAAAATCTATCATCCTGAGGTTCATAATTATCAAGAGCCCATTTTGTAAAAGTAAACCTGGAATATCCTAATCCACCACGTTCATATGTATGAACTAATGGTCTAACACCATTTATTGAGATATTCCAAAATCTGCTCAGATGAATTCGACGAATCATACATTCACCTCCACCAGTCAATTTAAGTCCAAACTGGAATACCCACAATGCTTCCGTATTACCTTCCTCCCGATTAGTATTACCTTCCCAGAACATATCCATATAAGGAACTCCCGGCCTTGAACTTCTTACACCATATCTTTCTGTAACAAGCTTATATTGAGGCGTATTGATTGCAGCATTTGCCCATTGTAAAGCCTTCTCCGGTTGACCAATAGTTAAGTACATTTCCGCAAGATAGTGCTGAACTGCTCCTCTCGAAATTCTTCCTCTTGTTGAAGGTTCTATTTCAATATAAGGTTCTGCACTTAACAAATCCTCAATAATTTGATTTCTAACTTCATTTTTAGGTGTTCGCTCCCAGTCTGTTTTTATTGTTGAACCTGATGATTCAACGAGAGTTAATGGCACATCTCCCCAGCCGAAGGTTAGATGTCTGTATGCCCATGCCCGGATAGCACGTGCTTCTGCAATTACACGACTTTTATTTTCATCTTCGGTTTGATTTCCACCTGACCAATCAATATCTTCTTTTTCTGCCTGATTTATTATCGTATTAGCTGCATTAATCACATTATATAACCATATAAATACATTTTCATTTTCTTCATTAAATGGATTATTATTATTTTGCCAAAGCATTGCTGTCATTATATATCCAATATCTTGGTGATTAACTGTAGCGTTATCTGTTCCAAACATAAACATGCTTCCCATCATAGAGTGACTACCAAATGATTCCTCTCTTTCTCTTCTAACTTGAGCATAAAGTCCATTCAAGCCAGCTTCAAACCCTGCATAATTGGTAAATAAGGTCTCTGAAGAAATTAAATGAGGAGGTTTTTCCATTAATAAGTCATCGTTACATGATGAACTAAATACTAATGAAATTATTATTATGGATATTTTCAATATTATTCTTTTCATAATTTCTAATTTTATTAATTAAAAACTCTTGTACTTAAAAATCAAAATTTAGTCCAAGTACAAATTCTCTTTGTAAAGGAATTTGTCTTTGGCTATCAAGTTCGGGGTCTAATCCTCTCCACTTGGTAAATGTTGCCAAATTCCTTCCTGTAATGAAAAACCTCATATTATTCACTAAACCCCTATTAAGCACACTTTTGGGCAATGTATATGAAAGTGAGATATCTTTTATCCTAATAAAACTAGCATCCTCGTATATCACTCCTAATATACCCGACATTCTTTCTGCATTCAGCGCATTAACCACCCACTCATTAGTTGCATTCTCCGGGGTCCACCAGTTTTTATTTATTGTATTTCTCCTGACATCAGCCCAGGTTTCGTCAGACATTAATGTATTTTCTTTTGTTACGCCTTGAACACCATGTATAAATATATTCAGGTTAAAACCTTTATACCCAAAGGTATTAGATAAACCCCAAATTATTTTTGGATCACGTTGCCCTTGAATCCTTTTGTCATCAGCACCCAATTCTCCATTATTCTGAAAATCTTTTAGTTTAACAAAGCCAGGT
>JACDJC010003617.1_pt1 | contig 11054 bp, 8 predicted proteins | sample 7454191 | NCBI WGS metagenome assembly JACDJC01 (sample SAMN14253291, study PRJNA609438) | sludge metagenome | isolation source: sludge after 25d culture with pyrite and EDTA | collected 2018-12-20
ATCAGGTGTTCCCATGAGCTATCCCGTTACGCGCATGCGGCGCATGCGCCGTGATGCGTTCTCGCGCGCGCTGATGCGCGAAACCCGACTCCAGCCCGCCGATCTCATCCTGCCGGTGTTCGTGCGTGAAGGCCGCGGCGAACGCGAAGCGGTGCCGTCGATGCCGGGCGTGGAGCGCCTGTCCATCGACGAACTGGTCAAGCTCGCGCGCGAGGCGCACGCGCTCGGCATCCCGGCGCTGGCGCTGTTCCCGGTGACGCCGCCCGAGGCCAAATCGCTGGATGCGCGCGAGGCATGGAACGCGGACGGCCTGGCCCAGCGTGCGGTGCGCGCCCTCAAGGATGCGCTGCCCGAGCTTGGCGTCATCACCGACGTCGCGCTCGACCCCTTCACCACGCACGGCCAGGACGGCCTGATCGACGAGGCGGGCTACGTGATGAACGAGGCCACGGTCGAGGCGCTGGTGCGACAGGCGGTGTCGCATGCCGCAGCGGGCGCGGACATCGTCGCGCCTTCGGACATGATGGACGGGCGCATCGGCGCGATCCGCCAGGCGCTGGAAGGCGCCGGCCACATCCACACGCGCATCCTCGCCTATTCGGCGAAGTACGCATCGGCCTTCTACGGCCCGTTCCGCGACGCGGTGGGCTCGTCCGGCAACCTCGGCAAGGGCAACAAGTCCACCTATCAGATGGACCCGGCCAATTCCGACGAGGCCTTGCGCGAAGTGGCGCTGGATCTCGACGAGGGCGCCGACATGGTCATGGTGAAACCGGCCATGCCCTACCTGGACGTGCTGCGCCGGGTGAAGGAGCGTTTCGGCGTGCCGACCTTCGCCTACCAGGTGAGCGGCGAGTACGCGATGCTGAAGGCCGCCTTCGGCCATGGCTGGCTGGATGAGCGCGCCTGCGTGCTGGAAGCGCTCACCGGCATCCGCCGCGCCGGCGCCGACGCCATCCTGACCTATTTCGCGCTCGACGTGGCGCGCTGGCTGCGGGAGTAGATCTGCGGTGCGGTGCGGCACGGCATGAAGTAGCGGCGGAAGACAGAAGGCCGAAGGTTGGAACACCAAGGACACGAAGAGCACGAAGGACACGACCGCTTCCCATGACCACGCCTCCATGCCGCTATGCCGTTTTCGGCCAGCCGATCGCGCATTCGCTGTCACCGCGCATCCATGCCGCGTTCGGCGCGCAGCTCGGGATTACGCTCGATTTCCGCGCGATCGAAAGCGGGCGTGCCGATTTCCCGGCGGCGCTGGCGACGTTCGCCGCGGCGGGCGGGACGGGCGCCAACGTCACCTTGCCGCTCAAGCAGGACGCCTTTGCGCTCTGCCGACGCGTCGCCCCGCGCGCGGCGCGTGCCGGCAGCGTCAATACCCTGATCCGCCAGGATGCCGAATGGCTCGGCGACAGCACCGATGGCGCCGGCCTGCTGCGGGATTTGCGCGAACGCCAGGATGGCGATCCCGCGCGCCGCCGCGTGCTGCTGCTGGGCGCTGGCGGCGCGGCGCGGGCGGCGGCATTCGCGCTGATCGAGGCCGGCGTGGGTGAGCTTGCCATCACCAATCGCACGCCGGCGCATGCCAACTCGATGGCCGCTGCGCTGGGTACGGCGGCACGCGTCGTCGCCCCGGAGACGCTTGCCAGCGCGGGATCGTTCGATCTCGTCCTCAACGCCACCTCGGCCGGCCACGCCGGCGCCGCCCCGCAACTTCCCGCCAGCCTGTTCGCCGCCGGTACGCTGGCCTACGACCTGTCCTACGGCGAAGCTGCGCGACCCTTTCTCGCTGCGGCGCAAACCGCCGGCGCAACGCGCGCGGTGGATGGCCTGGGCATGCTCGTCGAACAGGCGGCCGAGTCGTTCGCCCTGTGGCATGACGTTCGCCCCGCCACTGCGGCGCTGTACGCCACGCTGAGGACTGAGCTTGACGTGGCCATGCATTGGTGAGGGGGAGGCAGCAGGCCGAACGGAGAGCGCTCCATGGACGGGTATCCTGTGAACGCTGCTGAACGGGAACCAGGTTTGCGCAGATAGGTACATCGCTTGCGCCTGCCGAACCGGTTGCGGCGCCTGCTGTGTCGCGCCTTCGATCTCCTCGCCCATTCCGGGCATACCGCACGGCAAGCACGCACGGCGCATCGCGCATGAACCCGCCACAACCGCGCCGGCCCAAGGCGATCCCTGCGCGTCCGGCCCGGCGTAGCATGGTGCGGCGCGAGTCGGCGCTCCGCAAATGGGAGAAGGCATCTTGGACAAGTCGATTCAGATCGCGCGTGCCGACCGCTTCCGCGAACTCCACGACCGGCGCCGCTTGCTGCTGCTGCCCAACGCCTGGGACGCCGGCAGCGCGCGCGCCTTCGCCGACCTCGGCTGCGCGGCGATCGCCACCACCAGCGGCGGCGTGGCCTGGTCGCTCGGCCATGGCGACGGCGAGGCCACGCCCTTCGACGAAGTGCTGGCGGCCACGCGGCGCATCGCGCACGCGGTTCCGGTGCCGGTCAGCGCCGACATCGAAGGCGGCTACGGCAACACGCCCGATGCGGTCGGCGCCAGCGTGCGCGCGATGATTGCGGCCGGGGTCGCCGGCATCAATCTGGAGGATGGCGTGGGCCACGTCAGCCTGCGCGAACTGGACGAAGCCACCGCCCGCGTGGCGGCGGCCCGTGCGGCGGCCCGCGCCACCGGCGTGCCGATCGTCATCAACGCGCGCGTGGACGTGTGGATGACCGGCTTCGGCAGCGACGAGGACGCGCGCATGGACGAGGCCCTGCGCCGCTCGCGCGCCTATCTCGATGCCGGCGCGGACTGCATCTACCCCATCGCGCTGGCCGATCCGGCAATCATCGGCACACTGGTTGCGGCACTGGATGCGCCCATCAACATCGGCGCACGCGCGGGCCTGCCGGATATCGCCGAGCTCACCCGCCTCGGCGTGGCGCGGGTCAGCACCGCCACGCGCCTGGCTACCCTGGCGCTGTCGGCCGCGCGCGATGCCTTGCGCAGCGTGCAGGACAGCGGCCGCTTCGACGCGCTCGACGCGCCCTTCGGCTACGCCGACATGGAACACCTGTTCAACGCTTCCTGATGTTTTCTCGAGAACCCGCAACGGAGGTCGTCCAATGACACAACGCATCGTTTACAAGGATGCTTCGCCCGAAGCCTTCAAGGCCCTGCTGCACACGGAAATGCAGGTACACAAGAGCGGCCTGGAGGAGTCCCTGGTCGAACTGGTCAAGATGCGCGCCTCGCAGATCAACGGCTGCGCCTATTGCCTGGATATGCACAGCAAGGACGCCCGCGCGCAGGGCGAAACCGAGCAGCGCCTGTACCTCCTGAACGCCTGGCGCGAGGCGCCGTTCTATTCCGACCGCGAGCGCGCGGCGCTGGCGTGGACGGAAGCGGTCACCTGCATCGCCGATGCCGAAATTTCCGACGAACTCTATGCCGAGGTGCGCCAGCACTTCGACGAGAAGGCCATCGTCGACCTCACGCTCGCCGTCATCGCCATCAACGGCTGGAACCGCATGGCCATCGCCTTCCGGTCGAAGGTGGGCGATTACGTCAGTCCGCACGCCAGGCGCTGACCCGCTGGAATTGCGTATGGCTGCGCCCCACCTGTGCAGATCGACCTACCTCACGAGGATGTCCACATGACCACCAAAGCCTGGGGCGCGCATGCCGCCGACCGCCCGCTCGAAGCCCTCGACATCCAGCGCCGCACGCCGGGCGCGCACGACGTGCAGATCGACATCCAATGGTGCGGCGTATGCCATTCGGACCTGCACACCGTGCGCTCGGAATGGGGCGGCACGCACTATCCCTGCGTGCCGGGACACGAAATCATCGGCCACGTCAGCGCGCTCGGCGCCGCGGTCACCGACTTCAAGCTCGGCGACGCGGTTGGCGTCGGCTGCCTGGTGGACAGCTGCCGGCACTGCGCGGCCTGCGACGATGGCCTGGAGCAGTACTGCGAAAACGGCTTCACCGGCACCTACAACGGACGCACTGCGGACGCGCCGGGGCATACGCTGGGCGGCTATTCGCAGCGCATCGTGGTCGATGAGAACTTCGTGCTGCGCATCCGCCATGACGCGGCCCAACTCGCCGCCGTGGCGCCGCTGCTGTGCGCCGGCATCACCATGTACTCGCCGCTGCGCCACTGGGGCGCCGGGCCGGGCAAGAAGGTCGGCATCGTCGGCATCGGCGGCCTGGGGCACGTCGGCATCAAGCTGGCGCGCGCGATGGGCGCGCACACCGTCGCCTTCACCGGCAGCGCGCACAAGCGCCAGGACGCGCTCGATCTGGGTGCGCACGAAGTGGTCGTCTCGCGCGACGCGGCGCAGATGCAGGCGCAGGCCGGCCAACTCGACCTCATCATCAATACCGTCGCCGCCAGCCATGATCTCGACGCCTACCTCGCGCTACTCAAGCGCGACGGCACCATGGTGCTGATCGGCGTTCCCGGCCAGCCGCACCCGTCGCCGAACATCGCCAACCTGGTGTTCCATCGCCGCTCGCTGGCCGGCTCGCTGATCGGCGGCATCCCTGAGACGCAGGAAATGCTCGATTTCTGCGCCGAGCACGATATCGTCGCCGACATCGAGATCATTCGCGCGCAGGAGATCGACGCCGCCTACGAGCGCATGCTGAAAAGCGACGTCAAGTACCGCTTCGTGATCGACAGCGCGAGCTTGGCGGGGTGAACTTCCCCGGGTGATCAGCGCGGGCGCGCGGCGGGCGCGGGCAACCTGGCGGCGACTTCGCGCCGCCGGTGCGCAGCGCGTGGCGCAAGTTCCTGGGCTTGTGGGCGAGGACGGATGAAGTCATCGCGGTAACGACCAGATGGCTGCCAAAGCAAATTGGCCTGTAGCCCTGGTAAGGCCTCAAGGTCGCACCTGGAGACAGTGCCGCCGGGATGGATCATATCGCGCGCTATTCGACGCCCAGGTACTCGTTCTTGAGCCTGACGTAGTGGCGCGCCGAGTAATGGAGGCGTTCGATTTCCGCGTCCGAAAGCCTGCGCACGCGGCGCGCGGGATTGCCGAGCCACAGTTCGCCCTCGCCGACCACCTTGCCGGGCGGAACCACGGCACCGGCGCCGATCAGGCTGTGCCGGCCGATGATGGCGCCATCGAGCAGGGTGGCGTGCATGCCGATCAGGCAGGCATCGCCGATGGTGCAAGCGTGCACGATGGCGCCGTGGCCGATGGTGACGTCGGCGCCGATCAGCAGCGGGAAGCCGGCGCCGGTGTAGGGCCCGGCATGGGTGACGTGCAGCACCGCGCCATCCTGCACGTTGGTGCGCGCGCCGATGCGGATGTGGTGTACATCGCCGCGGGTGACGGTGCAGGGCCAGAAGGACGCGTCCTCGCCCACCTCGACATCGCCGATGAGGTGGGCGGCTGGATCGACGTAGACGCCGGCGGCAAGGCGCGGATGGATGCCGCGGTAGGACCTGATAGGCATGCTGGGGCTCCGGGAGTACGCGGGCGCGCATTGCCCGCGGCTTGATTTCGTGGCGCCGCTGCTCCAGCTTGGAAGGTTCCGCCTCTCGCCCCGATGACGATGTCGAACAATCCCCTGCTGGCAGCCGCCGGCCTGCCACGATTCTCCGCGATCCGCCCCGAGCATGTCGAACCGGCCATCGACCAGTTGCTGGCCGACTACCGCGCCGGCACGGCCGCCATGCTGGACGCCGGCACGCCACCCGACTTCGACTCGGTACTGCTGGCAGGCGAGGCCCTGGAAGATCGCCTGAACCGCGCCTGGGCGCCGGTGGCGCACCTGCATGGCGTGGCCGATTCGGAGGCGCTGCGCAAGGCTTATGCGGCGGCGGAGGAGAAGATCGTCGCCCACGCCAGCGAACTCGGCCAGAACCGCGCGCTCTGCGCCGCCGTCCAGGCCGTTGCTGACGGTGCGACTGCGGCCACCCTTCCACGCGCGGCGCGCGCGCTGATGACCCATGAACTGCGCGATTTCAGACTCTCCGGGGTGGCCCTGGAAGAACCGGCGCGCACGCGATTTCGGGAAATCTCCAACGCACTTGCGCGCCTCGCCACCGAGTTCGAGGAAGCGGTGCTGGATGCGACCGACGCCTGGAGCGAGACGCTTGCCGACGCGGGCGCCCTGGCGGGCATCCCCGAATCCGGCCGCGCGGTGCTGCAAAGTGCCGCCGCGGAGCACGGCGAAGACGGCTGGCGCGTGACGTTGAAACAGCCGAGCGTGCAGGCGGTGCTGACCTACGCCGACGACCGCGCCCTGCGCGAGCGGGTCTACCGCGCCTACCAGACGCGCGCTTCCGACCAGGGGCCGAATGCGGGCGAGTTCGACAACTCCGCGCGCATCGGGAAGATTCTCGCGCTGCGCCATGAAGCGGCGCAATTGCTCGGTTTCCATGATGCCGCGGAGGAATCGCTGGCGACCAAGATGGCGCCGTCGGCCGATGCCGTGCTCGCCTTCCTGCATGATCTGGCCGCGCGCGCCAAGCCGGTGGCCGAGCGCGAACTGGCGGAACTGGCAGCGTTCGCTGCCGCCGAGCTCGGCCTTGCCACGCTCGAAGCCTGGGACGTCGGCTACGCCGCCGAGAAGCTGCGCGAACAGAAGTATTCCCTGAGCGAGGAAGAACTGAAGCCCTACTTCGCGCTGGAAGCGGTGCTGGACGGCCTGTTCGCCATCACCACGCGCCTGTTCGGCATCGCGCTGCGCCAGCGCGTGGATGTCGATACCTGGCACCCGGACGTGCGCTATTACGACCTGGTCGACGCGCACGGCCAGGTCTTCGCCGGCGCCTATTTCGATCTCTACGCGCGCAGCGGCAAGCGTGGCGGCGCCTGGATGGACGTGTGCCGCAACCGCTTCCGCCAGGCCAGCGACCTGCAACTGCCGGTCGCCTTCCTCACCTGCAACTTCGCCCCGCCCACGCAGGACACGCCCTCGCTCCTCACCCATGACGACGTGCTCACCCTGTTCCACGAATTCGGCCACGGCCTGCACCACCTGCTGACCGAGGTGGATCTGCCCGGGGTCGGCGGCATCAACGGCGTGGAGTGGGACGCGGTGGAACTGCCGAGCCAGTTCATGGAGAACTTCGGCTGGGAGCGGCAGGCGCTCGATCTGTTCGCCCGTCACTGGCAGACCGGCGCGCCACTGCCGGACGCGCTCTACCAGCGCATGCAGGCGGCGCGGCATTTCCACGCCGGACTGTTCCTGGTGCGCCAGCTCGAGTTTGGCCTGTTCGATTTCCGCCTGCACCGCGAGTACGACCCGGCGCGCGGCGCGCGCGCGCTGGAAATCCTCGAGGAAGTGCGCAGCGAAGTGGCGGTCATCCGCCCGCCGGTCTGGCAGCGCTTCCCGCATGCCTTCACGCACATCTTCGCCGGGGGTTACGGCGCGGGCTACTACAGCTATCTGTGGGCCGAACTCCTGTCCGCCGATGCCTTCGGGCGTTTCGCGGAAGCCGGGGTCCTCGACCGCGCCACCGGACAGGCCTGGCGCGAGGCGATCCTTGCGGTCGGTGCCTCGCGTCCGGCGCTGGAAAGCTTCATCGCCTTCCGCGGCCGTGAGCCACGCCCCGAGGCGTTGCTGAAGAGCTACGGCCTGGCTGCCTGACACCCCGTCCTCGCTGCGCGCCGGCCTGCCCACATGCCGCGCCGCTGCCGGCCATGACCACCGGCCCATGCATCGCGCCGCGGGGCTGGCAAGCTGGCTGACTCGATTCCACCGGAGTGTGCCGATGCGCGTCTTGACCTGGCCCCTGCTGGCCCTCCTGATCTGCGTGGCCGGCACGGCGCGCGCCGCGCCAGGCTACTACCGCGAGCCGGCCCTGCATGGTGATAGCGTCGTGTTCGTGTCCGAGGGTGACCTGTGGCGGGTGGCAGCGGGCGGTGGCCACGCGCAGCGCCTGACCACACACCCGGCGCCGGAATCGCAACCGGTGATCTCGGCGGACGGCCGCCAGGTCGCCTTCGTCGCCAGCTATGACGGCGCGCCGGATGTGTACCTGATGCCGCTGGCCGGCGGCGAACCGCGGCGGCTCACCTTCGATGCCAGCCGCGCCTGGCTGTCCGGCTTTGCCCCCGACGGCAGCATCGTCTATGCCAGCGAAGCGGTGGTCGGCCCGGGCATGAGCCGCGCGCTGCGCCGCGTCGATCCCGCCAGTGGCGCCATCACCGACGTGCCGCTCGCCGACGCGCGGGAACTGGTGTACGGGGCTGACGGGCGGACCGTGTGGTTCACGCGCTTTGGCCTGGCCGTATCCGGTGACCATGCGGTGGACTATCGCGGCGGCGCGATGGCCCAGCTGTGGCGCTGGGACAGCGCCGCCGAGGGCGAAGCGCTGCGCCTGGCGGCCGACCTGGATGCCAACCTCAGCCAGCCGATGTGGTGGCAGGACCAGCTCTACGTGGTCAGCGATGCCGGCGGGCGCGCCAATCTGTGGACGATGGACGGCAACGGCGGCCAGCGCCGCCAGTTGACCCATTACACCGATTTCGACGTGCGCGGCGCGCGCCAGCAAGGCGGGCGCATCGTCTACCAGCTCGGCGCGGATCTGCACCTCTACGACATCGCCAGCGGCAGCGACAACACCCTCGCCATCGCGCTGGATTCGGACTTCCTGCAGCGCCGCGAGCGCTTCCTCGCCGAGCCCATGCAATGGCTCGGCCATGCCGCGCCGGATGCCGAGGGCAAGCGCGTGGCGCTGAGCGCACGCGGGCGCGTGGTGCTGGCCGGCACCGGGGACTTGCGCCGCATCAACCTCGCCGTGCCGGAAGCGGCGCGGGCGCGCGAGGCGGTGCCGGCGGTGGACGGTCAATCCGTGTTTGCGGTCACCGACATCGACGGGCGCAGCGAGATCTGGTCCTATCCCGCCGACGGCACTTCGGCAACGAAACTGCTGGTCAGCGATGCCGGCGTCTATCGCTGGCGCCTGTGGCCCTCGCCCGACGGACGCTGGCTGGCGCATGCGGACAAGCGCGCGCGCCTGTGGCTGCTCGATCTCAAGAACGGCCGCAGCCACCTGGTGGATGAATCGCCGCACGGCGACGACGATGCCTACACCGACGTCGCCTGGTCGGGCGATGGCCGTTACCTCGCCTGGTCGCGGCCCGATTCCACCCGGCAGATGCCGCAGCTGTTCATCGCCGCGGTGGATGGCAAGCACAAGGCCGTCCTCACCACCGACCGCTACGAATCCTTCTCGCCGGCCTTCTCGCCGGATGGCCAGTGGCTGTACTTCCTGTCCAACCGCCGCTTCGTGGCCACGCCCGGCTCGCCCTGGGGCGACCGCAATACCGGGCCGATGTTCGACAAGCGCACCCAGGTACTGGCGCTTGCACTGCAGCCGGGTCTGCGCTTCCCGTTCCAGGCGCTGGACGAACTCGCGCCCGCGGCGCCGACATCGGACAGGCACAACAAGGACGGCAAGGACAAGGATGCCAAGGCGCTGCCCGACGTGGTGTTTGCGGGTCTGGCCGAACGCCTGCACGACACCGGTGTCGAGGGCGGCAACTACGGCGAGCTCGCGGTACACACCGAACGGCTCTACTTCCTCGCCCGCGATGCCGGCACCTGGGGCAAGGGGCGGCTGATGGTGTTGCCGATCGAGGCGGGCAAGCACAAGGCGAAGACCTTCCTCGACAACGTGGCCGATGTGCGCCTGAGCGCGAACGGCAAGCGCCTGATGGTGCTGACCGCGGGCAAGAAGCCGGGCGCGGCCGGCAGCGTGCTGCTGCTGGACGCCGCAGCCAAGGCGCCCGAGGACATGACGGATGCGCGCGTGCGCGTCGAGGACTGGAAGCTCGCCATCGACCCGGCGCGCGAATGGCAGCAGATGTTCGACGACGCCTGGCGCCTGCACCGCGAGTTTTCCTTCGATCCGCACATGCGCGGCGTGGACTGGGACGCCGTGCGCGCGCGCCTCGCGCCGCTGGTGGCGCGCGTCAACGACCGCCTGGAGCTGGACGACCTGCTCGGCCAGATGAGCGCGAACCTCGGCATCCTGCATTCGCAGGTACGCGGCGGCGACTACCGCGACGACCCGGCCGCGCCCGAGCCGGCCCTGCTCGGCGCGCGCCTGGCGGTGGCCGATGGCGGCATCCGCATCGAGCACATCTGGCGCACCGATCCGGAACTGCCGGCGCAGCGCGCGCCACTGCAGCAGCCGGGCGTGGATGCGCGCGAGGGCGACCTCATCACCGCCATCAATGGCCAGCCGGTGGCGAATCTCGGCGACGTCGCCCGTGCCCTGCTCGCGCAGGCCGGGCAGCAAGTGCTGCTGGAGCTCGCGCGCGGCGGCCAGGCGACGCGCGTCATCGTGCGCCCGGTGACGCCCGAACGCGATGCCATCCTGCGTTACGGCGACTGGGTGCGCGGCAAGCTCGCACGCGTCGAGCAGGCCGGTGGCGGACGCATCGGCTACCTGCATCTCTATGCCATGGGCGCGAACGACATCGCCAGTTTCGTGCGCGAGTTCTACGCCCAGATCGACCGCGACGGCCTCATCATCGACGTGCGCCGCAATCGCGGCGGCAACATCGACAGCTGGGTGATCGAGAAACTGCTGCGCCGCGTGTGGGAGTTCTGGCAGCCGCCGCACGGCGCGCCGGCGGGCAACATGCAGCAGACCTTCCGCGGCCACCTGGTGGTGCTGGCCGACGAGTTCACCTATTCAGACGGCGAAACCTTCACCGCCGGCGTCAAGGCGCTCAAGCTCGGCCCGGTGATCGGCGCGCGCACCGCCGGCGCCGGCATCTGGCTGTCCGACCGCAACCGTCTGTCAGACAAGGGCGTCGCGCGCGTGGCCGAAACCGGCCAGTTCGACCTCAGTGGCCGCTGGCTGATCGAAGGCCGCGGCGCCGCGCCGGATATCGCGGTCGAGAACAAGCCGTGGGCCACCGCCACCGGCCACGACACGCAACTGGAAGCGGCGCTGGGCTACCTCGACCGCCAGATCAAGGCCGAACCGGTGCCGCCGCTGCGCGCCCAACCGATCCCGCCCGTGGGCACGTCGGCGGCGGTGCCCTGAGCGCGTCACCGGCGCCTTGCGGCCGCCG
>JACDJC010003618.1_pt1 | contig 11053 bp, 22 predicted proteins | sample 7454191 | NCBI WGS metagenome assembly JACDJC01 (sample SAMN14253291, study PRJNA609438) | sludge metagenome | isolation source: sludge after 25d culture with pyrite and EDTA | collected 2018-12-20
ATGGCGCTATAGAAAACTCGGCCCATTCGCAAACGAGCGCGCGCGTCACCTACTCGACCGCGCACAGTACGACGGCGAGCGAAACGCGTTTACGTACGATTTTGCGGACATGCTTGAAGTCGTTCGCTCACTTTCTCCGTTTTCACTCATTGAGGTTGACTATGTATCTACAAACACGCACTCATCGCCCGACTTTTTTCCGTTCGCGCACCGCGATATGTATAGCCGCATTTGGTATCCCGCTGTTACTCGCGGGTGGGTGCATCGGGCAGAAGTCCTCGCATGGCTCGAATCATCAAGCATATATCTTGGGTCTGCCGACAAACCCGCGCACATGCGAAAGTTTCAAGGACAACAATACCTGTGCGATACCAAACCGCGCGAAGATAGATTCAGTACCATTCTCGCCGCGTGGGAATGGATTCCGCGCGATGATGGAGTATCGCCGTGGCGCCGTTTCATACTCGACGGATTCAATCGACGCGCAGAACTAAAGCGGGCGTATGGTAAAGGCGGCCCCGAAAAAATTCTGAAGCTCGGCTTAAATTCGCTGTACGGAAAAACCGCGCAACGCGTGGGACACGAATGGAAACGCGACGAACACCAAGAATGGTACATGAAACCGCCGCGCTTCCAAGATTTGTACATGGCGGGATACATTACCGCAAACGCACGCGCGGCACTTTACAGACTCGCCGCGACGAATCCGCGCGCGGTAATTTCATTCGCGACAGACGGACTTACGGCAAGCGAACCGCTGGCATGCGATAACATCGGCGCAGAACTCGGACAGTGGGAATATACTCATTATGATGAGGGAATCTTTCTACAAGCCGGCATGTATACACTTCGTCGCGGCGATGAGTACAAGCAATGCACGCGCGGCTTTCATCCAAAGGAATCTCCGGTCGATTGGTGGGATAAAGTGATCGCCGCATGGCGCGACGGTCAAACCGCGCTCAAGGAAAAACAAACGGTTTTCTACACGACGGGGCTCGCGCTCGCGAAACAGGAACCGCTCGACCATATCGGGCAATGGGTGGAAATCGACCGCGACGTACAGATTACATGCCTTGGGCAAAAACGCGGCGCCGGTTCCTGGCCGCAGAAAACCCCGCATCAAAACCTATGTCGCACAACACCGAATGCAGTTTGTGGAAACGTCGCCGATCTCATCGACGAACTCACAGGCGGCGATTCTATCGACTATGCAATGTCTCATCCTTCGCGCCCATCGTTCCTATCCGACGACCCGCGAACGGATGAAGAATACGAACTTGCGATGATCGCGCAAGACGTCGCCGATATGCACGGAGAATCGTTTGATGCGATGCCGGGATAAGGGTATACTATCCTTTCCCAAAACCGGGAGTTAAACCTATGGCAGCAAAGAAACCGGAAGCGGCGCCGGTCGAAACCGCCGAAACTGCAACGCCGATCGAACCGGCAGAACCTACGGGAGCGAATGACCAATGGCAAGACATACAGACGCGGCTAGCGGCGCTGGAATCGAAAACGGGACCGGCGACGCCGACCGAATCGACGGAATCGGCGAGGCAACGCCGATCGACGGACAACCGGCAACGTCGATCGACCGATCGGAACCGACGAACGACGGACCAAACGACGACGGCACCGGAACCGCCATCGAACCCGAGCAACCCCGCAAGCGACGTGGACGGCGCCCCAAATCCGAAACCGGGGAAAACTCCGCGCGCGTGGGTGTAAAAATCTCGCGCGCCGATCTCGCATCGAAACTCAGCGGAGCGCATCAACTCGCCGCGCTCGCGACCGGATTGCCGATTCTGCAACTCGACAAGCAAGAGGCAGACGAGTACGCGGGAGCGATTCTTGAAGTCGCGAAATACCATTCAATCACTTTGGATGGTAAGTTGTTCGCGTGGATTCAACTCGCGGCGACGGTCGGCACAATCTACGGAACGCGTATCTTGATGCTGCGTCGCATGCGAGCGGAAGCGATCGCCGAATACTCGCGCGCGCAGCGTGAAGGCGTCGACTTGTATACCGGAGAACCGATGCCGTCATGACCGATCGCGCGCGTTTTGAAGAATGGTTTATTCAGGCCGCCCGCCAACATTTAACAGGCGCTTCCGATCAAGACGCGCGCGCCATGCTGTCGCATAAAAACGCAAGTCAATACAGTTTCGTCATCACGGAACTGTGTTGGCTGGCTTATCAAGTCGCACTGATACACCGGACACAAGATGATGAACGCGCGCGATCAAATTCACAGGATTGACGACGAACTGTTACAAGCGGTTTCCAAGTGCGCGGAACGTCGCGATGGAATGTATATAGATTGGAACCGCAAACCGAAAGCCGTTCGCTATACTGCGCACTACATCCGACCGAAGGGAATCATTCGGCTACACGCGTATTTCGTCAAGATGACGATGCGGCACGGTTTTTGGGAATTTCCGGAACGAGTGTTCACGCAAGAAACGTGGGAAAGCCTGACTAACAAACTCCCGGTACGCTCCGAATGAAGCTAGATATTCGCTTGAAACCGGGAGAGCGTGGTTTTATCGTCGGCCAAACCGGAAGCGGGAAAAGTTACGGCGCGGCATTTATGTTGCGCTACTCTCCGCAACGCGTGATAGCACTCGACACAAAACACGAACCGCTATTTGAACACATCGCGAACGGCGACGACAAAACCGTAGTGGTTCACACGCGAGACGAAATGCTGGACGCGTACAAGCAAAAGACTGGCGCGGAATACATCATCGTCCGACCACCTGCCGCCGAACTTTCCGACCCCGAATTACTTGACGCATATCTTCAAGATGTTTATGAAAGTTGCCGCGACGTTCTCACATTCGTCGATGAGTTGTATATGTTCCATCAAGGCTCTCGCGCGTTTCCCGGTCTCATCGGTCTGCTGACGCGTGGACGCGCGCGCGCTCTAACGACGTTGATGGCGACGCAACGCCCCGCATGGGTTTCGCGGTTCGCGCTCACCGAATCGCAACGTTTCTATATTTTCCGTCTATCCGATCGCCGCGACTGGAAAACGCTCGCGTCAATCGGACCTTTCGAGGAATGGGAAACGAAACCGATACCCAAGTTTCACTATCTCTACTGGCGTCAAGGCGAGGATGACGCACCGCGCTTGATGGCGCCCCTACCACAAATCGCCGATTTAGGGTATACCCCACAAGCGGAAACCGGCTCAAAAAACAAGTGGGTTTAACCGACCAAAAACTATTGACAAAACTCAAACCGTGATATACTGACGTCGAATGTGTGACGTTATAACATCGATTCATCCAACGGAGGCGCTATTATGGTGCAGATCAACATACCCAATTTCATAACGATAACGCTTATCACTCTGGTGGGTGGGGCGATCGTTCACGCGGCGGCGGGCCTCATCTTCAAGCCGGCGAACGGCGGCAAAGGCGGTCGGGGCAAAGGCGGTCGGGGCAAGGATTGACATGATCAACAAATCTCTGCTAACCCCGCGTAACGTGGCGGTAATACTGGCTCTTTCTATGCTCGGTAGTTGGTGCGTTCATGCCGCGTTCACGCGGTTTTTCGTCGACCAACGGAAAACGCCACGCGTGAGTAAATCGGCGAAACGCGGTGACGCGTCCGATGATGGTACGTGGTCCGAAACGTCTCCGCTTTACGGCGCGCCGGGCGACGACTCGGATTGACGCATAGTCTGGCGCGCAACGGATTGCGAATCGACTAAACCCGAAGTGATTCCGGGCGCAGTCCTTGGAATCGAATGTATCTCACTGAGTAGGTGAAAAACAATGGCCGCAGAACGTAGAAAACGAAACCGCAGCAAACGCGCATCTCGCCCCGATCGTCGTATCGGTATGCAGGGACGTCATCAAAATCTCGCCGCGCGTCACAAACTCCTCGATACGGCGCCGCGCATGGTTAAGTATCTCGGGTCCTTCACGGGCGCGCTGGCAGGCAACACGCGCGTGAAACTGTTCAACGTCGGTCTGATTACGCGCCTGCAAGCGAGATTGTCGATCGCGTATACCATCGGCACCGCAGTGGCGACGGTATCGCCGCGTGGCGCCTATGCGGCAATCAACCGCATCAAACTGGTGGATTTCGACGGGTCCGACCGAATCAACTGTTCCGGTTGGGAGTTGTATCTGCATAACTCCCTCATGTATGGCGCGCCGTACGGTTTGAACAACCAGAACGCTACGGCGGTATTCACCAACCCGAATATTCCGACCGCAGTCGGTGCGCAGACCGCAACGATCATGCTGACGATTCCGGTCTGCGCCGATTATGACGCGGGCAATCTCGAAGGGATGTTGATGGCTCAGACGGCTGTCGGCGAACTGTACCTGTCGATCGATTGGGCTTCCGTTCTGTATACCAACGGTGACGAAACCAAGATGTTCTCGGGCGGAGCGACAACGACCGTTTCGGCGGTTTCGTTCACTCTCGAAGTCTGGCAGGAATATTTGCTGCCGCAGTCCGACGATGGCCAGGGCGTGATTCTGCCCATCAAGGACTTGACGACCGTTTACGAGATCGCCGGCATGAACTCGTCGAGTTCGGATATCGCGGTCGGTTCGGAAAAACTCATCAACTTCCCCAACGTTCGCGAAGTTCAAATGAGTCTGTTTTCGTACTTGCAGAACTCCCTGATGGGCGGCGGTTCCAGCGCGAACGATGCGAGTCGGCATCGCCTCATCGTGAACGGTAACAACGTGCTCCAGGAGTTCACGCAGCAGTCGCGATATTGGGAACAGCGCCGCATGTTGAACGGCGACCTGGGCGCTATGGGAGCGTACGTGTTCGATTTCCGAAAACGACCGATCAAGACCTGGCTGTACGGCAACGTACAGTACGGGATCACGCCGGGCGCTTCTGTCGCGGGCTCGACGTTCGTGGAGTACTGTTTCGTTTCCACGTATCAGAAAGGTACGGTTCTGCCGGGTCTCGGTCAGAACGGTTAACCGTTTCGACCGTGCAGTGATAGTGATACCGCGCGGCTTGTACTGAGTCGCGCGGCTTCCCGTTTTCAACGGGACAAGTTTTGAGGTGTAACAATGGATAGCATCGAGCAAATAGCCGAGTATCGTTTTCTGAACGAGTCTCCCAAAAAGTGGTTGGCGTTCGGTGTCGCGTGCATGTTGTTTCTACGCGCGTGGAAAGGCGTACTCGATCTAATGGATTAGGTCATGCTTTACGTATTCGCCGGATTCGGTGTATGGTTGATCGCAAGCGGGCGATGGAAAGATTACGCCGCCTTGATTTCATCCACCGAACAAACAACGCGCGTATTGCCAGGCGGTTTAACCGACGTTCGCGATAATAAGCCATGAAACGAGCAAACTTGCTTGGGCTGATCGGCTTCGCGATTGCCGGTTATATCGCTCTCGTTTTGATACGCGGCGGCAAGCAAAACGCGTTGCGATTATTCACACTACTTGGACAAGAAACGCCGTTTGCGAAATTCGCGCTTGCGTTGATTATCTTGCAAGTATCCGAGAACATCGCGACCGGGCGCGCGCGCGAACTTTTACGAACGATCGGCGGCATTTCCATATTGACCGGCATCATACTATCGGCGCGCGGCGGTAATTCGCCAATCGACAAATTCAACGCCGGTTTGCACGAAATTTTGACTCAATGAGGTAACGGCTATGGGCCTTGGACAAGGTGTATACGATTTCGCGATGGCGGGTTTGGGTATCGCCGTTCTTGTGTTGCTTGTCAAGAACGCGAACCAAACGGTTCAAGTGACACAAGGTATCACGCGTTCGTATGTCGACGTCTTGAACGTTCTCACGGGATCGTCGTCGAATCCGTATGGCGTTGGTGGATACCGATGAGTGCGCGCCGAATCGTGTCGCGCATGTACGGATATGCGCAAAACGAACCGATCGCCCCGCAGTTTTCTGGAACGCTCGATTGGCTTCCACGTCGCGGCGTCGATCTCGATGCGGGTATCCGATTGCGGCGCGACGCGAAACCGCGCGAAAACATGCCATGGCCGCATTTGATCGGCGGCATTTTTGGCATGTTGCCTCAGTTCGACGTGTGGAAATTCTGGAACCGTGCGCCAGTCGACCCTGGCCCGATTATCAATGGTCGCATGACGGCACCGGCTACGAATTTCCGTCAACAGGATTATACAAACCTGAAAAAAGGGTATTGATATGAATCCGATCGGGTATCTTGTCGACACGGCAAAATCTCATCCGTATGCCGCAGGCGCGATCGGATTGGTTGCGGCATATCTCGTTTTCCGCCCAACTCCCGTGCAACTGGCGCCCGGTCAGAAAAGCGAGAACGTCCAACTTGCGGAAATTCAAGCGGGCGTTGCGCGATCGCAGATTAGTGCGCAACGCGCTGTAGGACTCGCGGATATACGCGTCAACGCGACAACCGCTTTGCAAGGGCTGCAATCGCAACTCGCGGCGGCAAAGATCATGCAGCGAGTCGACACGCGAACTCAAATACAAATGCAGTCGAAGGATGCCGACTTACAAACGCAGTTGCAGCATGCGTATCTCGAAGCGCAGCGCCAAATGGGGTTGGATTATTACGGCTACGCCGATCGCGCGGACAAGTTGCAAGCGGAAACCATGAAAAGTTTGGCGCCATACACCGCGTACCAACAACAATGGTTGGTTCGTCACGGGTTTGGGTTTTCTGCCGACCCGTCGACCGGCATGATCGGTAGTGCGTCGCCTTATGGCGGCGGGTATGGTTACGGCGGCGGGTATCAATCGAGTTCGCAGCAAGGACAGCAATGGTTCGGACAAATCGCGTCGTTTGTCATGCAAGCGCTCGCCGCGTATTTCGGCAGCAGTGGCGGCGGTGCGGCTTCTTCGGGTAGTGGCGCGATCGGCGGTAGCACGTCGTTTTTCGGTTGACGTGATGAACGTTTACCCGCTGAATGGAAATGCTCCGAATTATGGCGTCAGTGCCGGTTATGGTTTCGCGCGCACATCGCCGGGCGTTTCGGTTTATCCGGTCACGCCTCAAGGCGGGAAAAAACTCGACACGTTGACGCTCGTTCTTGGTGGCATCGTCCGCGTGTTGAAAGCATATGGCAGTTTTGGCCTATCCGAATACGCGGGAGCGTCGCGGAGCGCGCAGCAATCGGGTTATTCCGGCGACCCGTTCGGACAAATGGCGGCGAGTTTTTCTAGCGGGAAACACTGGAAAAACTTCGCCGATTCGTGGACCGGCGACTATGGTCGCGACATTTACTTCGGGCGATGAATCATGTTCAAGCTAATCAGTGAAACGGTTTTGAATCTCGGTCGTAATTTCGGTTGGCCAAATGCGTCGCGTTTCGGCTGGAACGAAAACGGACGGGGCGGCGGCGGTATTCCGTACGGTCTGTTTCCGCGCAACATGCGCCAGAGTCAGGAATTTGGATTGCTCGGATATAATCGGCAGATTCAACCGGCGCCAATGTCGACGCAAGACTTGAAGCAAAGTGGCGGAGCGCAACGAGCAAAACGGGACGCGATCACGCGCGTGCGACGAATGGAACGATATATCGAAGCGACGATGCTTCAAGGTTATTTCGCCGCTCTCCCGGACGATCTCAAGGACTTCGCGCGCAATCCCCCCTTGCCGCAGTCCGTCGTCGGACCATGGAGAGAAACGCGGAGCGCGCCGAACTCTACCGACCCGAATCTATGGCGCAAGGTAATCTGGTAACGCGATGAGTAGCGTTGATGATTATATGCGGTTGGTGCAGCAGTATTCTGCGCAGTACGGTGTGAATCCGCTGCACGTCCAGGCGCTCATCAACACCGAGTCGTCGTGGAACCCAGCCGCCGATAATCCGCGATCTTCGGCTTACGGCATGGGACAGTTTATAAAATCGACGCGTGAAGATGTATTGAAACGTTTCGGCGTCGACGCGTGGGGGACTCCCGCCGAACAAATTCAGGCTACGGTTTTATACTGGCGCGATCGACTTCGCGCGTACGGTTATGATGTCGGCGCCGCGATACGCGCGTATAAGGGCGCTGATGCAAATCATCCGCAAGAATTAGCATCGGCAAACACCGCGCTCGCACAAATCGCGTCGAAAGATAAAATGGGCGCCGCGACTTATGGCGCGTATGGAGAAAACCCGGACCCGGCGATGGCGGGCGATATGACCGGGCGCGCGCAAGCGGCGATGCGTGCATGGTCGACCGAAGATTCCGCGTTTTGGATACTTGCCGCAGTGGCGTCAATCATAGGCGTGTTTTCGCTTTCACAATTGATGAGATGAATAGATGAGCAAGAAAACGGGCGGTGGGAATACAAAAATTTCCGACCTTGAAGATTCGGTTAAGGCGTTGCAACAACAAATGATGATGCAGCAATTTATGGCGCGCGGAACCGGAAATGACGGGCAATCTACTGACGCTCCGCAATCGACGCCGGTCAATTGGACGAAGGTCACGATTGTTGCGATCGTCGTGTTTGTCGTGTGGAAAAGCCGAAAGACGATATTCGCATGAGCGCGCGCGCACTAACGGCGGCGGTCGTCGCGAACATTATCGCTACGTTGATTATCGTCGTTTACGTTGAGCCGTGGCTGCGCAAACGTGGCTGATTACGCAGACGATACATGGATTGATATACAGCGGCCCAACGCTGTCGCCGGTCGCCTCGCGCTCACGGAAATACGAACGTGCATACTAGGACCGGCTGTTACTGTGCAAGGTAACAATTGGACGAATCCACCCAACGCGATACAGTCGCAAAGCGCGCGCGGCATTATCGACGTGCCGTTTTCCTCGCAGTTTTTCCGCGTGACATGCTCGCACGATGTCTACATGAGTTTGCGGAGCGAAGAATCGACGCTTCCATTGATCGACTCGACGGTTCGACCGTATGCGCTCAAGAGTATTTTGAGCAACTCCAACTATGTGATGCCGTTCGCCAGTGAAAACCAATTCACGAATCGGAACGTCGTGTCGAATCGTCTGACCGATGTGATTTTGATTCTACCGAACGATACGACGATGCATCCATCGACGGGCGTCAAACAACTGTATTTCGCATCGCCATTCGCGCACGCGCGTATTGCTGTCGCGTTTTATTTCGCAGTGGGAAAACGATGAGATTCGGCGACCCGATCGTTTTTAGTCCGGGCTTGTGTACTGGCACCGCTGGATTGCCTCACGACTTCGATAATCAGACCATTCTCTTTACCCTTCGCGTTCCTGATTACGCGATCGGGTTTATGCTGGATGCTAGCGCGTCGGGAGGCGCTGGTGCCGTTGGCGCGGCAGGAACTGGCGGCGGCGGCGGCGGTAGTGGCGAAAGCGTGCGGCAAGTTTGGTTCGACGTGACGCCCGGAGATACGCTGACGATCTCCGTTCCGATCGGTGGCATTCCTGGCGGCCTCGCGCCGTTTGGATTGACGGACGGTCAAGCCGGCACGACTTTGTTGATAACGTCGGAGTATTTAGGCGGCGCCAGTTTGATCGCGTTGCGCGGCGGTGAAGGCGGTTTCGCCGCGCCGACGTATCGCGGCGGTCGGTGCGGGCCAAACTGCGCGCCGTACACATCGACGAATGGCGCGGTCGGTGCGGCGCCAGTGTGCCACGGTTTGATGTTTCCGTTTCGCGGCTTGGAATTCTTGAGCGGCGAATTTTTGCGCATCGCGTCGGGCGGCGGCTGTGGAAGCGATGGCGTCAATCCGAGCGGGTTTGCAAACTGCCTTGGGATCGTCGATGATGCTGGCGTGATTGTGCGCACGGCTTACGCGATGTCGGCAAGTATCGTGCTATCGAACGCGGTAAGCAATTCCAATATCGGCACGCGCGGCGGTATGGGCGGCGGTAATATTTGGGCGCCCGCAAACTTGGGAGGCAACAACAACGTCGGCGCAGACGGATATAATACGGCGGGCATATCGAACGGATACATGACGTTGCCAGCATCGTCGAATAATTGGAATTATGGCGGCGGCGGCGGCGGCGGCGGCGGCTTGAATCGCGGAGGATTCGGCGGAGATGGATTCGCGCGGATTCGTTTTGCTTATAACAAATAAGGTGACAACATGAACGACGAACGACGAAACGGAAAACGCGAGCAACGGAAAGAGCGGCGCCGGCTTGTGATCGACAATTTCCCGAACGATCGGCGCGCGGCGCTTTTCGTCGCACAGAACGTGATCGAACAAGGGCGCGCGATTGCGGACGCTGGCGATGTTCAGCGCAGCAATAAGCACGCGATGTTGATGGGCGTGCGGTATGACTTGCCGTTCAATTCAATCATGGCAATGCCGCATCAATCGCTCGTGATTGGATTGCAAGCGGGTGTTGCGAAAACTGTACCGCTCCCGGATGCCTGCACGCTCGTTCGCGTCTCGACGCTTAATGAACTCTGGATGAGTGCTCATCGGAATCCGGCGATACCGGGCGTCGCCGATACGGTCCCCACGAGCGATGTGATTCTGATTCCCGGACGAATCGCGTCGCCGATGTATTTTGTCCACGGCATCCAGTCGTTGAGTTTTATCACCTACATGGATAGTCAAGTCGGTATCGAGTGCTGGACGCAACTGATTTGACGGGGTAGCAGTGGACGAAAAACGCGAACCTAGAAAAGGGCGGAGATCGCACGATGGACATCCGCCAGTCAACTGGCGCGCGGTCGGTGCTCTAGTCGGGACGATCGTCGTGGGGTTTGCCGAAACGATACGCGGGCAGTGGCAACAGCATGATACGTTGTCCGAGTTTCGGCAGAACGTCGAAGCATGGCGCGCGCAGCAAGTCGACCTTACTGCGCACGTCAAACTTCACGATGGCGAATTGTTGGAACTCTCCGAACAAGGGCGCGATCATCAAACGTGGTTGAATGAACTCATGATGGAATGTCGGAGGCAGCAGGAATCAACGCAAGAGCGTCGGCAACCAACGGGACCCCGCCAATCCAAGCCCGCACTCCGTGATTGATATACGCATCGCATAGTTCGTCGGGAAAGCCTTCAAGTTTCATCTTTTGCAACTCGGTGAAGATTGCATCGGCGCAGCGAACGCACAACTCGCCTTGTTTGTCGTCGTCAACAGTGCGGAATCCA
>JACDJC010003619.1_pt1 | contig 11050 bp, 9 predicted proteins | sample 7454191 | NCBI WGS metagenome assembly JACDJC01 (sample SAMN14253291, study PRJNA609438) | sludge metagenome | isolation source: sludge after 25d culture with pyrite and EDTA | collected 2018-12-20
CGGCGTCGCTGGTGTGCAGGACGGTCCCGTTGTGCCCGACGATCCAGCCGTGCCGATCGTCGATGAACTGCACCGCCGTCAGCGTCCGGCGCGTCGGCACCGATTGCGCCTGCCGCCATGAGGTGCCGTCGTCGTCGGAGAGCAGGATGATGCCGAAGTCGCCGATGGCGACGATGCGTGCGCCAGCCCGGGCGGCCGCCAGCAGCGGCGCGCGTTCGGGATGACGGACTTTCTGCGCCTGCCCCGGGTCGGTGTCTGCGGCAGCGGCGTCCGGTGCCGGTGTTGCGGCGAGAGCCGGTCCGGGAGTGCCGGCGAGCAGCAGCAAGCCGGTCAGCAGGAGGCTGGCCAGTATCCGGAGAAATCCGGTCGAGCGGGCGGAATGGAGGCCCCGGCAGAATCGCGTCACGGCTCGTCCGCCTCCCCCGAATCCGGCGGATGGACTGCGGCGAAGGCCTCGATGCGTGCGCGCTCGGCGGTCTCTTCATCGACTTCCAGCGCACTCGCCAGACGATTCAGGAGTTCGAGTTCCAGCTTCGCCAGACGCCCGTCCTCATAGACGACTTCCCACAGCATGCGGATCACGTCGGCGCGTGCGGTGGCGTCGAAACACTGGCGCACGGTGTGCGCGAAGATCCAGTCGTCCAGGGTGGCCGCGTAATGCTGCTCGGCTGCCTGCACGAGCGCCTGAGCTTCGTTGCCCGGAAGGTGGAAGCGCTCGTCGAGCAGGGCGACGATTGCGGCGCGTTCATCGGGCAATGCCCGCCGGTCGATGTGTGCGGCTTCGACGAGCAGGGCGGCGACCGCGAGCTGGCAACGCTCGAACCTGGACGCTTCGCCGGGCGGCGCGGCCGGTTCGCTTTGCAGGCGACCGATGAGTTTGCGCAGTGCGGCTTGCATTCAATGCACCAGGAACGGCGCGCGCACCGGCCGGCGCCGCGGAATGAGGATGTCGAGCACGACTGCAATCGCCGGCAGCAGCGTGATCGCCATCAGCATGTTCACCATGAACATGAAGGTAAGCAACATTCCCATGTCCGCCTGGAATTTCAGCGCCGAAAAAGACCAGGTGGCCACGCCGATCGACAGCGTGATGGCGGTGAACACGGTCGCATTGCCGACCTCGATGATCGACTGCCGGAAGGCCACGGCAATGTCCATTCCCTGCGCCAGATACAGCTGCAGGCGGTTGTAGATGTAGAACGCATAATCGACGCCGATCCCCACGGCCAGCACCATGACCGGCAGTGTCGCGACCGTCAGCCCGATGTCCAGCGTCTTCATGAACCAGTAGCCGAGAAAGGTTGCCACCGTCAGCGGCATGCAGCAGGCGAGCATCGCCCGCCAGTCACGGTAGGTGAACAGCACGAGTGCGATGATCGTCGCATAGACGTACAGCATCATCGGCAGTTCGGTGGTCTCCAGCACCTCGTTGGTGGCCGCCTGGACGCCGACGTTGCCGCTGGCCAGGCGCAACTGGACGCCATCCGCGTGCTCGCTGTCGCGGAAGGCATGAACGGCGGCGATCGCTTCCTTGATCGTCGTCGCCTTGTGATCGGTCAGGAAAATGTTGACGGGCAGGATCGTGCAACCCGGATTGAACAGACCGGTGCCCTCGGGGATCAGGCCGACCGAATTGGCCAGCGATCGCTCGTCGACCGGCAGCGCCGTCCATTTTGGGTTGCCTTCGTTGGTCCCCGCGTAGGCCTGTTTGGTTACCTGCGGCAGCGATGCGACTGAAATGACACCGGGCGTGTTCTGCATCTGCCAGGCGAACTGGTCGATGTGGGCCATGACCGCCTGCTGGTAGCAGCCGTCCTTCGGCGTCTGGAACACGACCGTGAGGACGTCCAGACCGAGATCGAAGCTGGCGACGATCGACGCCGAATCGAGGTTGAAGCGCGCGTCGGGGCGCAGTTCGGGCGCACCGGATGCCAGATGGCCGACGTGCCGGTGCTGGCTCTGCTGGTAGGCGATGCCGAACAGAACCGCACCGACGAGCGTGCCGATCACGGCATTCCGCGTGCGCGCAATGCCGCCGAGCCATGCCATGACGCGTTCGCGCTGCTCGCGCAGGCGGGTCATCCGCTCGACGTAGTTGTCGGCGAAGTGCAGCCAGGACGCGGCGACCGGCAGCATGATCAGGTTGGTGATGATCTTGTAGGCGACGCCGATGGCGGCGGTGATGCCGAGCTCGCGGATCATCGGAATCTGGATCAGCGTGAGCGTGGCAAAGCCGACAAAGGCCGTGACCAGCGCCATCGACCCCGGGATCAGCAGGCCAGTGAAGGCACGCCGCGCGGCCGTTTCGCTGTCGGCACCGCCGCAGGTTTCCTTGACGATGTAATTGATCTGCTGCACACCGTGCGAGACGCCGATGGCAAACACGAGAAACGGCACGAGCACGGCCAGCGGATCCAGTCCGTAGCCGAGCAGATGCAGGGTGCCGAACTGCCAGATCAGTGAAACGAGCGAGCAGCCGAGCGTCAGCAGCGTCAGCGGCCAGGAACGACAGTAGAGCCAGACGGACAGCGCCGTGAGAACGAAGGCGAGCGCGAAAAAGCGCATCACGCTCGTCGCCCCGTCGGCAATGTCACCCACCTGCTTGGCAAAGCCGATGATCTGGATCTCGAAGTCGCCGTCTTCGTGCAGCGTGCGCACTTCCTGTTCGAGGCGATCCGCGAAATCGAGGTAGTCGAGTTTCTGCCCGGTTGCCGGATCGGTTTCGAGCAGATCGGCGACCACCATCGCGCCGGTATTGTCGCTGGCGACCAGCGTGCCGATGTAGCCGCCGGCAATGGAATTCTGGCGGATGCGTTCGATGCGGGCGTCGTCGAGCGTGTCGGGGGTGACGTGTCCTCCGATCACGTCCTCCGCCTTGAATCCTTCTTCGGTCACCCCGAGCACGCGGGTGTTCGGCGTCCACAGCGACGTGACCGTGCGCCGGTCGATGCCGGGCAGGAACATGACCGCCTGCGTGACGTCGTAGAGCTTGCGCAGGCCCGGCGCCGACCAGATCTCGCCGTTGCGCGCATGCACGACGACGATGATGCGGTTGGCGCCGAAGACCTCGTCGCGGAACTCGAAGAACGTGCGGATGTATTCGTGACGCTGCGGCAGCTGCTTGTCGAAGCCGGCATCCATGTGCAGCCGGCTCGCGAACACGCCCATCACGATGGTGAACAGCGCCAGCACCGCCAGGACCAGCCCGCGGTGCGCGAACAGCAGCCGCTGCAGCTTCTCTACGCTGTTGGCGATCATCCGGAGCAGCCGGATCCGGTTCTGTGCTCCCGGTCAGGTAAGGCGTGCATGACAGACGGCGATCGCTGTCGCAGCGCGGAGCGACCCGTGTTCACCGGCGCGACCCGTAGCCGCGGGTGTGGTTGCTGGCCGCATTGTGGCGGCCGGATCCGGAAGCGGGTGAACACGGGAGTCCTGCGTCAGAACGAGACCGAACCGACCAGCGACAGGTAGTCGCGATCCTTCATCGTGTTGTTGCCGCCACCGCCCCAGAAGCGTGTGTAGCCGAGATCGATCGACCATTTGTCCGAACGGTTGAAATTCAGCAGGAAACTCGCCGCCTTGCTGCCCTTGACAAAGGGAATGGCGTTGGGCGAAGTACCCGCGAAATTCCAGGAGACGTCGATTTCGGGACTCATGTTCCAGCCGCTGTCGGCCACATTGGCCCAGGTCAGACCGGTGGCGATGACGAGGCCGGCCGAGGTCTTGCTGGGGATCGATGCGTCGTTGAGCAGATAGGGAATGCGTCCGGAACGATTGAGCCCGGGGTAGTGCGCGACGGCGATTTCCCCGAGGAAGAAGCCTTCCGCAGCGCCGATGTTGCCGATCGTTCCACCCAGGTCGGACGGCGCCAGCAGCTTGAAGCCGGTCAGGTGGGCCTGCCATTTGCGCTCGGTGACGAAACCGCGCATGGTCTTGCCGTCGTATTCGAACACCGAGTACTTGCCATCGGGCAGGATCGTCGGGTCGATACCGACGCTGTCCTTCGGTCGGTAGGACAGTTCCGCACCGACCGCCCAGCCGCCCAGCATCGTGTTGGCCGACACCCCGAAAACGTTGCGGTCCTCGCCATAATCGACGAAATACCCGAGTGCGGCCACGTTGGGGTTGCGCGCCGTGTCGAAATTGAAGCCGATAAACGGAACCTTGTCGTGGTAGCGGATCCAGTAGAACCCGAACTCGGTATCGATGTTCTCGGCCAGATAGTGCGCGGCCAGTCCGAACTGCCCGGAATCCTTGGGTGAATTCGTCGGCAGGCGGTGTACGGCAGTGCCGCCGAACGGACCGCCGACACTGCCGGTCGGGCCGAGTTCCTCGAGCGTGAATGGTCTGCCAGTCGCCGGATTGATCGAGCCGAGATCACCGATGGTGTTGGTCGGCAGACCAAGCAGAGAGGAGCTGGCAAAGGCATTGCCCGCGCCCGGACCGATGAGATCGACCACCGAGAAGAACGTGCCGACCGGGTCAAACTTGAAGGCGTTCCAGCGGAACTGGTAATAGGCTTCGACGCTCAGGCTGTCGGTCAGATCGGCGCTGAACGAGGCCATCGGGGCCGGGCGGAAAATTTCCTTCAACTGCATGCCGGGTGCGTGTGCACTCTGCAGGTTGATGGCGTTGGTCACGTTCACGCCGCCGTAGATGAAGATGTCCTCGCCCCAGCTGATGACCTGATTGCCCAGCTTGATCTTCGCCGGCCGGCCGCCGATCTCGAAGCCCTTGGCCACCCACGCGTCGAGCCAGGTGAAGTCGTCGACGGCTTTCGAACGCGACCGGGGATCGAGCGGCGTGCGGCGCGTGTGGGACGTGCGCCAGTCCCGGAACCAGGTGGCGCGTACCATCGCGCTCCATTCGTCGGGCAACTCGACGACCAGTTCATGAGTGCCCTTGAGCGCCGCCGAGACGATATCGCCTTTCTTGTAGTTCAGGTCGCCGTCGTCGGCCTGCAGATAGTTGAAGTCCGGATTGGCCGTCGCTTCGTAGCCGCTGCCTTCGACGTAACCGTAATATGCATTGGCGCGCGTATTGAACGGCCCCGAGATCGGCACATTGCCACCGTTGTCATTGCTGATGACGCCCCGATCCGGCTTCTGCAGGCGCTGGATCATGCCGAAGGAAATCGTCGAGTCGAAACTGCCCTTCACGGATTCGGTCTCGAAGCGGAAGGCATTGGCCGGCACCGACCAGGAACCCAGCGCCAGGACAGCAATTGCTGTCGCTACCGCGCCGGCCAATGGTGTCGGCCGCAATGCGGTCATTCCGGATGGCACCGATCGTTTCTGGTTGTCGTTGCTGCTGCATCGGTTGGTCATGGAACAGGTCTCCCGGTAATCGTTTCGATGCCGGCGCACCGGCACCCCATGGATGTCTCCTGCGGGTCGACGGATCAGCGTTCGCCGCGCCGACGCAATTCGCCCGGACTGAACATGTTCAGGTTGACGCGGCCTTCGCGTCCGGCAAGCCAGTCGGTCGGCGGATGTTCCTGCGTGGCCGTCTCGACGATATAGCGCCCGACGTTCAGGTCATAGCCGACGAATTCCTGGCTGACACAGGCCGGAATTTCGGGAGCGACCCACACGCTGCCTTCCTGTACCCGCCAGATCTTTCCCTGGGCGTCATACAGATCGGTGAGCAGCAGGGTCCAGCTGTCCTCGTCGATGAACAGTACCCGGCGCGGGAAGATGTGGCGCATGCCCTCCTTGAGCGTCGCCTCAACGACCCAGACGCGGTGCAGTTCGTAGCGCATCAGATCGCGATTGACGTAGTCGGGGAGATAGATCTCCTTGTACGTGCGGCTCTTGTCGATCAGCTTCCAGCTGTTGTAGGGAACGTAGAGTTCCTTCTTGCCGACGATTTTCCAGTTGTAGCGATCCATCGCTCCCGCATACATCGGGTACTGATCGACGGTCTCGAGGTTCTCGTAGCCCGGAATCGGGTTGTCGTAGGCGAACGACGGTGCGCGGCGCACGCGGCGCTGGCCCGGGAAGTACAGCCAGGCGTCCGATGTGCGATCCAGCCACCAGTGCACCAGAATCATCTCGCCGGCGCGCGCCGCTGGCGAAATGACCTTGTTCATGCCTCTGGCCTCGATATTGTCAACCTGCGCAAAATCCGTGATCGACGGGCTGTTGAGCGGAACCATCCACCACTGCAACTGGGCCAGTTCGCTGAAATCGCCGCTTTTTGCGGAGAAGAGCGTCGAATACTGCTCGATGCGTCCTTCGCTCTGGATGCGCAGCTTGTGGTTCCAGACCACTTCCGCGCCCTGTTTCGGGATCGGGAAGATGACGCCGCCGCCGACGGCATTGTCGATCTCCCAGCCGCCTTCGCGCAGGCGCGCGACACGCGCGTTCTGCGCCGTACGCTCGTAGACGCTGTCCGAATAGCCGCAGGAACGGTGCGTCGGATAGACGTCCATCCGGTAGCCCGGCAAGGTTCGGATCAGGGTCTGCTGACCTTCGGAGAGCTTGTCCTTGTACTGGTCGACGTTCGACGCATCGATCGAGAACAGCACCTTGTCATTGGCGTACGGATCGACGCGCGGATCGGACAGCTTCCAGTTGGCGGGCATCTGCGTGATGCCGCCGTCCCACGCCGGGATGGTGCCATCCTTGTTGCCCGCCTTCTCGGCGCCCATCGGCGTGAGGTCCTTGCCCAGGCGCGCGACCTCGGCGTCGGACACGGCGGCCCACGATGGAGCTGCCGCAAGCGCCAGTGTCAGTGCTGCACAGACTGCCGTTCTTTTCATGTTGCCTCCTTTGTCAGGATTTTTCCGCGACGCCGACCAGCAGTGAGGCGGTGCAATGGAACATCGTGCTGGAACTTCCCATGCACCAGTTGATGTCGTTGTGCAGGGTGATCCGGTAGGCCGGGCGTTCGCCGAGATTGGTATTGCAGGCGCAGCGCCCGCAGGCGTTCTTGCCGCAGCAGTCGAAATAGCTGACGAGATAGTCCTTGCCGTCGAAGGGATTGCGGCAGGTGCCGATCCACGAGACTTTCGACGGTTCGGTGCCGGGCGGACAGGAGGTCACCGTGCCGCCGCAGCACGAGCACAGGAAGCCGTCGACGCCGCAGTATTTCCAGTAGTCGCACTGGGTGTCGTCGGTTTGCGGGCCTTTGTCTGCGTTGTTGCCGGACCCCGCCGCTTCGGCGGCACGTGCACTGCGATCGAAGGGCAGGACCGGCAACAGGACGGATGTTCCCATCAGCATCTGGCCCAGACGCGCAACCGCCGAACGGCGAGAGGTGCGGCGGGCGGCTGCGCGCGTCGATCGCTCGAATACGCCATCGAACCAGTTCATGTCCTGCGTGCCTCCATCGTTTGCATGCTTTCGCCACGGTCGCCGAGGAACTCCTGCACCGAGGCCACACCGAGATCCCGTGCGGTGAACAGGCTTTCCAGCTGTTCACGCGAATTGACGAGCCCTTTCGCGCGTACCTGTCCGCTTTCGTCGATCAGCACCGCGTATGGCAGCTTTGCGATGCGCCAGGTCATGCCCAGTTCGGCCGACAGCAGGTACGGAAATGCCTCCAGCCCGGCGCGCGTGCGAAAGGCCTCGTGTTCGTCACGCTCGCCGTCGCTGGCAAAGGCGAGTTCCAGCCAGCGGCTTTCATCCGCTGCGATCCGTTGCAGGATCGGCAGCAGTTTCTTGCACACCGGGCAGGTCGGTGACAGGAAGAAGATCAGCAGATTGCGCGCGCGGGCACCGCCGGTGACGAAGGGTCGGCCGTCGATCGTGACCAGATCCAGCGCCGGGGCGACGTCGCCCACTTTCGGGCCGGCGTCGATCATCAGCGCGCCCATCGGCGCAATGCGTTCGTAGAGCACGCCGATCTGGCGGGTGAGTGCGTACACGGTGGCCAGCAGTGCAAGCACCGCCAGCCAGAGAACGATGTTCGAGACGATCAGTGCTTCGGTCATCAACGGGACTCCGGCGTTTGCAGTCGATCCGGCTGGCTGCTCCAGCGCTGTGGGTCGGAAAACAGTTCATCGGCCGCAGCCCAGACCAGCCACAGCGCCGCAGCCGCGAACGTCGCGGTGAATGCGTCGAGCCACACGGGCGCGCGTGACGAGACGGGCAGGCTGGCCAGCAGGCAGCCGGCGAGCAGCGCCGAGTTGCGCACGACGATCCACCAGCGCAGTCGCTGGCGGTGACTGCTGCCGCCGCAGCCGCAGTCGATGTCGGTGTGTCCGCGCAGCAGGTTGATGACGACGGCCGCCGTGACGATGGCCACCAGCGCCGCGCCCAGTGCGGCACCGGCGCCACGTGCCGCCGGCACGATGAGCAGGATCGCGGCCAGCGCTTCGACGACCGGCAGGACCAGGCCGAGCAGGCGGGCCGCACCGGGCGGCACGAGCCGGTAGCGTTCGACGGCCCAGGCGAATCCGTCGAGATCGACGAACTTCGATCCGGCGCCAACCGCCAGGACGAGCGCGACGGCACCGGCGATCGCGTGCGACGCGACAGGATCGATCACCGGCATCATTGATGCATCTCGACCAGCGTCGGCGTCTCGGCGACTCCATCCATGCGCTGAATGATCTTCGCCTTGTCGCCGGCCACGTCGACCAGCACGAGCCCCGAGGTTTCGCCGTCGAGCAATACCAGGCGCGGTGACCCGCCCTGGATCGTCGTCATCGAGATGGCGGTTTCCCCGGGCATGCGCAGCACCCGCTTGTGCGTTTCCAGGTCATAGCCCCAGATCTCGGCGGCCGGAGTCTTGTGCGACCCCTCTTCGCCGTCCGGGTGCATCAGGACGTAGAGCCGTTTGCTGGCGGCGTGCAGTGCCGTCAGCTGGTAGCCGCCAGGGCGCCAGTTCTGCCGGCGGTCCTCGTCGTCGAGCAGTGACCAGCGGCCGACCGAACGCGCGGCATCGCCGCCGAGATCGACTTCATGCACTTCGCCGAGGAAGGAAACAAAATGGAAGCGCGTGCCGACCGCTTCGCCGTGCACGAAGATCGGGTCGATGTCGGCATCGAAGAACGGCTCGCTGCGCGCGCGCGTCTTCAGCGCACCACGCTCGTCGAGCGTGATCGTCTCCATCGTGCCATCGCCGCAGATCGTGGCAAAGCGATCTGCCCGCCCGGGTACCGGAATCGCAAGCCAGCAGCCCGGCGTGGCGATTTCGCTGGCCATCTGCCGGGCCTTGAGGTCGACGACGCTGATCGAACTGGCCGGCGTGGCGTTCTGGATGAACAGCCAGCGGGAATCGGGCGACACCGAGATCATGCCGCGATAGTTGAGCGCCTGTGCCCGCCGGTCCGGAATCGGAATCTCGCTGACGAAGCTCAGCGTCTGTGCGTCCCAGATGTCGACGACGTCGGTACGCGTGCCGCGCGACAGGCGCGGGTAGTACGTCGTCGCGACGTAGATCTCCTTGCCGTCCGGGGACTGCGTGGCCTGTCCGGCGAAGGCGATCGGAATCTGTCCGATGTATTTCGCCTGTTCCACGTCGACGACGTGCAGGCGTCCGTCGACCATGTGGAAGAAGGCAATGTCCGACACGTATGCCCGCATGGGACCCGGCGGCGGCGGGGTGACCACCGATTGTTTCTCGGGCAACGATTGGGCGAACGCCCCGCTCAGGGCGAACGCCAGCAGCAGCGCCGGCAGCTTGCGCGCGGCGGATCGATTTCTCACGGGACATCTCCTCCGTCTGGTCGATTCTGGGTCGACTCGCGATGGATTCTAGTAATGGCCAGACCGGATGCGTTATCCGAAATCGGCAATTCGGCCGTCTGTCCGGGTTTGTGCGGGGATAAAAATTTGTTGTATCCGACAACAGATTGCTGCCGTCATCCTTGCCAATGCGTCCGGATTGGGATTCAATCGACAGACATGTGAAGCAATCGTCCGTGTCCGTCCTCTGTTGCCGATGCTCGTCATATCGACCGTCAGAGCCGTGATCGGTTCCGGGGAGAACGGAGGGCGGCGAAGATGTGCGGGGCGATGAGACCGGATCAATTGCAATCGGTGCAGGAAGCGGGCGGCTATTCGTTCGTGCGCGTGCGCTCGAACGACGTCGACGAACATGCGGCGCGCCTGAGCGACTGGGACCAGACCTACGAGCAGCTCACGCCGGGACGTTTTGACGGCCTCCTGTGCGAGGCGCTGTTTGCCGGCATCCAGGTATTTCGCGAAAGGACCAGCCAGGCCGTGCACGAATCCGGTGCCGGCCGGCCGGATTCGTGGATGTTCGGCGTGCCGGTGGCGCTGCAGGGCGATGGCTATTTCGGCGGCCGGCCGGTAGGCGTAGACTCGCTGATCATCCTGAACTGCCGGGGCGAAATGGACCTGCGGCTGCCCGGCTCGACCGATCTGATCGGCGTTTCGATGCCGGCCGACAGGCTGCGCGAATACGCCTTCGAAATCGATGAGCGCGACATCGACGCCGTTTTCCGTGCGGTTTCGGTGGTGTCCCTGCCACAGGAATCGATGCGTCGGCTGCGTTCGTTCCTGCTGCTCGCATTCGAGTCGATCTGTGATCACCCGGATCGGCTGCGGCATGCCGGCGCGCGCCGGATTCTCGAACAGTCGATCTTTCGCAGCATCAGTGCAGCGCTGTTCGGCCACGGTGACGATCACGTCATGGTGCCGGGGCCGACGCGCAGTCACGCGCTGGTGACGCGTGCGCAGGAATACATGCGTCAGCATGTCGATGAGCCGCTGACGATCGAGGATCTTTGCCGGGAACTGCGCGTCAGTCGGCGCACGCTGCAATACGCCTTTCAGGAAGTGCTGCACCTGAATCCGGTGGCCTGGCTGCGGGCCATGCGCCTGAACGGCGTGCGCCGGGCCCTGCGCAGTGGCCACGACGGTACAACGGTCCAGGACGTGGCGGCCTGCTGGGGTTTCTGGCATCTGAGCCACTTCGCCAGCGACTATCGGCGCATGTTCGGCGAACTGCCGTCGGAAACCCTGCAACGGGCAGCGGGGAGCTGAGTGTGAAGTAATCGGCCGCGCTCATCTGCCGGTTGTTCGGGACGATTTCCGGTCAGCGAATGCCGTTCGATCTGATACGCTCGATCGACACC
>JACDJC010003620.1_pt1 | contig 11049 bp, 9 predicted proteins | sample 7454191 | NCBI WGS metagenome assembly JACDJC01 (sample SAMN14253291, study PRJNA609438) | sludge metagenome | isolation source: sludge after 25d culture with pyrite and EDTA | collected 2018-12-20
CGAGATTTTGAAATATGGTGTTGAGATTCCATTGACCTCCTAAACCATAGTCAGGGTTTCACCTGGAGTGAAGCCCTGACTAATTGCACCAAGCATGCTAAACTTTATAAACACTCTGATTGCTCTCATTATTGGCATCATCAGCCAGCTGTTTTAATGGTGAAATGGAAAACAGGTAGCAATTCAGTCGCCTAAATTTCATAAGGATTAAGAACATCTAATCCCTTGATGTTTTTGAAATCTTTGGTGTTGCGCGAAATAAGAACAAACCCGTTCACAAGTGCTGTGGCAGCAATAATGGCATCAGGGAGTTTTATTCTCTTTCTTTGCCTCAACAGAATAGTTTGGCTTACAATCCCGCTGGAAAGCCCATAAATGGTTGCTGCCTCAAAAAAATCTATCAGTACAGCCTAGTTGTCATCTTCGTCAGGATTAAATGAAAGAACTTCAATTTGAGTGATAACGGACACATTTATTTCTTTGTCTATTATTGAGTTGAGTCGTTCCGAAGCATTTTCCGGATACAACCGGGCAATAAAATCAATTACCGTGTTGCTGTCTAATAGATATCTCTTTCCCATTCCTGACGTACTTCTCTGAGGTGTTTATGAAGCTTTTTGGCTGTTTTCTTTGAAATTGCTCCTGAGAACTTCTCTGAATTTTTAACTTTAGCTTGTTCAGTCGGTTCTTCAAATGGCAACACTCGTATAATATTGGCAAGTTCAAGGTCCTTTAAAAGCCTCAAAGCATTGCTATCTCTCAATTCTACGGTTACAGTTCTCATACTCTGATTGGATTAAATTCTTAATGTTGTATAGCGTTGCTTCAATGGTTTTATACAAATATACAAAACTAAACCGGTGGGAGAAAATAATTGTTACGTTTCACCTTCGCCTTCAAAGGCTTCGATTCGATCCCGCCACTCATCGGGCAGCACAAGCGAGCGCCCCTCCTTTCGCAGGAATCCCGACATTACCGATTGGCAGGCAGAGAGCGGCTGATTAGTGCCTTCTTCCACGATCCATTGTATCATTTTCAGACTTTTATTGCCCAGTGCAAATACTTTGGTCCACACCTCCAGTTTTTGGTGCAACAGCATCTGCCCCAAAAAGTCGGTACGGGTGGCCACCACCACCAGTTGGTCGTTTCGTTGCGAAACGCCTGGCGTCCATCCCAGCACAGTCTGCATATAGTTCATACGACCCACATCGCAAAACTCCTGCACCACGGCATTGTTCACATGGCCAAAGCCGTCCACATCGCTAAATCGCAATTGCAGAGGGAGGCGATGTTTGAAATCGGAAGGGTTAAACTCTTTGATTTTTTGCATAAAGCGTCACTCTCTAATTATTTCAATTTCACCACCCACTCCCAGTTTAATGATTCCCGACGGAGCTGCATGGATGGACTCCCCCTGCCTGTAGTTCACTACATAATCGACGCCACGGCGTATATCTTCGCTTATCTCTCCAAAATGGCGTGGTGCCTGGGTTCCGCTCACGTTGGCCGAGGTAGAGACCACGGGCTTTCTGAACCGTTGACACAGTGCCATCGAAAATGCTTCGGACGTGATGCGTATCCCAATCGTCCCATCAGAGGCAGGCAGGTTGGGTGCCAGGTTTTTTGCCCCCGAATAGACAATAGTCAATGGTTTGTCCGATAGCTCAATAAGATCGTATGCCAGGGGTGGTACCTCTTGAATATAGCTGTTTAGCCTTCCTACATTGTCCAAAAGTATAAGCATGCTCTTTTGGTCGGTCCGCCTTTTAAGGGTGTACACTTTTTTTACAGCCTCTGCATTGGTCGCATCGCAGCCAATGCCCCAGATGGTATCGGTTGGGTAAAGAATCAGTCCACCCTTTCGCAACACCTCTACGGCCTGTTTTAAATCTTCATGAAAATTCATGCTAATCTATAAAAATAAACACTAAGGGATTGAAAATGAAACGCCCGTACAGACGCACAATTTGTGCGTCTCTAAACCACCACCCCAAAATCACGCAGGGCGCTGTTTAGCGATGTTTTTTTATTGGTGGATTCTTTTCTCTGACCAATGATCAGAGCCGCCGGAACCTGGTACTCGCCTGCAGGGAATTTTTTGGTGTAACCACCCGGGATAACCACCGATCGCGGTGGCACATAGCCCTTGTATTCTTTTGCCCGGGGGCCGCTCACGTCGATAATTTTGGTAGAGCCGGTAAGCACCACGTTGGCGCCCAGCACCGCCTCGCGGCCCACCCGACACCCTTCAACCACGATGCAGCGCGACCCGATAAAGGCATGGTCTTCGATTATTACCGGCGCTGCCTGAATGGGTTCCAAAACACCCCCAATCCCTACGCCGCCACTGAGGTGCACATTTTTACCTATTTGAGCACAACTTCCTACGGTGGCCCAGGTATCTACCATAGTTCCGGAATCTACATAGGCGCCAATGTTCAGGTAGGAAGGCATCATCACCACGCCACGTCCGATAAAGGCACCATACCGTGCCACAGCATGAGGCACCACGCGCACTCCAAGTTCTTTATAATTTCGTTTCAATGCCATTTTGTCGTGAAACTCAAAAGGGCCCAACTCAATGGTTTCCATCTCCTGCATAGGGAAATAAAGAATAACAGCCTTTTTCACCCAGTCGTTCACTTTCCAATGGTCACCGGCAGGTTCCGCCACCCGGATATTTCCTACATCCAGGAGCGAGATTATTTCGCGGATGGCTTTTTGGGTCTCGTCTCTTTCGAGAAGCGTGCGATCATCCCATGCTCTTTCAACAATTTCTCTCAGAGTGTTTTTCATACCAGTTTTTTAAGCAACTCTTCTTTACTGCCTGCCAGGTAGTCGATGGGTGCAATTTCGGGCATAGTATAGGCTCCGGGTGGTTGTTTTAATACTGCCCGGGCGCAGGAGACCAGTATCTGCGAAGTAAGCGCCGGATTGTTAATTCTCATACTGAATTGAAACAGCTGGTTTTGGGTTTGCCCCGAAACACCTTTATGTTCAATTAAAACGCCGTGACCCATGTCTTTAAGTTCGGCCACATTGTCAACCGCTACCACATGGGTTTCATCGTTGCAAAAATAACTGTCTGCTTTAATGGCACGTGAAACTTTATCAATACCAACACCCTCTTCCAGTTCTACATACACCATCCGGCGATGAATCCCCGTTCCCACCGGGATGGTTATTGAAAGAGCATCTTTCACGCCCTCTATGCTTTTAGCTGCTACAGAGTGGCCCATGCTCATTCCCGGCCCAAAGTTGGTGTAGGATAACCCTTTGGGCGCCATGGCCCTGAGCAGGGTTCGTACAACGGAGTCGCTGCCGGGGTCCCATCCGGCTGAAACGATGGCTTGTGAATGGTGTTTCTTACCGGTTTCATCCAGCAATTGGCGCAATCTTAACATTTCATCACCGTGAATATCAAAGCTATCTACTGTACATATTCCTTTGGCCAAAATGGCGTTGGCAGTGACTGGAATCATCCTGGTGGGAGAACAAAGAATGGCCACATCTACTTTTTCTAAATCCGTAATATCGCTCACCACCTTCACATGACCCAGCTCAGGCGGTTGGTTGCCGGTTGAACGGCGCACTACACCGGCCAGCTCCATGTCGGGTGCCGCCTGAACTGCTTCAACGGCAAATTTTCCAATATTTCCGTAACTTACTACTGCAACTTGAATTTTACTCATATCTTATATCTTCTTTATTTAGTCTTAGCCTGGATAAACCCCCGCAGCGTCTTCGGCAAGCCTTGCGCCTCCGCTTCGCAACCCTTCGGTCGCCGGAGGCTTGTCACTTACGCTTCAAAGCTTCAGCGTACGCGGATAGCGGCCGGGGGATCAAAATACAGGGCAGGCAGGTTTCGCCAAAAAAGGCAATCCCTGTCCCCTGCCACGGGAAATATAACCGATAGGTACAGTTTTTGTTAAAATGGTAAAGTTAAAGATTTACAATGGAATAATCCAAAAAGAGGATATCCTGAACCTGTTTTCAGGCAGGTTAAAGAGGGATTAGCGGAAAGGGAAATATCCGGTTAAGTTCGTGTATATGAGACATCGTATTGTGTTTGTAATTCTTTCCTGCCTCTTGTTGACTACCGGCGTGTGCGGGCAGAAGCACCGGCAGGTAATGGTGCAGGGGAAAGTGGTGGATGCTACCACCAACGGGCCCATTGCGCATGCCCAAATTGCCAGTTATGAACTGGTAGCTCTTTTTGTAGCCGACTCTGTGGGCCGTTTCAGAATTACTTTGTCGGCTGATGATTCCGTTCGGGTAAGCGCCATAGGTTATCATCCCAAAAAATTCAAAGTTGCAGAACAAATCACCGATTCCATCAGCACAATACGCCTCAAACCTTTGAGTTATGCCCTTAAAGGAGTTACCATACGGGGCTACCGGGGGGTACTGGACCCGCTGATTTTTCCCAAACATCACGATCCAACTCCAAAGATAGAGCTGAACCTGCCCTCGTGGATCGGGTCCAGGACCAATCCCATTCCGCCGTCCGAGCGGGAGTTGATGCCCTCTCCTTCAATTTATCAGGCGGTAAAATCTCCGGTATCTTTTGTTTACTCTAAGCTCAACCGCCGGGAGCGAACTCTTCGAAAACTGCATAAAATAAAGGCAGATAACAGATCGCGGAGTGCCTGGGAGGAGGCGTTGTCTGCCAACCGCATTGCCCTATGGAGCCAACTCCGGGGAGAGGAGTTGGAGCAATTTATTTATTATTGTAACACGCATATTTCTGTTTCCCAAAACGATACCGAGCTCACCCTTCAGGGAAAGGTGAACAGGTTGTTAGAGGATTTTAAGGACAGAAGATTAGAAGATTAGTGATTAAGTCATTTGTATGAGGCAGAGGTGCCGGATGCGGCTCACTACCTCATCGCGACCCAACATTTCCACGATGGTAAACAGGTCGGGCCCAAAACTGCCGCCCACCATGGCCAGGCGAAACGTGTTCATTATCGCACCGAAATTTTGTTCCTCTTTCTCTATCAACCCTGAAACTTCCCTCTTTATATTTTCGGCCTTCCACTCACCGTTGTATTGTTGAAGCACGTCTGCCATCTTAGTCATAAATGCCGGAATATCACCTTTCCAGCGTTTCTTAACAACTTTAGTATCGTAACTCTCCGGGGCCTGAAAAAAGAAGTGAGATTGTTCCCACAGCTCATGTACAAAGGAGACGCGCTCCTTTACCAAAGCAATAATTTCTGCTGTACGTGTCATTTCGGGAGGGGTGATTCCTTTTTCAAGCAGAATGGGCTTAAACAGAAGGGCCAGCTCCTCATCGCTCTTTTGGATAAGATATTGATGATTAAACCATTTTGCCTTCTCCGGATCAAATCGAGCTCCCGAGTTGTTCACTCTTTCAAAACTAAAGGCCCCAACCAGCTCATCCATGCTGAAGAGCTCCTGCCCGGTTCCTGGATTCCATCCCAATAAAGCCAACATGTTGATAAAGGCTTCGGGGAAATAGCCCTCTTCGCGGTAACCGGGAGAAACCTCGCCGGAGGCGGGGTCTTTCCATTGAAGCGGAAAAACAGGAAAGCCCATCTTATCGCCATCACGTTTGCTGAGCTTGCCTTTTCCCTGTGGTTTAAGAATAAGAGGAAGATGTGCGAACCGTGGTTTCTCCCATCCTAAAGCACGGTACAGCAAGATGTGAAGCGGCATGGAGGGGAGCCACTCTTCGCCCCTTATCACGTGCGATATCTCCATAAGATGGTCGTCTACCACATTTGCAAGATGGTAAGTAGGCATGCCGTCGGCTTTGAACAACACTTTGTCGTCGAGCTCCGAACTTTTAAACACCACTCTTCCGCGTATCAGGTCATCTTCTTCTACCCTTTCTTCTGTTTGTGGCATCCTAAAGCGTATAACATAAGGTGTGCCCGTATCAAGCAGTCGTGCCACACCATCTTTGGGAATCGACAATGAGTTTTTCATGGATGCACGGGTGCGGGCATCGTAAGAAAAGGCACCTCCCTCAGCTTCGGCTTTTTGGCGGGCATCGTCCAGTTCCGCAGGGCTATCGAAGGCATAATAGGCATCTCCCGAGGCGATTAACTGATCGGCATACCGGCGATAGATGGCCTGACGCTCGCTTTGCCGGTAAGGAGCATGAGGTCCGCCTTCCTCTATGCCTTCATTGAATTGGATACCACACCATTTCAACGATTCAATGATGTATTGTTCAGTGCCGGGCACAAAACGTGCCTGGTCGGTGTCTTCGATGCGTAAAATAAAGGTGCCTCCATGTTGGCTGGCAAAAAGGTAGTTAAAGAGGGCCGTACGCACACCGCCCATGTGCAGGGGCCCGGTGGGGCTGGGGGCAAAGCGAACGCGAATGGTTTTTGAGTTGGTCATAATGAGCAGTTTTTTGGGGTTTGGGGTTCTGGGGTTCCGGGTTCGGGGTTCGGGGTTAGAGACAAGGCATGCCTTGTCTGTACTGGGTTTGGGGTTCGGTATAAAGAATGAAAAACCGAAGCATTAAGCAAATGTTTTCTTTTACCATAATGCCGCACTTCTGGTGCTACCATAATGTCTCCACTTCTTCTTTCTCCTGTCTTCGGTCTCCTGTCTTCTGTCTTCTGTCTTCCGTCTTCCATCTTCCTCAATCTTCTTCCATCATCAGCTGTCCCTTGAATTTCATGCAGAAGTCCTTCCAGGAAACCACTGTCGTCTCTTTTACCACTGAGCTGTATTCTCCTGCATAGATAAGCCACTTTTCAACCTGGGTTTCCCCTTTGTTCTTCAGGAAGTTGTTCAGGTTTTTCAGGAACCCTTCGGTAAAAGTTTGTCCACCTTTTATTTCGATTGCAGCTATTTTGTCCGGGGCTCTTTCCAATATGCAGTCTATCTCCATACCATTACTTTCGCGCCAGAAATAGAGCGAAGGTTTTTTGCCGCGGTGATAAGCTCCTTTCAATAATTCGCTTATTACCAGATTCTCGAACAAAGAGCCATAGAGGTAGTGGGAAGAGACCATCTCATGAGTATTTAATTTTAGAAGAGATGAGGCCACTCCGGTATCGTAAAAATAGAGCTTGGGCGATTTGATCAACCGTTTGTTAAAATTACGGTAATAAGGCTGAAGCAAAAAAATAATAAAACTACTTTCCAACAATGAGAGCCAGCTTTTTGCTGTGTTTACTGTTATGCCTGTATCGTTGGCAAGGGAAGTGATGTTCAAAATCTGACCGATACGGCCTGCACATAAGCTGATAAAACGAGAGAAGAGGTTCAGATCGGATATATTTTTTAATGTCCGGATGTCTCTTTCTATATAGGTTTGTAAATAGGAGGGATAAAAATCTTTAGCATCGATGTTCTGACTGTATAATCTGGGATAAAACCCCTGATAAATCAGTTTTTCCGGAGTTAAATCAAATCCTTTAAGTTCGGAAACATCAAAAGGGAAAAGATGGTTTACGTTCACCCGGCCTGCAAGTGATTGGGAGATTTTTTCATTGAGGAGAAAACTCTGAGAACCTGACAAAACAAATTGCCCGGTGCTGCCTCTTTCATCTGACAATACCTGGATATAACTAAAAAGTTCGGGTACGTTTTGCACTTCATCCAATATTACCCGTTCGCCTGCTTCTTTTAAAAACCCTACAGGATCAGCCATTGCCATTTGCCTGATGTCAGGTCGCTCGAGGTTGAAATAGTTATAGGCCGGGAATGCTTTTTTCAGGAGAGTTGTCTTACCCGATTGCCGTGGTCCGGTAATGGAGATGACCGGAAATTGCTCAAGCATCCTTCCGATATAGGTAGTCAAAGCACGTTGAATGTATATTTGCATGTATATTTGCATTAGCATTGCAAAATTACATACAATTTTTGGATTATCAATAATGTTCGCCCATTTCTCCTTCAAAAAAAGGGCCTGCCGGATATTCACGGCAGGCCCTTTGGTGTTCCGGAGGGGTGTTTCGAAGGAAGCCCTGCGAAAAAACCTTAGCCACACTTGGAGCTACCGCAGCTCTGACAAATGAGGCAGCCCTCCTGGTAGATGAGTTCATCTGAACCGCAATTTTCGCAATGTCCCTTTCGCACTTTCGTGCCATTGGGGACATACTTTTTAAGGGCACGTTCCACGCCGTTTTTCCAGTTGTTGATGTTTTCGTTGTCGAACTGAAGTCCGCTTACCAGGTGCAGCGCATCTTCGATGGGCATGCCGTGGCGCAATACGCCCGATATGAGTTTGGCATAGTTCCAGAACTCCTTGTTAAACTTAAAGGAGAGTCCTTCGATGGTGGTTTTGTAGCCGCGCTTATTCACATACTGAAAATCGTACCGGGAGGAGCCGTCGCTTTCGTAATTTTTTATGATAGAACCTTTTTGGACGGACTTGGGCAATAAAATACCATCCTCATCATCGGCCAATCCGGTAAATATTTCGTAGGGTTTACCATCAATCAATCCCACAAAAGCCATCCACTTCTCCTTGTTGTTTTGGAATCTTACTACATCGGCATCCAATACCTCAGGTCTCTTTTTGGGGAATCTGGTGCTTCCATCCTCATTTTTCTCCGAGTTGGTAAGCAACACGCCGGCTCTCGATCCGTCGCGGTAAACGGTCACTCCTTTGCAGCCGCTCTTCCAGGCTTCCACATAGAGCTTACCCACCAGCTCTTCGGTGGCGGTAGCAGGGAGATTAATGGTGACACTTATGGAGTGGTCGACCCATTTTTGTATGCGTCCCTGCATCTTAACTTTACTCATCCAATCCACATCGTTGGAGGTGGCTTTGTAGTATGGCGACTGTTCAATAAGCTGGTCCAGCTCCTCTTCGGAGTATTGCTTTGTGGTGTCGATGTTGTTGGCTTCCATCCAGGTTACAAACTTATGGTGGAACACGATGTACTCTTCCCAGCTGTCGCCCACTTCATCAATAAAGTCCACACGCACATGCGGGTCGTTGGGATTTACCTTTCGGCGACGCTTGTAAACAGGCAGAAATACAGGTTCAATACCACTTGAGGTTTGCGTCATGAGGCTGGTGGTGCCGGTAGGCGCGATGGTGAGCAGGGCAATATTACGGCGGCCATACCTGGCCATTTCTTCAAACATTCCGGGGTCGGCCTCTTTCAACCTCAGCAGAAATGGATTGTTTTTCTCTTTTTGGCTGTTGTAGATGGGAAAAGCGCCGCGCTCACGGGCCAGGTTTACAGATGAGGCATATACTGCAAGCGCAAGTTCCTTCTGCACCTCCACGGAAAAATCCACGGCGTTATCACTTCCATACCGCAATCCCAGAGCGGCCAGCATATCTCCTTCTCCGGTGATGCCAATACCTGTGCGACGCCCTTCATTGGCTTTTTTACGAATATTGAGCCACAGGTTTCGCTCCACCAGTTTTACTTCGTCGTCTTCGGGGTCGTTGTTGATCTTCTCGAGTATGGCATCAATTTTTTCCAGTTCCAGATCAATAATATCATCCATGATGCGCTGCGCATGAGCGGCATGCTGTTTAAACAGGTCGAAGTTAAAGCGGGCCTCTGCGGTAAAAGGAGCCTCCACGTAAGAGTATAAATTAATGGCAATGAGGCGGCAACTGTCGTAAGGGCACAACGGGATTTCACCACAGGGATTGGTGCTCAGGGTGCGGTAGCCCAGGTCGGCATAACTGTCGGGCACCGACTCCCTGAGGATGGTATCCCAGAAGAGAATACCCGGCTCGGCCGATTTCCAGGCGTTGTGTACTATCTTGTTCCACAAGTCACGGGCATTAATTTCCCGGCTGAATTTAGGTTTTGCGGCATCAATGGGATATTTCTGAATATAGGGTTTATCCTCTATCACAGCATGCATAAATTCGTCGTCAATCTTAACCGAAACATTGGCGCCGGTAACCTTTCCCTGCTCCATTTTTGCATCTATAAACTTTTCAGAGTCGGGGTGCTTTATCGACACGCTCAGCATTAGTGCTCCCCTGCGGCCATCCTGAGCCACTTCGCGGGTAGAATTGGAGAAGCGTTCCATAAATGGTACAATGCCGGTAGAGGTAAGGGCCGAGTTCTTAACGGGAGAACCCTTGGGGCGTATGTGTGACAGGTCGTGTCCTACGCCGCCGCGTCTCTTCATCAGTTGAACCTGTTCCTGATCAATTTTCATGATGCCACCGTAGGAGTCGGACGCGCCTTCATGGCCTATAACAAAGCAGTTGGACAAGGACGCTATCTGATGGTTATTGCCTATGCCCGACATGGGGCCTCCCTGAGGAACTATGTACCTGAACCCTTTAAAAAGTTCATATAGCTCCTCTTCGCTCATGGGGTTGGGGTAGCGCTTTTCAATACGGGCTATTTCGCGTGCCAGGCGCCAATGCATGTCATCGGGGGTTAATTCATACAGCTTGCCATCTGAATCCTTCAGCGCGTATTTATTACTCCAAACGCGGGCTGCCAGCTCATCGCCGCTGAAATATTCCAATGCCTTTTGGAATGCCTCTTCGTGCGTGTAAGTTTTGGCGTTTTGCAACTTTGCATTAGTATCTGCTAACTTTACCGTCATGATCTGCTTTGTTTAGTGGACTGAAAAAATGAATTTTACGATTTTTATTTCACAATTGTTTGTTGTGGCAATATAGGTAACGTTTTCTTTTTTGGCAAGGAAAAGTTATCAACAATTGAAAAAGTTTTCCACTTTAGTTTGGCAAGTATCTATCGATGAGGAGTATAGAATTTTGAAAAGGAGAAGAAGCTGCAAAAAATAAAAATATAATCTGCGAAATTTTTCGATATAATTTTCTGAAGATAAATCAACGACCCAAACTCACAAAAGCCTGTCATTCCGAACCACTACCCAATTTTCATTGGGAAATAAGAGGGAATGACAGAGGAGAAGTGTCGGAGTAAGGTCTTCCGGCAGCTGCCTGCCGGTAGGCAGGGTAGGCGGGCCGGAAGAACCCGCTGAGACCCAATATAGATTTCTCCCTGCGGTACCAATGACAGAATTTTGTATAAATCACATTATCAATAGATTCCTCTCCGGCAGCAGCCGGATCGGAATGACAAGGCGTTTGGGGCAAATGGC
>JACDJC010003621.1_pt1 | contig 11047 bp, 11 predicted proteins | sample 7454191 | NCBI WGS metagenome assembly JACDJC01 (sample SAMN14253291, study PRJNA609438) | sludge metagenome | isolation source: sludge after 25d culture with pyrite and EDTA | collected 2018-12-20
CTGCGACCGTTCGTTGAGCAACTCGCACCTCTGTATCGAGACACGCTCATCGCCACAGACTTTCAGGGGGAAACCATGCGCTCCCTAGCAGAGGCCCAAGGCGTTTCCGTTTCGGCTATCAAAAGCAGAGCGGTACGCGCCAGGGTGATGCTCAAGGAAAAACTGCTGGCGTGTTGTCACGTCGAAATAACGGGTGGGTTCGTGAGCGACTACCAGCAAGTGAGACCATCTGAGTGCGGCGGAAAATGTGCATAACCAGTCATTCCAGTCGACCGACTCCAGCGGCGGCCGAAATCAAACGTAAGGCCACTCAACCCATACCACCAATGACAAGTTTCTTGCGGGAATACAAGGTTCGACTACGTGGCTACATTGCCAATCGGGTGCGTGAGAGCGATGCAGTGGACGACATTCTCCAGGATGTTTTCCTCAAGGCCCACGCGAGCCTGCATACAGTTAAATCTCACGGCAGCGTCTTGGCATGGCTATACCGTGTAGCAGCTAACGCCATTGTTGATCATTATCGTGCACAGAGTCCATGGGAAGAACTTCCCGACGAACTGGCAACCCCGGAGCCGGAGCCGGACAACATCGCCGAACTGGCGTTGTGCCTTCAGCCGCTTATCGCCGACCTGCCGGAGACCTATCGGGTAGCCCTGGTATTGTCAGAGATTGATGGCTTGCCACAAAAGGAGGTGGCCAAGCGATTGGGATTGTCCCTCTCCGGAGCGAAATCCAGGGTGCAGCGCGGCCGGGAAAGATTACGCCAGCTTCTGTTCAGGCGTTGTGACATCGAAACGGGAAAAAACGGCATCGTCGCCTACCAGCTTCGCGATAAAAAATAGGGCAATAGCCGTGACTGACGTAAATATTTGCGTCTTTTACCAACAACCTCCGTCTATATGGGTACGACACAATAAGTGCCGCAACCATGAACAGCCGGAGAAAAGTATGACCGCAGCTTTATTTAAGCCATTTACTCTAAAGTCGCTCAACTTGAAAAACCGTATTGTCATGGCGCCTATGACGAGAGGGTTTTCACCAGAAGGCATCCCGTCTGATGAAGTGGCTGAGTACTATAAAAAGAGAGCAGCAGGCGAAGTTGGATTGATCGTTTCAGAAGGTACAGTGATTAATCGTCCCGCCTCTTCAAATAACCCAAATTACCCTCATTTCCATGGCGAGAAAGCTTTGGCAGGCTGGAAAAAAGTTATTGAAGAAGTTCATAGGGCAGGCGGAAAAATGGCCCCCCAACTTTGGCATCAAGGCATCGTTGAACCAACCGGGGGGTGGAATCCGCCAGCGCCATTCGAAGGACCTTCAGGATTAATTAATGCAGTCGACCCAGGTGGCGTACCAATGGATGAAGCCGCTATCACCCAAACAATAAACGCTTTTGTTCAAAGCGCCGTCGACGCAAAGCGTCTGGGTTTTGACTGCGTAGAACTTCACGGTGCCCACGGGTATCTCATTGATCAGTTTTTCTGGGATAGAACCAATAAGCGTAGCGATTTGTATGGCGGAAAATCCATTAAAGAACGCTCTCGTTTTGCGATAGATATAGTTAAGGCAATTAGAAAAGAAGTTGGTGATAGCTTTCCGATAATTCTTCGCCTATCTCAATGGAAATTACACAATTACGAAACTCGATTGGTAAATACACCAAAAGAAATGGAAGCGTGGCTGGTACCACTTGCCGATTCCGGAGTAGATATTTTCCATTGCTCGCAACGTCGTTTTTGGGAGCCTGAGTTTAAAGATTCGGATCTTAACTTTGCGGGCTGGGCAAAAAAGGTTACCGGCCGCCCTACTATCACCGTGGGCTCTGTAGGTCTCTCCGGTGAGTTTACTCAGGCGATCTTCACGGGTGAGAACTCTTTACATGAATCGCTTTATAAGCTTTTAAATGCTCTTGAACGGGGAGATTTTGATTTGGTCGCTGTGGGCAGAGCGATTCTTTCAGATCCCAATTGGGCGGAAAAATCAAAAACAATCGCACATCGGAACTACGCGGTTTCAGCGGGGAAGATTTAGGGCGACTCATCTGACATTAAGATTTTTTTCTGAACTAGAGTCGGCAAATAAATGATTCAAATACGCTTACATGACAGTCGAGGGGGACGCCTGCCGCGATGCTGCGCGCGTCCCTCACTTCTGCGTTCGGCCGCACTCGACTCACATTGCGACTGCGACTGCGACAGCGGGCCGTGCCAACGAGGCGACTGCCTACAAGCCAAACGATTGCCTGACGAAAGCTGGATTCCGAGACTCTCAATGACATCATCTTTCCGGGTCTAGGCTAACGGTGCCTAAACGGTTCTTTTGTCACAGTTGAGTCCGGCGTGTGTCTAAGGGATATGGAGAAGAAAATGGTAAATACCCTCAATCCGTTTGCGGACGTCGCTGCAGGTGACGCGCGCGACCAGGAACTCGTTCAGCTGGCCAAGGGGGGCAGCCGGGCGGCGCTCGAAGAGTTGGTTGCGCATCATCAGGCATGGATATACAACCTCGCGCTGCGAATGGTGCATCGTCCGGAAGACGCTAAAGACGCCACACAGGAGGTCTTGATAAAGCTGTTCACGAGACTCTCGACATTCGACGGGCGCAGCAGCCTTCGCACCTGGCTCTACCGAATCGTCATCAACCATCTGCTGAATATGAAACGCAGCCGGGCCGAGTCGAGGGAGATCAGTTTCTCAGATTACGGACGATCTCTCGACGATACGCCGGACGCAGAGCTGGATTTGCCGGACCCGCGAGCGGTGCCTCTCGACGTACAACTCATTGTCGCGGAGGCCCGAATCGGATGCACATCCGGCATGCTGCTCTGCCTGGATCGTGGGCAGCGATTAATCTTCATCCTCGGCAGTATCTTCGGTGTCAGCGACGCGGTCGGCGCTGAATTGCTGGAGCTGAGCAAGGACAACTTTCGCCAGAAACTTTCCCGGGCCCGCCGCGATCTGCAGAGCTTCATGCAGGACAAGTGCGGGCTGGTAAACACCGCCAACCCCTGCCGCTGCGCCAAGAAGGCGCGCGGATTCATCACGGCCGGGCACGTCGATCCCAGCAACCTACGGTTTGTCCAAGAACGCATGACATATGTCCGCGACGTTGCTGCACGCACTAGCGATGAAATTTCGGGATTGGATGCAGCGTACGCCGAAGTATATCGCGATCATCCGTTCCAAAAATCACCGGACTTCATCACCGCCCTGAGGGAGTTAACAAACCGGCCGGAGTTCCGGTCGACATTGGAACTGGACTAACACCATGAAAGGAACAAGACCATGAACAAGCCAACACCGAAGACTGTCGTGCCTATCATCGCCGTCGCATCGGTTGACGATATCCACCGTTTCTACGTCGACATCCTCGGTTTCGACCACTTAAGAGGGATAGTCGGCAAGGACGGCCAGCTCGACTTCTGCACCGTCGCCAAGGGCGGCGCGCGCATCATGTTCGCGCGTGCCCCGGGAATGGGCTCCGAGACCAAGCCTGCGGCTGCAAAGCAGCCCGTCAGCATCTACCTGGAGGTCGCGGACGTCGAACACTATTTCGGGCAGCTCAGCGAAAAGAAGGGCGTGAAGGTGACGGACCCATTGGCGACGCAGTGGTGGGGCGACCGGACTTTCAAGGTGATGGACCCTTACGGCTTTGAGCTCTGGTTTTACCAGACCGTCGGCGAGCCGAAGCCACCCGAGGGCGCGAAGATCGTCTGAATGATGACCATCCCCGGCGATGAACCGTTGTCGGCCATCCGTCTGTACAACATGTCGAGTGTTTCTGATAGAGGAAGGACACCATGAATATGTTTAAGAAACCCGCTCCACGGCTCGAACCGTTGCCTCCGGACCCGGAATTCGCCGATGTCTTCGCTCGGTTCGCCGCCGCCTGTGGTGGTTTCATCCCAAACGCGATGCTGATCATGCAACATAGGCCAAAGGTGCTGCGCGCATTCATCCAGATGGCAGGAGCGGTCTCAGACCCGGAAACAAGCGAGGTTGATGCCGGGTTCAAGCGGTTGATCGCCCTTGTCGCGAGCCACGCTGCGGGCTGCAGCTACTGCATGTCACATAACGTTGCCATCGCGCATGGCGCAGGCGTCAAAGACGAAAAGCTCGATGCGGTGTGGGAATACCGCGTGAGCCCCCTCTACACCGAGGCCGAGCGCATCGCGCTCGACGTGGCGCTCGCTGCGGGTGCTGTGCCGAACGACGTTACCGATGAGATGTTCGCGAAGCTGCGCGAGCACTGGAGCGACGGCCAGGTCGTCGAGATCGTCGCGATGATCGCGCTGTTCGGGTTCCTCAACCGCTGGAACGACACTTTTGCGACGCCCATCGAGGATGCGGCTTTCGCGATAGGCCAGAAGTACCTCGCGCCCCACGGCTGGGAGGCTGGCAAGCATGTGAGGAATCCATGACAACACCCAGGTTCAGCCTAGTTCCACGGCTCGTGGCCATGATCGTTCCCAGGTTCTCCAGCCCTCATGCCTCACCGGTAGGAGGCCGCACGTTCAATGGGGTTGCCCGGATTCGGGAGCGATGCAATGATTGACCAAGCCCTCCAGATTTTGATCGGGCTCATGATTATCCTGTCGTTGCTTGCGATGGGAATGGGCCTCACCGTCGCGGAGTTTGGCGGGGCGCTACGACGTGTCCGAATTCTCACTATGGGGCTCGTCGTGAACTTCGTTGCTATCCCCGCGTTGATGTTGCTGCTCCTGAAAGTCTTCGCGATTGACGGACCGGTTGCGGTTGGCTTGCTTCTATGTGTGCTCGCGCCCGGCAACGGAGTTGGAACGCTCTTCGTCGACTATGCGCGCGGCGACGTCGGATTGTCGGTCGGTCTGGTGCTCGTGCTGACAGTATTTAGCGTCGTGTTGACGCCGATTCTTCTTGGCCTTTGGATGGGTGGCGACATCGTTGCGGCGTTCAGCGCCACCACATGGCCGATGATGCAGCTCATCCTTGTCTTCCAGTTGGTCCCGCTGATCATAGGCCTGCTGCTTCGTCGTTATGCGGAATCGCATACACGCAAAATCCAACCGTTGATCGCCCGCGTCGCGAGATGGCTGGTGCTCGTGATCATCGCGGCTATTCTGCTCACCAAGGGAGAGATGGTTCTTGCGAACGGGCTGAAGCCGCTCATTGCCAGTCTGATCGCCATTCTCATGAGCTTTTTGCTTGGCTGGGGTGTGCTACTGCGCGTCAAGTCTGAACGCGTGTCATTGGGGCTCACGAGCATGATTCGGAACCTAGCTCTGGCGCTACTTTTGGCTGCGACGTTCTTTAAGGACCCGTCTACCATCGCGGCCATGCTCGCTTACGCGCTGCTCATGTTTGTTGTGTCCTTCGCGATCGCGGTGTGGCTCCGTCGAACGACTTCCGAGCTCGAAAGCGCGTTCCAGCCGTAACAGCGTGTTTTGAACATACCCTGAGTACGCTGCTGACTATGGGACAACATTCTTCACTGGCCCCGAATGAGTACCTCCGTGCGTGCAGTTTCCGACATCCCACCGCACATCTCAATGCGTGCAGTCGTATGGCTGTTTGAGTTGAACTCCCGAGATACTCCTGATGCCACCCGGGAAGCCTTGCAGCACTGGCTGGAACTCGAACGCACCTGGCAGTGCATCGAAGCCATAAACTGCAGGCTGAAAGAGCGGGTTTTCTCGACCGATTTAGCTATAGCGTACAGCAACCCCGCCATCCGAAATGCCAGGCCACACACAGCCAGAATTCACGACGAATTTCAGCCTGCGCATGGACAGAGCAAGACATCGTGATGGAATTGCGCCACCTGCGCTATTTCATCGCTGTCGCCGAAGAACTACACTTCGCTCGCGCTGCGGAACGACTGCATATTGAACAGTCGCCGCTGTCCCGAGCGATCAAGGACTTGGAGTATGACTTGGGTGTGCAGTTGTTCGAGCGGACCACGCGCAGCACTCGCCTGACTTGGGCCGGGCAGGTGTTTCTGGAGGATGTCCGGCGTGTCTTCACTACGCTTGATCAAGCCAAGGCAAGCGTGAAAGCCGCAGCCAACGGCTATCGCGGCACTCTGCGTATCGCGCTCTCCGACAGTGTCGCACTGCCAAGGCTTGCCACCCTGCTGGCCCAATGCCGGGAAAGAGAACCGGAGGTGGAAATCCGCCTGTTTGAAAAACCCCTCTCGCAGCAGCTGAAGGGCCTGCGCAGTGGTTTGTATGACGCGGGACTCGCGCAGTCCGATGACGTGGGCGAAGGCATCATCGCCGAGCCAGTGTGGAGCGACGCGCTCGTGGTCGCTGTCCCCGCTCGTCATCCGCTGCTGGCACACAAACGCATCCCGTTGGACGAAGTGTTGCGGTATCCGCTGGTGCTGTGCCATCCGGAAATGTGCGAGGGCTACTGCCAGCAAATCGAGGCCATATTGCGTACAGCCGATACACAACCCATCGTGGCAGAGCACGTTGCCACTCTCGATCTGATGATGACGCTGGTGACTGCGGGTTACGGTCTGGGCTTTGCTAGTGCTGCGCAAATTCCTGTGTGCCGCCACCCGGAAGTAGTTGCACGCCCATTAGCCGGGCGCTCACCGATGCTGACGACCTACCTGCTGCGGCCTGACATAGATCCGTCCGAGCAGCTGAATCGTTTTATCAACCGTGTCAATCCAACCGAGCCACCGGCACCCAACGACCCAACATGACGTGCTGGGTTTCATCGTGCCAGAGCCAGAGAGGACAAAAGATGAAGTACATGGTAATGATTCTCGTAGCAGCCGCTCTCACCGCATGCGGGCAGTCCGCCCCTACGGATACCGTCGAATCGCTGGTCGCCAATCCCGAACGGATCAAGGAGGTGCAGCGTCTATGCAAGGAGGACCACGCGAAGATGGGCGATGTCACTTGCAACGTTGCAGCCGAAGCCTTTCGCCGACGTTTCATGGGTAACGGCAAGGGCAAGTACACGCCGCAACCAGCGCCGCAAGACTGACCGCGACCGTGCTGTTGCGTCCCGTACCGATCGGAAGAATCCGATCGAGACGCGTTCGAGCGCTTGCTCGTTGATACCCCAATGTATCTCTTTTCGGCAAAACGCCATACACGCCAAAATGCGCCGCCATTTGCCACTGCACGCTTGATTTCCACGGTGCATGAAATCTTGTTTTCTCCGTCTCGACCATCCCGATAACGGTCTTTGACCGGCACTGATTCGACACCCAATCTGACGCCTGCGGCACGTGTTCGTCCGCGTCTTGTTGTGTAGTGCGATTCAGGAGGTCGTGATGCAGGGAACCAGTGTGCTGTTCGGTCAGGTCCTGGTGGTGTTCGGGATCGTGATCGCGGGAACCTGGGGTGCCACCCAGTGGACCGCCGCACAACTGGGCTACCAGCTACGCCTCGGTATGCCGTGGTTCGACCTGCTGGGCACGCCGATCTATCACCCGTGGCGGCTGTTCGAGTGGTGGTATTTCTTCGATGCCTACGCGCCCGACATCTTCCTGCGCGGCGGTGCGATCGCGGCCTGCAGCGGCTTCGCCGCCGCCATCGTCGCCATGGCCATATCGGTGTGGCGCGCACGTCAGTCCAAGCTCGTTACAACCTACGGCTCCGCACGCTGGGCTGAGCCTGCCGAAATCCACCAGGCTGATCTGACCGGGACAACCGGTGTCTTCCTTGGCCGCAAGGATAACGACTACCTGCGCCACGACGGCCCTGAACACGTGATGGCCTTCGCGCCAACCCGTTCCGGCAAAGGTGTCGGTCTCGTTGTACCGACACTGCTTTCGTGGCCCGGCTCCGCCGTCATCCACGACATCAAGGGCGAAAATTGGGCCTTGACTGCCGGCTGGCGCTCGCGCTTCTCGCACTGCCTAATGTTCAACCCCACCGATGCAAGGTCGGCCGCCTACAACCCACTGCTCGAAGTGCGGCGCGGCATGCACGAGGTGCGCGATGTGCAGAACATCGCCGACATTCTGGTCGATCCAGAGGGTGCGCTGGAGCGGCGCAACCATTGGGAAAAAACCTCGCACGCGCTGCTGGTCGGCGCCATCATGCACGTACTCTATGCGGATAAGGACAAGACGCTGCGCGGCGTCGCCAACTTTCTGTCCGACCCAGCCTGCCCTTTCGAAGTCACGCTGCATCGGATGATGACGACACGGCACCTGGGCGAGTCGACACATCCGGTAGTCGCCTCGGCGGCGCGTGAAGTGCTCAACAAGAGCGACAACGAGCGCTCGGGCGTGCTGTCCACGGCGATGAGTTTTCTTGGTCTGTATCGCGATCCCACGGTGGCCGAAGTCACCTCGCGCTGCGACTGGCGCATTGCCGATCTCATCTCCGCCGAGCACCCGGTATCGCTATACCTGGTGGTGCCGCCGTCGGACATCAGCCGCACCAAGCCGCTGATCCGCCTGATTCTCAACCAGATCGGCCGAAGGCTGACCGAATCGCTGGACGGCTCGGACGGTATTGCCAGGAAACACCAGTTGCTGCTGATGCTCGACGAGTTCCCTGCCTTGGGGCGGCTCGACTTTTTCGAGAGTGCTCTCGCTTTCATGGCCGGTTACGGCCTGCGCGCTTTCCTGATCGCGCAGTCGCTCAATCAGATCGACAAGGCCTACGGCCAGAACCATTCGATCCTCGACAACTGCCACGTGCGTATCGCGTTCGCCACCAACGACGAGCGCACCGCCAAGCGGATTTCCGAAGCGCTCGGCACCGCGACCGAACTGCGCGCGCAACGCAACTATGCGGGCCACCGCCTGGCGCCGTGGCTCGGACACCTGATGGTGTCGCGCCAAGAGACGGCGCGGCCACTGCTGACGCCCGGCGAGGTGATGCAATTGCCGCCCGATGACGAGGTGGTGATGGTCTCCGGCCATCCGCCGATCCAGGCCAAGAAGATTCGCTATTACAGCGACGCCAACTTCAAGTCGCGCGTGCAAGCGCCGCCGCCCTTGGCGTTGGGGCGCTACCTCGACACGCCGCCCATGCGGCCGGATGACTGGACCGGCTTGGCACCGCTCGCATCTCCGATCCTCGAACTCGCACTGCCCCGACATGGCGAGTCCATCGACGACGGTGGCCGCCAACAGCAGCCCGAACTGAGCGAAGTCACTTTCACACCGCAGCCAGAGCACACCGCGGACGACCTGGGAATGCTCGATGACGACGACCTCCCGCTGCCGCTGCCAGCCCAGCTCGATCCGCGCTTGCAGCGCACCGCGCGGCTGGCCTCGCTCGACCCTGATGACGGGATCGCGCTATGAGCCGCACACGCCTGAACATCTTCATCGAGCGTGAGCACGCCAAGCGGCTCGGTGAACTGGCGACGCTAAAGGGCCTGTCCAAGTCCTCGATCATCGCTGCGGCGCTGGCCTCATTCCTGTCGCCTGACGGTGGAGATCAACGCGAAGCCGCGCTCGCCAAACGGCTGGATCGACTCTCGCGCCAGTTCGACAAGCTGGAGCGCGACCAGAACATTCTGATCGAGACGCTAGCGCTGTACGTGCGCTATTTCCTCACTGTCAGCACCCCCGTGCCGGAAGCACATCAAGAGGCGGCGCGCGCCCAGGGCCGCGCGCGCTTCGAGCAGTTCATCGAACAACTCGGCCGGCATTTGCTGCGCGGACGCAGTCTGGTCAAGGATGTGGTCGAAGAAATCCAGCCCGATCAGAGCCAGTTCTTCGGCTTGCAGGAGAACGCCAACACCGTGTCGTCAACAGACGACCCTGGAGCACCGTCATGAGCGGCGCGGCGCACGATCATGGCTTGTCGGCCTCGCTGGCGCTGGAGCGTCGCGTGCTCATGCTGCGCACGGCGATGGGGCCGGACATCGCCAAGGCTTTGAACGACCCCGACGTGGTGGAAGTCATGCTGAATCCCGACGGCTCACTCTGGGTGGATCGGCTGGGCAGCGGCCGCGAACCGCTTGGTGTCAGCCTCACGCCCGCCGATGGCGAACGCATCATCCGCCTGGTCGCAGCGCATGTGTGCGCCGAAGTGCATGCGGGCAAGCCGCTGCTGTCCGCCGAGTTGCCCGAGACCGGGGAACGTTTCGAGGGCGCTCTGCCACCGGTGACGCCGGGACCGGTCTTTGCGCTACGTAAGCGCGCGGTCGGTCTGATCCGGCTCGACGCCTACGTGGCCGATAGCATCCTGACCGAAACACAGGCGAGCTTCTTGCGCGATGCAGTACGCGAGCGCCAGAACATCCTGATCGCGGGTGGCACCAGCACCGGCAAGACCACGTTGGCGAACGCCCTGCTCGACGAGGTCGCGGCCACCGGCGACCGCGTGATCGTGCTCGAAGACACGGTGGAGCTGCAATGCACGGCGCGCGACCATGTACCGCTGCGCACTCGTGCTGGCATCGTGACCATGGCCGAGCTGGTGCGCTCGACCATGCGGCTGCGGCCAGACCGTATCGTCGTGGGTGAGGTGCGCGGCGCCGAAGCGCTGGATCTGCTCAAGGCCTGGGGCACCGGCCATCCAGGCGGCATCGCCACCGTCCATGCCGGTTCCGCTGCGGGCGCACTGCTGCGCCTGGAACAACTGATCCTCGAAGTCGCCGTGACGCCACCACGCGCCCTGATCGCCGAAGCGGTCAACGTCATCGTCTACATCGCCGGTCGCGGCCATGCACGCCGCGTGCAGGAAATCGCCCGCGTCATCGGCTTCGACAGCCACGGCTACCAACTCAGCGCCGAGCTGATGCCTTCCGTCCCTTTACTTTCATCAACTCCCGGAGAACCGTCATGACGACTTCACGCATTTCCGTAAAACCTGCCTTGCAATTCGTGGCTCTCGCCGCGCTGCTGCTGGCCATCGCCATTCCCGCGCATGCCGCAGGCTCGAACATGCCGTGGGAAGCGCCGCTGCAATCCGTGCTGGATTCGATCCAGGGGCCAGTTGCCAGGATCATCGCGGTGATCATCATCATTGCCACCGGGCTGACGTTAGCCTTCGGCGATACCAGCGGCGGCTTCCGCAAGCTGGTGCAGATCGTGTTCGGTCTGTCGATCGCGTTTGCCGCGTCGTCGTTCTTCCTGA
>JACDJC010003623.1_pt1 | contig 11045 bp, 7 predicted proteins | sample 7454191 | NCBI WGS metagenome assembly JACDJC01 (sample SAMN14253291, study PRJNA609438) | sludge metagenome | isolation source: sludge after 25d culture with pyrite and EDTA | collected 2018-12-20
AATCTGCCCCCCTTGAGTCTTTGCTGGGGCAGCGTATAAAGAAAGAAAAAGAGCTCAGCTGCAGCCCCTTCAGCCTGGTCGCTCATCGGGAGAACTATATTCTGCCGGTGAGTTACAATAATAATCGTAATGGCAAGCCATTCGGGATTTCTGACTCCCGTCTGGACAATGTTGAGGTAAAATTTCAGTTCAGTTTAAAATTTGCGGTATGGCGCAATGTCATCGGTGACGCAGATCTGTGGGCGGCCTATACCAATCTGTCCTTCTGGCAGGCATATAACCAATCCCATTCGAGTCCGTTTCGCGATTCCAATCACGAACCAGAATTGTTCCTGAGTAAGGGTAACGATCTGACGTTTCTCGGTATTACCAATACCATGAACCGCATAGGGGTAGTGCATCAGTCCAACGGCCAGGGGGGAAGTGAATCCCGGAGCTGGAACCGCGTGTATCTACAGATGGTTTTTGAGCGCGATAACCTGACCGTGGCATTTAAACCCTGGTATCGCATCCCCGAGTCCAGCAAGGATAATCCGGGAGATTCAACGGGGGATGATAACCCGGATATCCATGCTTATCTAGGCTATGGTGAAATAAAGGCGCTGTACAAATGGGAGAAGCACACCTTGACGTTGCTGTTGCGCAACAATCTACGCAGTAGCGACAACAAGGGTGCTGTTGAGTTAGGCTGGATCTTCCCCATCACCGACTGCATCAACGGTTATCTGCAGTATTTCAATGGCTACGGCGAAAGTCTGATTGACTACAACTCCAGCGTAAACCGCATTGGAATCGGCTTTACCTTTACCGAGTTACTGTAGTAAGGCAAAACGGGGACGAAACAATATCAATTACTTGGCGTGTTTTATCCCCTGTGCGCGGCTGCATCATGGATAAAATTCTCAGCTCAGTTCTAACGTTCCAACCCCTGCTCTTTCAGCCACCGATCGATAAGAAAGCGCGAGATACTGCGGCGCGAGGGGAGAATGGGCAACTGGGTGGCACTGAACCAGGCGGCATCTTCGAGTTCATCTTGTTGGATTTGGATGGAGCCACTGGCGTAGTCGGCCATGAAACCGGCCATTAGCTGGGATGGGAACGGCCATGCCTGGCTGCCACAGTAGCGGATATTACGGATCTGGATGCCGGTCTCTTCGAGTACTTCACGATAGGCGGTCTCCTCCAGATTTTCCCCCGGCTCCATAAAACCGGCTGAGTGGCTGTAGCGCCCCGGTGCCCAGGTGGGTTTGCGCGTCAGCAGGAGTTTGTCTTCGCGCTGAACCAGCACAATTGCGCAGGGGTGGATGTGGGGGAAATGATGCTGCCCGCAGCCGCAACACTCCATTCCCCATGTCGCAGGGATGGAGCGCGTAGGAGCGCCGCAGTTGCTGCAGAAACGGCTGTTGTCCCGCCAGTGGTGTAGATGTTTTGCCAGCACCCCGATGGAGATGAAGGCGAGGTCTAACTCTGGTTCTTCGTGGCGCAGGCTGTACCCGGTAAGCCCGGTGAGATGTGCCGGGAGCGGCGCAGTGGAAGGGATAACGCAGACACGGCAGGGGATGTTATCCCAGCGTCCACAGTAAAAAGTTTGTATCTGGGAGGCCGCTGTGACTATCTCAGTAGGTGGTATGACGGGCAGGTTTTGCGGCAAGCGGATGGCGTCAGCGTCCTGCTCGACATATATATGGTTGTTGTGCAGGATCACCCAGGCGCCGGCGCCGCCGGGGTCTGCATCAGGGGTTCCGGGGACAAAGTGTTCAGCAACACAAGTGTGATTGAACGGGAGAAACAACGCGTCTTCATATGCCTGGTCAAAGATCATCATTCCTCCTTACCAGATGCAGCGGGGGTTATACTCCAGTGCTGATGGGCAGGTTTTTCACACCGCAGCATATCTCCCACCTGAGAGCCAGCAGGAAGATGAAGCCAGACTTGAGCATTGGGCTGGATAACCGCACAATACTCATTGGCTGGGGTGCGGGCATCCTCTATCACCACTTCGGTCTGGCGCATATGCGGCCCGATCACCTCGATGGTATCCCCGCACCGGAACCGATTGCGTCCTTCCACCAGAAATTCAGTTTCGGAGCGCTGCTCCCGAACAATACCTAGAAAGTCATGGCTGCGACGATAGCGCGAATCCTCACTGTGGACTGCGGCATCATCCGGCGGTAGAAAGTTGGTGGTGTAGGGACGATGGCTGACTTTGTCGAGTTCTGTGCGCCACAGTGGATCGCACTGGTAGTGCTCGGGGTCAGCGCTGTAGGCATCGATGGCGGCACGGTAAACCCTGGTTGTTGCGGCTACATAGTACAGGGTTTTCATGCGCCCCTCGATTTTGAGGCTGTCTACGCCGGAGACGATGAGGGCCGGAATATGCTCCAGCAGGCACAGATCACGGCTGTTCATGATATAGGTACCTCCGGCATCCTCTTCTATGCCAAAAGCCTGCTTTGGTCTGGTCTCTTCCACCAGGGTATAGTTCCAACGACAGGGCTGGGCGCAGGCACCGCTGTTGGCGCTGCGTCCGGTCATAGCGGTGGAGAGCAGGCAACGTCCGGAATAGGCGATACACATGGCGCCGTGAACAAAGACCTCCAAACCTATCCTGGTATTTTGGCGAATAGAGCGAATATCTTCTAGCGCTAGCTCCCGTCCGAGATTGACGCGCTCCACCCCCTGTTGGTGCCAGAAGGTGCATGCAGCAGCGTTTAGAGTATTGGCCTGCGTAGACAGGTGGAGTTCACGGTGCGGATCCAGCGCTTTGATCCGGCTGAGAACTCCGGGGTCGGAAACGATATACGCATCAATATTCAGGCTGCGCAATTCCTCAAGGTAGCTGTCCAGCGTATGCATCTGGCTCTGGGGCAGATAGGCATTCAAGGTGAGGTAGAGTTTTTTATTCCGGGCGTGGGTTTCATCGATGGCGCGGCGCAGTTGCTCCAGGTTAAAATTTCCGGCTTGGGCGCGCAGGCCGAACATCTCGCCACCGAGATACACGGCATCGGCACCGTAGTCCAGGGCTACCCTGAGTTTGTCAATATTGCCGGCAGGGGCCAGTAGTTCAGGAGTTTTAGGCATAGTGTGGTTTCCTCTTGCGTAAGGCTTCTCGTCCTGGCCGGGTTATAAGAAAAATTCTGTCGGGACAGACGGAAGTTTAAGAGAGGTAACCATACGTTAAAACAGGATCAAAATGCAATTTGTTCCATTTTAAGTAGCCCATCGGCGTTTTGCCCGAATTTTTCGTGCAGATTTTTCACCTCCGCATCTTATGTAGGCCCATGTTCACCATATGGACATCGTTCCACAAAGGGCGGGAGCGCTTGACATTAGAGCTGAATAGTTTTAAGGGTTTTCTGATAAGTGCCGGAATTCTTCAAGGTATGACCATATGGTAATGCGAGATCGGATGGAGTGCGAGAGTCCATTTTGTCTGATAGCTGCCACTTTTTGTATTATTACTGTTATCCTTGGCGCTTTGCAAAGCAAACAATATACTTAATTTTTGAGCGGAGGATTAAAAGCCTTATGAGCGCTGGAGCAAAGAAAACAGTGGGTGCAGTGCTGCGCAGTGCGGGTATATTCCATATCTTTACAGTTGCGCTGGTGATGGCGGGCTGTGCTACCGGCCCTGCGGTTTCGCACCGGCCCGCCCCTTCAGGTCCACTGGAATATCGGGTTGAAAAACAGCAATTGCGCATTACCGCAATGGAACAGCAGCTCGCCACCATGAGTGCAGCACAACGCCAACAGGGTGAAGATTATGCTGAAATTATGGAGCGGATGGAAGCAGTTCTGGCTGAAGTGGCGCAGGTTCGTGCAGCAGCAACCAATGCCAGCAGTGCGCACAGCGCCGCCGATGTTATCATGCGGCGGCCACAGAACCACGTTGGCACTGTTGTTGACGGCGCAGCAGCGGCAAAGACACCACCAGAGCAGACCCCGACAGAAATATACCGTCAGGGGTTTGCGGCCTACACCACGGGTAAACATGCCCAGGCGCAGCAGCTGTTTGAGACCTTTGCGACTTCATTTCCCGACAATGACTATGTAGCCAATGCACGTTTCTGGCAGGGTGAAGCGTATTTGGCGCAGGGGCTTTATCCGGAAGCGCAAAAAGCATTCGCTGCTGTAGTCGAGTTTGATCCCCAGGGCTCAAAAGTACCTTTTGCGCGTTTAAAACAGGGGCTCATTTTGATGCACCAAGGTGATAAGCAGGGGGCGCACACCATCCTCGAAGCGGTGCAGCGCGAGTATCCCGGCACGGAAGCAGCAACGCAGGCGGCAACCATCCTTAATTCTGGACGTTAAAACTGAAGGGGAATGTACGTATGTATATATTTAAAATTTTTAAACAACTGCCATGCCTGGTTTTGTTGCCAGCTCTTGTGTGTATGACGTTTCCCGGCGCGGAGGCAGCAGAACAAAAAGCTGTGGTGAACTCCACACAAATGGCTCCCCCGAAAGCGCCATATATCTATACCATTAAAAAAGGGGATACCCTGTGGGGGATCTCCGAACGCTTTATAACCGACCCCTGGTACTGGCCGAATCTGTGGGCCAACAATCCCTTTATCCGCAATCCTCACCTGGTATATCCGGGACAAAAAGTCGCGATCTACGATGGGCGCATAGAACTTCTGCCCAATTATCCTGCGGGGGTAGCAGCATCTGTGGAGGGGGCGATGGAGGTGTTGCCGGAGCCGCAGGAAGAGATCAGTATAACCACATACGCTGATCTGCATGGTTTCATCAGCGATGCAGAATTACAGCACAGCGGCATGTTGGTGGATACGGTTGACAATCGCATCCTCATGTCCAAAGGTGATACCGTATTTGTACAGATGAAGGGCAATTCAGCCCAACTCGGCAGTCTCTATGATCTATATAAATTAAGTGATGTTGTCACCCACCCACATTCAGGTGCCAAACTTGGACGTAAGACCACCTGGGTGGGAACTCTCGAACTCGATGGAATCCATGCCCAGGTTTATTCCGGGGTGATAACCAGGGCTACACAGGAGATAGAGCGGGGCGACATTCTCCTTGAGCACACACAGCCACAGCAGGATATAGTGTTGCGTCGCGCCACGGCTGTGCACAGTGGCACCATAATCACCGGCCAACAACGTCAACTTTCGCTGGCCCAGGGGGATGTTTTCTATATAGATATGGGGGAAGATGCCGGCCTAGAGGTGGGGAACATGCTCACCATTGTGCGTCCCCGTGCGGCAAGTAAATACGCGTTGCAAGCTAAAAACGTGACTTTACCCGACACTCTTTTAGGCAGGGCAGTGGTGGTAAAAACCACTGCAGCGACATCTGCAGCCCTGCTGCTCAAAGGGACGGAGCCGGTAATGCGCGGAGATGTGGTTTATACAGAGATAGAATAGAGCGGGGCGAGCAGACACATGCAAAGTACGCAAAAGCCTGATATGGATGCCAACCAGCTTGCATTGCTGCGTCTTAACCTGACCCCCGGTCTTGGGCGGGCTACCCTGATAAAGCTGCTGGAGTATTATCCATCTGCTGCTGCTATTGTCGAACATCCGTGCACCCATTGGCAACAGCAGGCTAAAATCAGCGCACCGCGGTTTGAAACCCTGCTCCCTGCGGATGATCCCATGGTGCTCAACGCGTGCAGGTATATAAAACAAAGTGGCATCAGACTGCTTAGCGTGACCGACCCTGCATATCCGCCAGGTTTGCGCCAGATCAGTGATCCGCCGGCGCTGCTGTATGTTCGGGGCGAATTTAGCGCGCGTCCGTGCATTGCCATTGTGGGCTCACGCCGTGCCACCCGGGAGGGGAAACGGATGGCAAAGGAGCTCGGCACGGGGCTGGTTCGAGCCGGCTTCTGTGTGGTTAGTGGGCTGGCAAGCGGAATTGATGGTGCCGCCCACGAAGGAGCACTCAGTGTTCCGAGGCCTGATGGCGCCGATAGCGCTGATAATAACGTGGCTATGGGAGTGCTTGGTGGCGGGATTGATGTGGTTTATCCGCGCTCGAATGCCCATCTATATGAAACCCTCGCCGCGTGTGGAACCCTCATATCTGAATATCCGCCCGGGTGCGAGCCTATGGCGCACCACTTCCCAGGGCGCAATCGCATCATCAGCGCCCTTAGTCTTGGGGTTATCGTGGTGGAAGCAGCTGTGCGCAGCGGTTCGCTGATAACCGCAGATTTTGCCTTGGAACATGGACGCGAGGTCTTTGCCGTACCCGGTTCGGTGTACAGCCCTGCCAGTGGTGGCACCTTACAGCTGCTCAAGGATGGAGCCACCATGGTCACCTGTGTGCAAGATGTACTTGATGCGTATGCACGGTACTCACACCATACCTTCGGTATCGCCCCGTCCGCAGCGGCCACCGCAGCTCCTGAACAGCACTCTTTATTTGAATCATCTGCGCTCGGGCCAGGGCATAAAGATAGCATCGGGGCCGCAATATCTCAGCTCGATGCATTGCTTGCCAGCCTCAATCCAACGGAACAGAAAGTGTATGCTCTGCTGGGTTCAGACCCCATGCACCTGGATGAAATCGCCGGGGAAAGTGGCTTGACACCCATGGATGTTTCGTCTATCGTTCTGCACCTGGAGCTGCAGGGATGCGTAACCGCCCTGCCGGGAGGGCGCTATATCCGCGCCTGACGCCTGAGAATTACACAAGTTTTCTACCTGCAGAGGTACATGACTGACAGAGGTTTATGACTGTTGTAAGCGAACGCATTTTGCGCATCGTTGGGATCATCGCCACCAGCTTTTTAAGCGAAGACGATTTTTCCAGCGAAGAGCAGATTGTCGAAAGTCTGCTCTCTGCCGGATTTCACCAGGATGAGATAGAAGCAGCATTCGGGTGGATTGATGCTGTTACCCTGGAACCGGATGAAGGACCGCACGCAGAGTATGTGCCTGCGCCGCTGCGGGTGTTTGCGCCGCAGGAAGAGATACGGCTGACCAGACGCGCGCGGGGCTATATCGTCCACCTGCTGCAGCAGGGGCTCATCAGCGCGGAGCTGGCCGAAGAGGTGATCCTCCGCGCATGCTATCAGGAACGGGATAAACTGAGCCTGCGCGAAATAAAGCATATGGTAGCAATGGCCATGTTTGCAGAAAACCAGCACGGCAAGCGTCAAATTGACTGCATTGCAGCGGAAAACTGGTACAAACTCTATCATTGATATTATCGCCCGGCTGCAACTCTGCAGCCTTTTTCATATCTGTAATACCGCTTCTAAAGCAAGGGATACCATGGCACGCTCACTGGTAATAGTGGAATCACCAGCTAAATCCAAAACCATCGAAAAATTTTTGGGCAAGGATTATAAAGTTCTGGCCTCATACGGACACGTACGCGCTCTGCCGAGTAAACCGGGTTCTGTAGATGTAGACGCCGGTTTTGTGCCCAAATATCAAATTCTGCCGGAAAGTGAAAAACACATAGAGCTGTTAAAACGTGAGGTGGCGAAATGTGATGAACTGATCCTCGCTACGGACCTCGACCGCGAGGGAGAAGCAATTGCCTGGCATCTGCTCCAGGCGCTGAATATTCCCGAATCAAGTAAGAAACCTGTGGTCAAACGGGTTACCTTTCACGAGATCACCAAGCCGGCTATCCTTGAAGCAGTGTCCAAACCACATAAAATCGCCACCAATCTGGTCAACGCCCAGCAGGCACGCTCGATTTTGGATTACCTATACGGTTTTACCCTGTCACCGTTTTTGTGGAAAAAAATCCGTTACGGGCTCTCCGCCGGGCGGGTGCAGTCGGTAGCGCTGCGTTTGGTTTGTGAGCGCGAGAAAGAGATCGGAGCATTCAAGCCGAAAGAATACTGGAGCATTGACGCGGCGCTGCTCAGCCCACAGGAGAAAAATTTCAAAGCCTATCTGCATACGGTGGATGATAAAAAACTCAAGAAGTTCGATATCGCCACTGCAGAACAGGCCCAAAAGTACGTAGATGCTATTGCGGCACGCGCGCTCAAGGTCAGTTCGATACAGTGCAAGGAGAAAAAACGCTCTCCGGCGCCGCCGTTCACCACCAGTACCCTGCAGCAGGAGGCGAGCCGCAAGCTCGGTTTCTCCGCGCGCAAGACCATGACCGTGGCGCAAAAACTCTACGAAGGGATCGATATTGGTTCCGGCGCAGAGGGGCTTATTACCTATATGCGTACCGACTCGGTGGCGTTATCTGATGTAGCATTGACCGAGGCACGCGAACAGATCACAGCCATGTTCGGGGATGAATACGCCCTGAACAAACCACGGTTTTTCAAAAATAAAGCCAAAAATGCTCAGGAAGCGCATGAGGCGGTGCGTCCCACCTCCTTGGCCAATCATCCGGATAAAATCAAGGGAAGTCTGAGCTCCGATCAATATAAACTCTACCGCCTGGTGTGGCAGAGAACCCTTGCTTCACAGATGGCCATGGCACGTCTCGACGCCACCACTGTGGATATTTCCACCCTGGAAGGGGAGGGCGACGGGCACGTCTACACCTTCCGCGCCACCGGACAGGTGTTGCGCTTTCCCGGCTTTATGAAGCTCTATATCGAGGGTACCGATATAGAAACAGAAGAAGAGCCGGAGGGGATGCTGCCGCTGCTGCAGGAAAATGACGCAATTCGGTGCAACGAGGTGCTACCCAATCAGCATTTTACCCAGCCACCTCCGCGCTATACTGAGGCGAGCCTGGTGAAAACCCTCGAAGCCTACGGCATTGGCCGCCCTTCCACCTATGCATCCATCATGAATACCTTGGTGACCAGGCGTTATGTGCGCCTGGAAAAGCGCGCTTTCTATGCCGAAGATGTGGGGCTGGTGGTCAGCGACCTGCTTTCCAACCACTTCAGTAAGTATGTGGACTACGATTTTACTGCCAAATTTGAAGAAGATTTAGATGCGGTATCGCGCGGAGAACAGCAGTGGAAACCACTGCTGAAATCGTTCTGGGACCCCTTCGTCACCCTGCTTGAGGAGAAGGATGCCTCGATCAGCAAGGCTGATGTTACCACGGAGGAGACGGACAAGATCTGCCCCGAATGTAGCAAGGCGCTGGTGGTAAAGCTGGGTCGGAGTGGAAAGTTCCTGGCCTGCAGCGGATTCCCCGACTGTCGCCATACGGAGCCTTTGGATGGCAGCTCCAGGGAAAAACCCGAAGTCACCGATGAGAAATGCGACAAATGTGGAGCGCCGATGGTGATTAAAATGGGGCGCTACGGCAAGTTTCTGGCCTGTAGCGGATATCCGGACTGTAAAAACATCCAACCCTTAGTGAAGCCTAAACCTCTCGGAATCAAGTGTCCGGACTGTGATGACGGCGAATTGATGGAGAAGAAGAGCCGCTACGGTAAAATATTTTACTCCTGTAACCGCTATCCCAAGTGCAAATACGCCCTGTGGGATAAACCATTGGAGCAACCATGCCCTACATGCGGTTTTCCTCTGACGGTGGAGAAGACCACCAAGCGTGACGGAACCGTGCGTAAGTGTGCACAAAAAGAATGTGACTTCGTACAGGTGTTGGTGGAACCAGAAAAGAAGGCTGCCGCAGCAAAAAAAACAGCGGCAAAAAAACCGGCAGCCAAAAAGGCGGTAGCCAAGACTGCAACGGCCAAGAAAGCGGCAACCAGGAAAGCACCAGCGGAGAAGGCAACTGTGACGAAGGCGGCAGCTAAAAAGAAGGTGACCAAAAAAGCGCCGAGTGCAACCACTACGGATTCATAACCTACCGACTCCCTTAACGCTTAGGGTGAAAAACAGAGTACAGCGAACGAGGGTCGAAACTGAAGTTTCAACGGGGCCGTGCTACATATTAGTGGCATGGCCCCGTTGCGTTATATCTGATTGAACGTAAGCAACCGGATGGGATGCGAAATATATGCAGGAACAGAGCACAGAAAAAATATCCCCGCAGCTGACTGTTATCGGCGCGGGGTTGGCTGGATGCGAAGCCGCGTGGCAAGCGGCGCAGCGCGGAGTGCAGGTGACGTTGCTGGAAATGAAACCACTGCGCTATTCTCCAGCACATGAACTCGAAACGCTGGCGGAATTGGTGTGTTCCAACAGTCTGCGCGGTGCAGGGATGAGCAATGCCGTCGGCTGCATGAAGGAGGAGCTGCGTCGAGCAGGAGCATTGTTCATGCAGGCGGCTGATGCAACGGCCGTTCCGGCTGGTGGCGCCCTGGCGGTAGATCGGACGGCCTTCAGCGCGTTTATTACCCGCGCCATCCAAGAGCACCCGCTGATTGAACTGGAACGCACTGAGGTTACCCGTATCCCTGATACCGGCGTGGTTATCGTGGCGACCGGCCCGTTGACCGCAGATATTCTGGCGCAGCAGATAGCACAACTGACCTCCGCTGAAGATCTGTATTTCTACGATGCCATAGCTCCGGTTGTCAGTGCCGACTCCATCGATTTTTCGGTGGCCTGGCGCGCCTCCCGCTACGACAAGGGTACAGCGGATTACATCAACTGTCCGATGAACAAAGAGCAGTACCAGGCGTTTGTGGCCGCGCTGCTGGCGGCAGATAAGGTAGAGGCACATAACTTCGAGGATATGCTTCACTTTGAAGGCTGCATGCCCATTGAAGAGATGGCACAGCGCGGTGAGCGCACCTTGGCCTTCGGTCCGCTAAAACCGGTGGGGCTGATCGACCCACACACCGGGCGTGAGCCATATGCGGTGGTGCAACTGCGCCAGGATAATCGTGCCGCTACTCACTACAATATGGTGGGATTCCAAACCAAACTCACCTATGCGGAACAAAAACGCATTTTTCGCACCATCCCCGCACTCGAACACGCCGAATTTGCCCGCCTGGGGAGTGTGCATCGCAACACCTTCATCAATGCTCCCAGATGCTTGCGCCCGACCTTGCAGCTCAAAGAAGATGCACGCATCTTCTTTGCCGGCCAGATAACCGGGGTAGAGGGGTACGTCGAATCTGCGGCATGTGGTTTTATTGCAGGTCTGTTGGCCAGTGCGTATGTGCGCGACGAAACCCTGCCCCTGCCGCCGGAAACCACCGCCTGTGGTGCCAT
>JACDJC010003624.1_pt1 | contig 11045 bp, 13 predicted proteins | sample 7454191 | NCBI WGS metagenome assembly JACDJC01 (sample SAMN14253291, study PRJNA609438) | sludge metagenome | isolation source: sludge after 25d culture with pyrite and EDTA | collected 2018-12-20
AGGCGAACCATCAGCCTTCGTCCGGTCTTTATTGGATTCGTCAGCCGCATCAAAATTCAATGCCGTCCATGGAAGCGTATATCCCCCGAGCGACCATTTGAGTTTTAAGGCCGGTGGTGTTGAAACCTATTCATTCAGCCTGCTTTCGGCCGACGAAGTAAGCGGGATCGTTCAACTCTTAGGTGGTGAAGCTCCGGCACCCGGAAAAATGCCAAAAGCGCTTACCACCATACACACTGAAAGCGACACGCTCGATAAGATCGATGCCGCGGCGGTGGTCCGATCGCTGCCGATCGTTGAGGCCGCAATAAGAATATTAGATAAGTAACTTTAGGAGAAAGTCATGCCAAAACTGAAAACACACAAAGGTGCCGCGAAGCGATTTCGCTCGACTGCGTCTGGCAAGTTCAAACGCGGGCATTCGCATGCGCGTCACATCTTGACCAAAAAGACCAACAAACGAAAACGCAATCTTGATATCGATACATTGGTATCCGAAGGCGATCAGAAACGCGTCGAAAAGATGCTGCCGTACGGAAGAGATTAATTGAGAATTGAAACCTGAAAATTGAGAGTTCGTGACGATTTAACATTGTCCATTTTCCATTCTCAATTTCACGACGGAGGAGTGAATAAATGCCAAGAGCAAAACGTGGGAATAAGCGTCTCGAGAAACGCAAAAAGATATTAGCCTTAGCCAAAGGCTATCGTGGAACAAAGTCGAAGCTGTACCGTTCGGCTAAAGAATCGGTCGAACGTGCGTTGAATTTCGCATACACCGGCCGGAAGCTGAAGAAGCGTGATTTTCGCAAACTGTGGATCGTCCGCATCAACGCAGCATGCCGCTTGAATGACATGAAGTATTCACAGTTCATTCATGGATTGAGCCTTGCCGGTATCGAACTCGATCGCAAATCGCTTGCCGATATCGCTGTAAAACAGCCGGAGACGTTCGCGTTGATCGCTGGACAGGCCAAAGACGCGATCAGCAAGCAACAGCAGGCAGCGGCTTAAAACAATTATAAATTGCCACTTACTCCAGCTAGTGGTCAGCTTTTAACAGAAAGATAGGCTTTAGCCGAAACTCCGAGTTCTTGGCTAAAGCCTATTTCTTTATTGAATCATGTCCCCTAGCTTAAGCTAGTTGCAATTGATGTAAGTCCTAATTCCGCTTTCGCCTCGGCAAACTTCTCAACCGCAAAATCCAGATCTTCCTTTGAATGTGCTGCGGAAACCTGCGTTCTGATCCGAGCCTTGCCTTTCGGTACCACCGGGAAAGAGAACGGGATGACATAGACGCCCTTTTCAAGCAACGCCTCTGCCATCTTCACAGCCGGCCCGGCCTCGCCAAACATCACGGGCACTATCGGATGTTCGCCCGGCAGAACTTCGAGCCCGACTTCCTGGATCTTTTCGCGGAAGTATCGGGTGTTGTCCATCAGCTTGTCGCGGAGTTCGGTCGACCCGGTGAGCAGGTCGATCGCGGCGATCGATGCGGCGACGATCGGCGGGGCGACGGAGTTTGAGAACAGATACGGACGCGAACGCTGACGCAGCAGTTCGATCATCTCTTTTTTGCCGCTCGTGTAGCCGCCGCTGGCTCCACCAAGCGCTTTGCCGAGCGTTCCGGTGATAACGTCGACGCGGTCCATCACATTGTGATGTTCGTGGACGCCTCGGCCGGTCTTGCCCATAAAGCCGACCGCGTGCGAATCATCGACCATTACAAGAGCGTCGTATTTTTCGGCGAGGTCGCAGATCTCATCGAGCTTCGCGATGTAACCATCCATCGAGAACACGCCGTCGGTGGCGATCATCTTAAATCTGGCGGACTTCGCCTCCTCAAGCTTCGCCTCCAGGTCGGTCATGTCGCTGTTCTTGTAGCGGAATCGCTGAGCTTTGCATAAACGCACGCCGTCGATGATGCTCGCGTGGTTGAGTTCGTCGGAAATTATCGCGTCCTCTTCGCCAAGCAGCGTCTCGAAAAGGCCTCCGTTGGCGTCAAAACAGCTCGTGTAAAGGATCGTGTCCTCGGTACCGAGAAATTCGCTGATCTTCCTCTCAAGCTCTTTATGTATCGCCTGCGTTCCGCAGATAAATCGCACACTCGAAAGCCCATAGCCCCATTCATCAAGCGATCGCCTCGCCGCATCAACTATCGCCGGATGATCGCTCAGCCCGAGATAGTTGTTCGCGCACATGTTGAGGACCTCACGCCCATTCACATCAATATGCGCATCCTGCGGGCCGTCGATGACGCGTTCGGATTTGTAGAGTCCTGCATCGCGGATCTCGTCAATGGTATTTTCTAAGTATTCTTTGAATTTGGCGTACATATCGTTCGTACCCTAGTTACAGAATTCTAAAAGCCATTTGGCGTACTTATGGTGCGGAAAGTCTGGCGAGTTCAGAAGCTCTTCTAGCTTAGCTCGACACGCGGCGGGTTCCAGCCCGGCAATTTCGGTCAAGAAATGAGCAAGGCTGTCGTTGTCATGCCCGTCCTGATAATTCCTATCCAGGGCGTCAAATAGTTCCGGAAGGCACTCTGAACCGCCCAGATAAGCTATTGGCTCAGCGAGCAATTCTCGCGTCCAGAAATCATTCTTTTCAGATTTTAGAGCATCGAGAAGCATAGACAAATCTTCTTTGGTAGCAAACGCCTTTAGCCGCTCATGAGCGTCGAGCACGATACTAACATCTGTTTCAGACCAAATTATCTCAAGTTCATCTTGCAGCGACGTTGGCATTATCGATAGTTTCACGGTTTTAGACGTCAGCCTCAAATTGTGCAAAGCGGGCTGGGGTCAACGAAAATCCCGCGACCGAAAGTTTGCGACGGACATCTAATTGAACTCTTGCGAGATCAATATCCGAGATTTCAATATCGGAAACTCCTTCATGCCCTAACGCAGCAAGCTGCCGACCAACGTAAAGGAGATAATATTCACCACCATCCACATCGAAGTTGCCCCAAACAGTTTGAAGACGGGCCTTTTTTGCGGCCTTCAACAGCGGGTGAGTGCCGGTTCCAAGCTGCGATATCTCGGATTCGTCGGAAACCTGATACCGCACTCCGTAGAACAAGTATGTCGAATCGGCTCCCATCTTCAGCTACACAGCAGGTCAAATCGATTCAAAATCCAGGACCACCTTTCCGCAGTTCCCTTCCTTGATCGCCTCGAATCCCTGCTCGAAATCCCTATACGAATACCGATGCGTGACTACGGGCGAGATGTCGACTCCGGCGTCGAGGAGGTTGGACATTTGGTACCAGGTTTCGTACATCTGGCGGCCGTAGATGCCTTTGATGGTGATCATGTTAAAGATGACGGTCTTCCAGTCGATGGCGAACTGCTCGGCCGGGATGCCGAGGAAGGCAATCTTGCCGCCGTGGAACATATTGGCAAGCATATCTTTGAACGCGACGGGAACGCCAGACATTTCCATGCCGACGTCGAAACCTTCCTTCATGCCGAGTTCTTTCTGGACGTCCTTGATCGACGTCTTGCTGACATCGACGGCGCGGGTAACGTGCCCCATTTTCTCGGCAAGCTGGAGCCGGAACGGGTTTACGTCCGTGATCACAATGTTGCGTGCGCCGGCGTGCTTGGCGACCGCGGCCGCCATTATGCCGATCGGGCCGGCTCCGGTGATGAGCACGTCTTCGCCGAACACTTCAAACTCGAGTGCGGTATGGACGGCATTGCCAAAGGGGTCAAAGATCGCCGCGACGTCGAGGTCGATGCCCGGCTTGTGCTTCCAGATGTTCGTGTGCGGCACGGCGATGAACTCCGCAAACCCGCCGTCCATGTTGACGCCTACACCGCGTGTGTTTGCACAAAGGGCACGCTTGCCTGCCATGCAGTTTCGGCAGCGTCCGCAGACGAGATGGCCCTCGACGCTGACGACATCGCTCGCCTTGAAATCGACCACGTTCGACCCGACATCGACGATCTCGCCGACGAACTCATGGCCGATCGTGGTCGGCACATTGATCGTGGCCTGTGCCCAGGCGTCCCAATTGTAAATGTGGAGATCCGTGCCGCAAATGCCGCCGCGCTTTACGCGGATCATCACGTCGTTTATTCCCATTTCGGGCTCAGCGACATCCTCTATCCAAAGGCCCGGTTCTGCTCTGCTTTTTACGATTGCTTTCATTCGGTTGACCGTCGATCTCGAGTTCCAACGGCTCATGATATCAGAGCTCTGTCCCTCGTGCGAAACGGCCGATAAAATTGCAGGCGAAATTGTATTTCCGACCCCTAAATCGGTTATCCTTAGTGTTTATGTCTGAGGCCCTCGCAAAAATAGAGCAACTTCGAAGCGAAGCATTCAGTGAGATCGGCCACCTCGCTAATGTCTCTGTCGATGGAATGTTACTCGCCGACGCCGAATCGCAGCTCCGTGACCTTCTGGATATTCGAATACGGCTTACCGGAAAGAGATCGAGGCTGGTCGAGCTGAAAAAGTCGATAGGACAGATCGACGAATCTGACCGGTCCGCATTCGCTCAAGCCGTCCAGGCCCTTGAGCGCGACATCGTTTCGGCATTGGAAACCGGTGAAGCTCGCTTGACCGAACGAATCAATGAATTGAAGATCGAGCGCGAACGCCTCGATGTTACCATTCCGGGCCGGCGTCCGCGGACCGGTCATCTGCACCCGATCACGATCCTGCGGCAAAAGATCGAGGACATTTTCGTTTCGATGGGCTACGCGATCGAAGACGACCGCGAGATCGAGACCGACTATTACAATTTCGACGCCCTGAACATTCCCGATGGCCATCCGGCCCGCGAATCGCAGGACACGTTCTATACGACAGACGGATTTGCACTTCGTTCGCAAACATCGACCGTGCAGATCCGGGCGATGGAACGCCGCGGCGTGCCGCTGCGTGTGATCGCCCCGGGCCGCGTGTTCCGCCGCGATACGCCGGATATGACGCACGTGCCGATGTTCCATCAGATCGAAGGCCTTTGTGTAGATAAAGGAATCACGATGGCTCACCTAAAAGGAACGGTGACCGAATGGCTCAAACGGCTCTTCGGTGAGGACACCGTCACGCGTTTCCGCCCGTCGTACTTCCCTTTCACGGAGCCTTCGGCTGAGTTCGATTTCTCGTGCTTCGTTTGTCACGGTTCGGGCACATCGAACGGCGACCGCTGCCGTCCGTGCAAGGGCTCGGGCTGGATCGAGCTTGGAGGTTCGGGAATGGTCCATCCGAACGTGCTGCGCGCCGTCGGTGTCGATCCGACCGTCTACTCGGGATTCGCATTCGGCTTCGGCCTCGAACGGATGGCCGCCCTGATGTACAACATCGACGACATCCGCCATATGTTCGAAAACGATGTGAGGTTCTTGAAGCAGTTTAAATAACGGAACGCCGGCAGCTTGCCGGCCAGTAAACTTTCCAGATTCGCCGGCATGGTGTCGGCGCTCCATATGAACATCAGTTACAACTGGCTCAAGGAGCTTATTGATATAGACCTTTCGCCCGAGGAGACGGCGGCGGCATTGACCCGTGTTGGGTTGGCGGTTGAGGGCATTCACCAGCATAAGGATGATTTCGTGCTCGACATCGACCTGACGTCGAACCGGCCGGACTGCCTGTCGCATCTCGGCGTTGCGCGCGAGCTTTTGGCAGGATTCGGCAAAGCCATAGGCTCGGTCGAAAGCAGTTCCGATGATCCAGCCGATGCCGGCGCTATCCCGTTTCCCGCATTGCTTGCGCCTGAAATAGTAAACATACTCGCACCTGAGATCTGCCACCGATTCACTGCCCGTATCGTCCGCGGCGTCAAGGTCGGACCTTCGCCGCAATGGCTCGTCGATCGCCTTGAGTCTCTCGGCGAGCGGTCGATCAACAACATCGCCGACATAACAAACTATGTAATGCTCGAACTTGGCCAGCCAATGCACGCGTTCGACCTGGACAAACTGACCGAGGGCCGCATCGTCGTTCGCATGGCGCGTCAAGGTGAATCGATCACTACTCTCGATGACGTTGAGCGAACGCTTGACGCGAGTATGTTGGTCATTTGCGACGCCGAAAAACCCGTTGCGGTCGCAGGAGTCATGGGCGGATCGGCGAGCGGCATTACCGATACGACAACCAACGTTCTGATCGAGGTTGCCTACTTCATGCGCGACAGCGTCAGGCAGACATCGCGAAAACTGGATCTTGCGACCGAAGCAAGCTATCGATTCGAACGTGGCGTCGATATCGACAATCTGGTACGGGCGTCAGATCGCGCCGTCGAACTTATACGTGAATTAGCCGGCGGAGACGTTGCGGATATAGTTGACATTTTCCCAACGCGGCTTTCGGCAAAGGAGGTCGAATCACGCGACATCTCAGCGGCGGTAAAACGTCTGACCGGACTCAGCGTTTCTAACGACGAATGTTCTCATATTCTTTCATCGCTCGGCATTGATGCCGTGAGTTCGAGTGCGCTTTCAGCGATCTACCGCTCGCCGTCCTGGCGACATGACATTGCGATCGAAGAAGACCTTGTCGAAGAGATCGCCCGACACTTTGGGTATGAGAACATCGCTGACGAACTGCCGCCCGCATATGGTGCGGGTGAGTACCAAAGCAATGAGGAGCAGAAGAAGCGTGTTCGCAACTCTTTGGCAGCACTCGGCTGCATTGAAGCGATCGGCTACAGTTTCATCGATGCAGCAAACGATGGCCTATTTGAGACAGTTCCAGGCCTCGTCACACCGTCGCTTGATGAGCCATACGTGACCCTTCGCGATTCCGTTATCGAAGGCGCTGTACGGATGCGGGCGTCTCTGCTTCCCGGTCTTCTCGGGGCAGCAAAACTCAATTTCAACCATCAGAACCGCGACATCACTCTTTTTGAGTTAGGCAAAGCCTTTGCAGCCGAGAGTTCCGCCGGCAGCCTGCCGCGAGAGCGCGAACTGTTCGGGCTGGTAATGACGGGCAGCGACGTTGGAGAGGGCCGGCTTATGCCGTCTCGAGAGTTGGATTTTTTCGATGTTAAGGGAGCTGTTGAACTGGTTCTAAATGCGGTCGGTATCTCCAATGCTGCTTTCATTCCCACCGACGCAAGGCATTTGAGACGCGGTCAAGCTGCAGCAGTGATCGTTGGAGGCGTCGAAGTCGGATCTGTTGGACGGATAAACGAGGAGATCGCCGGCAATTACAAGTTTAGACAACCTGTCTATGTTGCGGAGATCGATCTTCAGGCCATTTTGGCGCAGAAAACGGAACCGGTTCGTTATGAGCCTTTACCGAAATATCCTTCGGTCCTACGCGACGTTTCGCTACTGGTGAGGCGCGACCAACGGTTCGCGTCGATCCGTTCGGTTGTTGAGTCTCTCGCGATCCCGATCTGTCAAAGTGTTGGATTTGTCGACTCTTTTCAGGGCAAAGGACTTGCGGATAATGAGAGTTCGCTGACGATCCGATTAGAATACCGCAGTGACGAACGCACTCTGACAGAAGCGGAAGTGAACGAAACTCATGCCTCGATCTTAGCCGCGCTGGAGTCAGAATTGGGCGTTCGACCGCGAATTTAGGATTTAAATCGATGTTACTTGAAGTTTGCCGAGAAAATGCAGATAATTCTTTCCACAAGTTATTACACCACACAAATTTTGGAGACAGCTAGATGAACGGCCTTACGGGAATGGAGAAATTCTCGCATCTCGAGGATAAGATTTACCTTACGATCGAGTTTGCCAAGAAAATGCGTGAAGAGAACGAAAAGATCGAGAAAGAACTTCTTGACCTTCGTCGGAACGCCAGCGTATTGGAATCGGAAAAGGCCCGTTTGGAGGAAAAGGTCGAGGACCTGCTGACGGAACGCGATGCGATCCAGCTCAAGGTCGAAGCAATGCTTGACGCGATGACCATTATCGATTCAGAGGTGGCAGAAGCGGTTGGGAGACTTCAATAAATGGAAACCGGAAAGCCAAACCCGGAATCGGCCGAGCAGACGATCCGTGTAGAGATCTACAATCAAACGTATAGTATCCGCTCTGACGGTGACAATGAATATATTCATCGCCTCGCCGAATACGTCGACAGCAAAATGCGCGATATAGCCTCCGGAACGTTGACGGTCGATTCTTTGAAGGTTGCGATACTCGCCGCGCTGCACATCGCCGACGAGTTTCATCAGCAGAAAAACCATCAACTTCAGATCGATGCCCAACTGGCTTCGAGAAGCGCGGAATGTACAGAACTTCTTGACCGCGTTTTGAAGCACAAGGATGTGATCCCGCAGGAACTGGACACCGACCAATCGATGTAGCGGACACCAGATCCGGGCATGTAGGCGGCGGCGAACGGCCGCTTTTTTTGTCTGGAAACTCTTCCCATTCCCCGAGCGAAATGCTATAGTCCTGAATTAGGCGAAGGATTATTTCTGCTGGGTTTGTTACCTGACGCACCAATAATTGAGCCAACACTTGAATTGCGGGAGGCTAATGCCGAATTCGGTGCAGACCTCGATAGGGGTTTTCCGTAGAAGGAGGCTCAGATGTTTTTCGAAACAGAAGGCCACCCACCTGATAAACCAGGTTCAATTCAAGCGTTAGGAACGGCTTTAGCGGTTACCATCGCCGAAAATCACTTGCCAAAAATGGCCGGAATTACGTTCCGGCCTTTATTGTTTTTCCATCTCGAGTTCCAGCTCTGCCCTTATTTCATCTGTCATTTTCGCTTCCTCAAGCGCAAGCGGAAGTTCTTTTGAGCGTGCGGAGAGTTTCTTGAGCGCGAGTTCGGAATTCGCCAGGCCCGAACCACGAAGCGCTGCCGCCTCGATCATCTGCAGTCTCGATTCGGCTTCGATCAGCATTTGCTTTGCGTCGGTATTTATCGCAGACAGCTTTGCTACATCTTTCTCGATCTCGCCGAGAAACTTGTCGGCATTGCTGCTTCTAAGTGACTTTAATTTCGCCTCTCGCCGCTGCGAAGTCTGCAGCTCGCGCTTTGATGACTTGATTATCCGCGTTGCGGTAAGCCGCGATGCGAGCGTTTCACGATATGCGTCTGCAAGCAAAAGATCGGTTCGCGTCAGTTCCCTCAACACACGCTTTTCGTTCGGCTTCAGCTCGCGTTTGAACCAGTCGATCTCCTCGGCTTTTATGCCGTCCGCAGCGATCCGCTCCCTTGTCTCGTCAGACCATTTCGAATATTTATAGGCGAATATTCCGGACAGGATCAATCCCTTTATCAGCCCGATCAGGGTGATCACAAAACCTAGAAACAGGATCGTCGCAGCGACCGGAGGAGTCGCTCCAAATAGGACGAAAAGCACTAGCGAGACCACGGCCGGAACGACCGTTAGGACGACCGGAGATGCGAAAGCCGCGATCTTCAGGTTCCTACCGCGAGCAAGTTCGCGGCTGCTGATGTCATATTTCGTCGGTAATTCACTCATTCGTATCGATTTACTTTACAAACTGTGCGAACTTAATTCAAACTTTCGTCATCACAAACTTTTTGGGAACCGATCACTTGTATTACTATTTCGGGACCGGGTTTGGAGGCCGTAAGGTATGACGAAGGTCGTCGTTTTCTTTTTTGCAGCCGCAGTCTCGATCTCTGGATCATTTGCAGCACAGATCCGCGCGCAACCCCCAACAAATCAGAAGGTTCGGACGGTCTCGATCCCGATCTCGATATTTACCAAACAAGAATTGCGCGAAGGTCAGGCCGAAGAGCTTCTTCAGGTCGACCAATTAACGGTCAAGGAAAATCGTGAGGAAATGACGATCCTCTCGATCCGCAGCGTTGTCGACGCTCCTCTCGCTCTCGCCGTGCTGATCCAGGACGACCTGACATCGTCATTCAATCTTCAGATCCGCGACGTCGCACGGTTCATTCGGGGCTTGCCGAAGGGCTCACGGGTCATGGTCGGATATATCAGGGGCGGATCGGTTCAGATAAGGCAGCGGTTTACTAACGACCTTGAAAACGCTGCCTCTTCGCTGCGGATCGTCACTTCAAGCAGTGTTTCTTCGCCAAGAAATCCCTTCGACGGACTGGTAGACGCCCTTAATCGATTTGATGCTTTACCGGCTGGTCGCCGTGCCGTGCTTCTCGTGTCGGACGGACTCGATCTCTCGAGCGGCATTTCCGGTGCAAGTCCCGGCCAGAGCATCGACCTTGAGCGTTCCATTCAGCGCGCTCAGCGAAAGAACGTTGCTGTCTTCGCGTTTTACTCTCCCACGGTGTTGACCGATTCGGGGAACACGCAAAGAGTCCTCTTCGGCCAGGGTTCACTCGAACGTCTTGCCGACGAGACCGGAGGCCGTGCCTTTTTCCAAGGAACTATCGCCCCGATAAGTTTCGACCCGTTTTTTCGCGAGCTAGGCGTGTTGCTTACCAGACAGTTTTTGCTTACTTACCTGTCGACAAACATGAAACGCGGATATTACAGGGTTGAGGTCACTACAACAACGCCCGATGTGAAGATCGAACATCCGAAAGGCTATTATTACCGACGATGATCGGTCTCAGGCGACCTGACGTTTACAGATCGGGCAGATCGCCACGTTCTCCTTCAGAAGTAGACCGATCCAAAAGAAAACGACCGTAAACAGCATGAGCAGGCCAAAGGTTATCCAGCCGGCGGTTGAAACGCGCCGTTCCATCACGGGCAGGAAGTTTGTGTGGCAGAACGGACAACGGTAATTGCCCGAGAGGTCTTGCGGTCCGCGGTAGGTCAGCTGCTGCAACGATTGCATAACTGGTATGTTCGCCGGGGCCGGAAATGAACTCTGTACTTGTTCCGGCGCCGTGCGTGCCTCTGCAAGCGTTTGATATTCGTCGGTTTTCCAGGCGTACGGCCTCGGCGGCTTAAAGTCGTAGCTTTCCTGTCGGCGCTCTGCAAAACGCTGACCGCAGAACCGGCAGAAGTGGCTGTTATCCGAATTCGCTTGCCCGCAATTGGTGCATTGGGTCATAAAGGGTGCAGCGTCAATTATAACTCTCACGAACTCATAAACGGGTTTGCTACCGTTAAAGTTCCCAAATCACTGGATACGCGATCAGAATCTTACTCGATC
>JACDJC010003626.1_pt1 | contig 11040 bp, 7 predicted proteins | sample 7454191 | NCBI WGS metagenome assembly JACDJC01 (sample SAMN14253291, study PRJNA609438) | sludge metagenome | isolation source: sludge after 25d culture with pyrite and EDTA | collected 2018-12-20
GGTCTTTGGTCTTTTGGTCTTTGGTCTTTGGTCTTTGGTCTTTGGTCTTTGGTCTTTGGTCTTTGGTCTTTGGTCTTTTGGTCTTTGGTCTTTGGTCTTTGGTCTTTAGTCTGTAGAAGTTTGAAGTTGGAGGTTAGAGGTTAGAAGATATATTTCTGGGTTTATAATTCCTGGTCTTTAGTGGTGAGAGATGAGAGGATAGAGGTTAGAGGGTAGAGGGTAGAAATGAGAAATATTCCCTTCGTCTCCTTGCCTGCCTGCCTCGGGCAGGTCCCCATTTTTCCTTCTCCTCGTCCCCCCGTCTCCTTATCCAATTCCAGCGCTGACAGGGTAAAAAAGACCTTTCATAGCATTCTCTCCCTCCGCAAGTCTCCCCGTCTCCTTGTCCCGTTCCTGCGTCCCTAGTCCCTTTTCAGCGTCCCGCGCCCCCCCAGTGGTTACTTAGCTTTACGAAGGGCCCCTTCTCATTCTTGCTCCAATGTAAATTTGTCCGTTAATGTACAGTCTTTAGCATGAAACCGATCAGTTTGGCAAGAACGGATTTTATAATAAGCTGTTAATCATATTTATATATATGGCATACAGTTTGCAAACGATCTATTTGGTTTTTTGATGCGTTAACTTTACTTATGGGACTAAACGCATATTGTGTCTCATGTGATCCCGGAACATTATACGTTGGATATGCTACACTTTTTAAAAAGCACCTTCAGGGTTTTTCGTCGAAACGCAACGCACACCTTTATAAATCTTACAGGTTTGTCTATTGGATTGGCATCGGGTATACTGATTTTGATGTATATTTTCAATGAAATCAGTTTTGATCGTTTTCATGAAAACATCAAAGATATATACCGGGTAAATATGGTTTTCATCAATCAGGACGGAGCTTTATACACTCACACTATTCCTGCGGCTGTTGGCCCATCGCTTCACGAAAGTTTTGCTGACATCAAGTCGGTCACTCGTGTTACACATCCGACCGAAGGATATTTTATAAAAGAGGGCAGGTTATTTACTATCAGAGACATTATCTATGCCGATTCCACTTTCTTCGATACTTTTTCTTTTAGGCTATTACAGGGGAATCCCCGGCGGGTGCTCGACGGCCCCGGCAAGATTGTACTTACAGAAACAGCAGCAAAAAACCTCTTTGGTGAAGAAGAGGCGATGAGTAAAACACTCAGAGACAATCAGGGGGGGCAGTTTATAATTACCGGCATAGTGGCAGACCCTCCCCAAAATTCAACCATTGTTTTTGGAGCTTTGCTTTCGTTTTCGAGTCTTTATCAGGATAAATCGTTATACTTTGACTGGAATGGCAGCAATCAATTTATAAATTATATCCGCACGGAAAGAAACTTCAACCAGGATAAATATCAGCAGTTACTCGATCCCTTTTTAGATGAGAAGATCAACAAATTTGTCAAGGCACGCGGGGTTCATTTCGAATTGAGGTTTGAGCCTATGGCCGACATTCATCTTCATCCCATTTCACCTTATGATGACAGCGGTGCCCTGGGCAATATAAAAATATTCTCTGCCATAGCCCTGCTCATTATTTTGATTGCCTCTTTTAACTTCACAAGCCTGGCCACAGCTAAAGCATTAAGGCGAAGCCGTGAAATTGGTATCCGTAAAGTGTCGGGGGCATCACGCGGGGCATTAGTAAGACAATTTATGGGAGAATCATTGCTGATGAGCTTTATGGCACTGTTCGTGGCACTATTGATAATTGAATTTGTTCAGCCCTGGTACAATGCTGTTTCCGGCCTGGCTCTCAATTTATACAATCATCAAAGCTACGTGCTGGTGATGTCGGTTTTGACCATGGTAATCATTACCGGAGTACTTGCCGGTGTATATCCGGCATTTTATCTTTCTTCCTTTAATCCGGTTAAAGTCCTTAAGGGTGGCAGCCTTTCAATAAAGACCCGTAACCTAATCCCTAAAATATTGGTAGTAACACAATTCACTATTTCAGCCGGTTTGATTAGCTGCTCCCTGGTTATTTCCGATCAGTTGCGTTACATCAAAGATTTCGACCCGGGATTTCATACCAGGAATATTCTTACTTTGCATCTCTCTGCAGAAGAAGTTGCTTCCAAAAAAGAAATCCTGGGAAATGAGTTGCTTTCCATTCCCGGGGTGAAATCCTGGACTGCCGTTTCTAATTTACCCGGAGTATGGGTATCAACCAATGGTTACCTGCCTGAGGGATATAAGGATGTGGTGCTGATAAATATTATTGATGCTGATACCTCATTATTGCAAACCTTGGGTTTAAGCCTGATTTCAGGCAGAAATTTTGTGGCAGGTTCGACTTACGATAGCTCTGCTTATCTAGTAAACGAAGCTTTTACCCGGCAATTCGGCATGCCTGACCCTATTGGTCGTGCAGTTTTTCGGGACGGCAAACACCCCATTATCGGGGTGGTAAAAGATTTTCATTTCAGTTCGTTACATGAACCCATGAAACCGCTACTCATCTCCATGAACCCCGAAGACAGATACCATTATCTGCTGCTACACACCGATCCCAGCCTTTATGAGAATATTAATCAACAGACGGAAGTCCGGTGGAAGAAGCTATTTCCCGAACAACCCTATATTAGTATGCCACTGAACGAGATGATGGCAGATCATTATAATACAGAAAAGCGTTTTGTACGCCTGTTTTCCGGATTTACACTGCTTGCTATCATTATAGCCTGTCTTGGACTTTTCGGATTGTCTGCTATAATTTTACAACAAAGAAGAAGAAACCTGGGTATAAGAAAAATATTGGGCGCATCTTCAAAATCATTAATGCTCAGAGAATCGTTGCGTTATCTGAAACTGGTGTTTCTGGCTAACACAATCGCTGCCGTACCGGTTTGGTTGATTATGAACGAATGGATGGCCAACTATAGTTATTCAGCTGGCATCAGTCCCCTTATTTTTGGGGTAACACTTATCTTTACATTGCTCATTGCCTGGCTTACGGTATTGTGGCAATCAAGACAGGCGGCACGAATAAATCTGGTGCACATAGTTAATTATGAATAATCGGTGAGCAGTTAGTTAGCTTTTGGTCTTTAGAATTTAGAAGTTGGAGGTGAGAGGTGAGAGATGAGAGAGATGAGAGAAATGAGAGGTTAGAGGTTAGAGGTTAGAGGTTGGAAGTTAGACGTTAGAGGTTAGAAGTTAGACATTCTACCCCCGTCTCCCCGTCCCTTTTGGTCTTTGGTCTTTGGTCTTTGGAGGTTAGTGGTGAGAAGTTAGAGGTTGGAAGTTAGACGTTCTCCCCCCGTCTCCCCGTCCCTATTGGTCTTTGGTCTTTGGAGGTTAGAGGTTAGAGGTTAGAGGTTGGAAGTTAGACGTTAGAGGTTAGAAGTTAGATATTCTCGCCCCGTCTCCCCGTCCCTTTTGGTCTTTGGTCTTTGGTCTTTGGTCTTTGGAGGTTAGTGGTGAGAGGTTAGAGGTTGGAAGTTAGACGTTAGAGGTTAGAAGTTAGACATTCTCCCCCCGTCTCCCCGTCCCCCTTGTCCCAAACATCACCAAACAAAAGGAATCAGCTTTTTAGAGTTGCGGGTATATTCGAGGTAGGCAATAAAGGCTTTTTTCAGGTAACTTTCTTCAAGGTGTAATTTTAAAACCAATACCAGAGTGAGGCATACCACCATACCTAATCTCATCCAGGTGAAATGTCCAAGTACCAGTGGCCAGCATACCAGCAAAATGGCAGTGTACATAGGATGGCGTACAAAACGGTAAGGTCCGTGGGCAATCATAATACCATGGGGCCTGGGCAGAGGCGATATGTTGAAATTTCCAAGTCGAATGGTTTGAATGGACCATAAACCAAAGGCAATTCCAACCAGGATCATTATAATTACCCATATTTTAAGATGAAATACAGGACTGGTAATCACGATAAGACCAATAAACAAAAACTGAAGAAAAACCAGAAGCCAGGCTAAAAGCGAGCGTCGCAAGCCCATGCGGGTGGTGTTAAACATAGTTTTAACCCTTTAAATCACAATAAAAAAATAACAACACATTGAAGGGTATGTTGAATTGGACACAAAAATAACTTTTTTGGTACAATTACGTGTCTATTCATTCTGCCCTATGCATTAAAACGATTAATTACCAGGATTATTTGTGAACCCTGATTAATTTTGATAATTTTGGAGAATTAAACTATTTCCTATGAAAAAGACAATATTCTTCACCGTAATGGTGCTGCTTGTAGCCCTAATTTCATGTACAAACAAAAAACAAGTTGGCCAGGATGCTGCAATGACGAAGGCTGACAGCATTATGGCATCGGCCAACAATGTGTTTCAGCCTTTACCTACCGAAGCAGTGAACCCGGATAATCCGCTAACGCCGGAAAAGGTTTCCCTTGGAAAAGCGCTGTATTATGACAATCTATTGTCGATGAATAAAACCCAGAGCTGCAACACCTGTCACGATCTGGAAACCTATGGTGTTGATAACCAACCAACCAGCCTTGGCGATGGCGGCGCATTAGGTACCCGAAATTCACCCACCACCTTAAACTCAGCACTGCATTTTCTGCAGTTTTGGGATGGCCGCATGAAGGATGTAGAAGAACAGGCCGGTGGACCGGTAATGAACCCGGATGAGATGAATATGCCCAGCGAAGCTGTCGTTATGGCAAGACTCTCAGCAGATGAGAATTACCCAAAGATGTTTGCAGCCGCATTTCCTGAAGAAGAAAATGCCATGAGTTTTGATGGCATGCGCAAAGCCATTGGTGCCTTTGAACGAACCCTGCTTACCCCTTCCCGCTTCGATGAGTTTCTTAAAGGCGATAATACTGCTCTGTCAGAACAGGAGTTAGCAGGTCTTGAAACCTTTATGAATACAGGTTGTACGGCCTGTCATAACGGCCCGCTCCTTGGAGGTAATATGTTCCAGAAATATCCGCTGTTCGGTACTCATAAAGAATATACGGGCAGTGAAGTGGATGATTTGGGCAAAATGGAGGATACCAAAAATGAAGCAGATAAATATGTTTTCAAGGTGCCCAGCCTGCGAAATATTGCAGAAACCTGGCCTTATCTGCACGATGGCAGTGTAAGAGAACTCGACAAAACCGTTGATCTGATGGCCAGAGCCGAATTGAACAAGGAATTGACTCCGGAGCAAACCAACGATATCGTTGCTTTCCTGAAAGCATTGACGGGTGAAGTACCCGCTGCCGCTAAACGGTAAAATGAAATCTTTTTGAGCTTAATCCCTTTGGGAACAACTGCGATATGTATGCACTAAAATCTTTGTAGTTGTTGGGTTGTAGTATTCTCTTGATCGCCACTAACCCGCATTTGCAAAAAAAACGGTTGATAATTCATTGAGTTATCTACCGTTTTTTTTATTCTTCATTTGCCATTTCTAAGGCTTTTGAAATCAATTTTGGATTTAACCATGTTCCTTTCTCTATAACCAAATCAGTGTTTATTACGCATTTGCTATGTCTGATTCCAGTTCGTCTTCAAGCCCTTTGTAGAAATAGGAGGCGCTGTATTTTCCAAGTAGTTCAAGAAATTCAATGCGATTGAGGTTTAAAAATTTTGCAGCAAGTCCAGACGATATTTTCCCAAGCTCGTAAAGCTTTATTAAAGACTTCGTTTTCATTTCTTGCTCAAATTCCCTGTTATTTATTTTTAACGAAAGGGCCAAAGATTCAGGATAATTTACTGATATCAGGTGTTTCATTTTGTTGTTCTTTACAAAGATAATTATTTTTCTTTTTTACAATAATTTCATTAAACGAGTCTTTTCCTAAAATGTGAGATATTTGTAAATGCAAACATTTTCAGCTTATGATTTTTTCAAAACCTAAACCCCACCTTCACATAAAACTGTGCCGGGCGCAAATAAAAGCGGGTTTCATACAATGCAAATGAGCTGGTTTGATAACTCACATATTTATCCACATTAAAAATATTGTTCCACACCAGCTCAATATCTGTCTTTGTCTTTTTGATGGAGTATCGGTAATTCAAATCGGCAAAAAACGCGTTGTTTGACGGCTGATCATAATATTCCAGATTGAAGCCAAACTGATGCTTTTCGCGGAAAAGGGTATAAAGAACAAACTGATGGGTGAGGGTGGTTATGTCATTTGATTTCATTGCTTCTATAGCCGTTTGCAGATAATATAGTTTGACATTATATTCCAGGTTTAGCCACTGAACAGGCTGCATGCTGATGCTGGGATTGAGTTGAAAAAACTGATTGTCGGTTTTGTAAAGGGCATCATTTACAAATGCTTTGCCCGCCTGATTGCTATAACTCACCTTTAAGGCAATGCTCATACGCATTTTACGGATAAACTGACTTGCTTGTGCCGATACGCTGTGTATAATGGAAGTATTCGGAATAAGCAAAGCCTGCCTTACAATGGAACCATCGGTATAAACCGCATTGCTGTATATCAGGTTGTGGCGGCTGTTGCTGAACAAATAATTGAAAGAAGAGAAAAAGGAAGTAATTGGGTTTTTGTAAGAGAGATAAGATACCCAGCGGTGGCTTTGGGTTTCAGAAATGGGGGTGGCATTCTGGTTCAGACTGCGATAATCTCGCAAAATAAAACCATAGTTCTGTCCATCCATGTCGCCCAGGCGGTTGTTAAACGACCATCCACCGTTAATTTGCCAAAAACCTTTGAATTTTAAGGCAAAGGATAGCCCGGGGTCAAAAAACAAACGCTCCATAAATTGACCTTTCTCCTGAATGGCATCGTCCATTTTTATGGTTTGCCAGCTCAGGGGCAGGCTGGCCCTAAGGGTAAAGCCACCATCACGATACTCCACACCCGATTGCAGGTAAGTCCGTGTTTGTGTGCCTTCCAAATCGTTGGCGAATGCCTTTCCTGCATTAAACAGCGTGTCGGTGGTAAGTACATTCAAGGCACTTTCAAGTAGTTGTTTCCTTATGGAGAACCCAACGCGTGGGGTGTAAGTGATTTTGCCATGATTGAACACAAAACCGGCTGCATGTTTGGCATAAAACCTTTGCAAATCCACATTTTGAAGGCTTTGGGGATAAGTGTTCCCCTCATATAGAATATCTTCAAAACGGCCTGGTTTTGCCGATAGTTCAAAGGGGCTATAATCATAGGAAATGTAAGATGAAAATTCAATCAAGTGATTTCTCATGGGATTGATGGATTTGAGGTCGTTGCTAATGGCTTTAAAAGGCTTTTTCAAGGATTGCCGCACATCTTCCACATCATTTACAAACAAGCCATGTTGATTGTTCCAATCTCCCTTTACATTCAATACATTTTTGAGGAAGTTTTTTTTAACGTTGCGCGAAAGCGTAAATTCACCCTGCAAATAGTTGATATTTTCGCGACCTTGTATAGATTCTTCAAAAACCAATGAATCACCCGGCGTATAAAATGTTCTCTTGATAGCCGACTCTTGCTGCCGGTAATCATTGTAGAAATACAAATTCGCACGTAACTCCAGGTCTTGGGTAAGTTTGATTAACCCATTGAGGTTTACCAGATGAATGTTGTTGTCAAGGTAGCGGTTTTCATTAAAATCCGGCAGTCCTGGTGTTGGCTGGTTTAGCAATCCCGGTTTTTCGGAAGGTCGTTCAGCCATGCGTGCAAATTCTTCCGGAGTAAGTACCCGCATTTGTTTCGATACATCTTTGCCCGTATTGTTTTCCTAATATGAGGCCAGCAACTGAATTGATTTTGTGAACATCATGGGTGTGATGTTGGCATCCCATAAAAGTGGTGCAAATCCTGCGCCCATGTTTCCTTGGCCGGTTATGGAAACATGCCGTTTCAATTTAATGTTAAGCGAAGCCTGTTGAGAGCTAATCCGGTCTTCGAGAATGCGAACCGGCTGATGGTTTTCCATTATTTCAATCGTAGAAACATTGCCATGAGGCAGATTGCCGCTCACTATGGCATAGCGGCCGCCCATTAAATCGAGGCCTTCCACATAAAACTTCTGAATGGGAATGCCCTGGTACAATATTGTGCCACCGGGTTCCACTTCAATGCCCGGCATACGACGAATAACATCTTCAATGGACCTGTCTTTTTCGAGGGCAAAAGAACTTACCATAAAGCTCAGGGTGTCGCCGCGGCGGTCAATGGCTGCTGCACGTACGGTAAAAGCCTCCAGTTGCTTTACATCCGGGGCAAGCTTAAAAGATACATGTTGCGTGTGATTGGCAACGCGCTTCCGTTGTTTTTCGTAATGAATGGAGCTTGTCTGAATGTCGATGCTGTCCCCTTTAATATTCACATCCACCTGAAATTCACCCTTTTCATCGGTAACATCAAAGGCCAGCAGCATTTCCGAATTGGCCGGGTAAATCAGTATATTGATATTATCAAGGGCTTCACCTTTCAGGTTTTCCACCTGCCCGGTATAGTGAACCTGACCAGATAAAATGGCAGCAGACAGAAAAAAGAAAAGACAGGTAGAAAAGTATCTCATATCAATCTTTTTTAGGTTTTACTCCAATTCAATAGGGTTGTTTCTTTTCAGCATCCTTCTTGCCATCCTTTGCTCAAGCTCATTCCCTACACCAGCCTCCTTTACCCGGTTGATAATATCATATCTCAGATTATCTTCTGCTTTCAAAAAATTACGTCTTGTTGTTGCTACAGCGGTTCTTTCTGACATTTCAATATCCGTTGGTTCCTTGAGTTTTTCAATGCTAATCGCTTCAAAAATATAATCCTCTTTCGTATCATATGCCTTTAATATTAAGCCTGGTAATCCACTAAACTTATAGGGACCATCGTTAATCGGGAGAGCAGGAGCATACCATACAACCCACTCCCTTCCTCCATAGCTCGCAAAAGCCTGATTTGCAGCATAATCTAAAACATGAGACGTATCTGTGCCCAGATTCCATTTTATTTCACTCATTTCTTCTTCGTACTTGAAACGGGTTGGCACGATATGTCCGAAATAAATTATTTTACTATTTTTATGATCTTTATATATTTGAAACAGAAATCTGGTAATGTGACCTGGTTTCACTTCCGAAAAGAACTCTTGTAATCTGCCTTCTTTTTCCATCTTTCTTCCTTCCAGGTTGGTCATGAAAGAATTCTTACTTACAAATTGACTAAAGTTTGACCCAATCAATAATAACATATCTTCCTGTTGCTGAAAATCACGGTTTAAGGTGTCCTCTTTCCACAGCATAGAATAGGTTACCAGTAAATCGGCCTTGCCCAACACTGCCGGATTTTGATCGTAAAATTGGGGATAAGCGCCAACAGAGCAGGATAAAAAGAAAAATCCTATAATCCATTTTAAGAAATCAGCATTTTTGCCCATAACCAGGTCTTTAAAAGATTAACCAGCAGCCTACCTGCAAATATAATCAATAAACTAATAGTTTAGTTAAACGAATTGAACTTTATTTTTCTTTTTTCAACCTGTCTCAAAGATGTAACATGTGTGAAATTGACCGGCTGAATAAAAGAAGCAGGAAAAAACCTTACATCATTCTTTTAGTAGGATTTACTCCAATTCAATAGGATTGTTTCTTTTAAGCATGTTCCGAGCCATTATTTGCTGAGTTTTATTACTCATTCCGGCATCTTTACCTCTGCTAATAATATCCGAACGGAAGTTTTCTTCTGCTTGCAAATATTTTATCCGGGTAGTTACAACCCTGTCTCGTTTGCTAATTTCAAGTAACACTGTTTCATCTGGTCTTTCGATAGCAACTGCTTCGAATACATAATGTTCTTCTGCATCGTTCAGTTTAAGGATAAGTCCTGGCAGCCCACAGAATTTATAAGGTCCATCATTATAGGGTATTTCGCTGCTAAACCACGCTATCCAGTCCCTTCCACCATAGCGTGTGGTAGCTTTTTGAACTTTATAGCCTAGTATATCTGCAAATTCATTGCCAAGTGCCCACTTAAAAATATCCATAGCTTCAGTATATTCAAAAGTGGACGGTATAATCCGGTTAATATAGGTAATCTTGCCAGGAGGATAATTTTTATAAATTACATAAGTAAACCGTGAATAAACCCGTTCTGAAAAAGGTGAATTTAAATATTCATCCAGCTTTCCTTCGCGTTCCATGCGACGCCCTACTACTCTACGCTGATGAAAATTTTTACTCATAAACTGGCTTGTTGTTTTTCCCAACATTAAAAGGATATCTTCCTGACCGGGAAAATCCGGATTGAGCGTATCCTCTTTCCATAAATGGGAATAAGTTACAACCAATGCTGCTGTATCCAGTACTTTGGGGTTTTGTTCAAAAAATTGGGGATAAGCGCCAACAGAGCAGGATAAAAAGAAAAGTCCTATAATCCATTTTAAGAAATCAGCTTTTTTGTCCATAACCAGGTCTTTAAAAGATTAACCAGCAGCCTACCTGCAAATATAAACAATAAACTAATAGTTTAGTTAAACTAATTGAACTTTATTTTTCTTTTTTCAACCTGTCTCAAAAATGTAACATGTGTGGAATTGTCAGGCTGAATAAAAAAAGCAGGAAAATACCTTACATAATTCTTTTAGTAGTATTTACTCCAACTCAATAGGATTGTTTTTTTTAAGCATTCTTCTTGCCATCCTTTGCTCAAGCTCATTCCCTATACCAGCCTCCTTTGCCCGGTTGATAATATCATATCTCAGATTATCTTCTGCTTTCAAAAAATTACGTCTTGTTGTTGTTACAGCGGTTCTTTCCGACATTTCAAAGAATTCAAAAAAAGGTGGCAGAACCCAATCCCACCACCCTATTTATGAAAATAACTTTAAAAACTACACTCTTGCTGCCGCTATTTTATTTGATTTGCGGCGTTTGAGTTTGATTTTTATTTCATACACCATCAGGTAGAGTGCAGGCACCAGCACCAGGGTGAGGAAGGTGGCGAAGCTCAGTCCGAAAATAATGGACCAGGCCAGCGGGCCCCAGAACATCACGTTATCGCCACCGATATGGATTTGGGGGTCAAGCTGAGTAAACAAGCTTGCAAAGTTCAGGTTAAAGCCGATGGCCAGCGGTATCAGCCCAAGA
>JACDJC010003628.1_pt1 | contig 11037 bp, 7 predicted proteins | sample 7454191 | NCBI WGS metagenome assembly JACDJC01 (sample SAMN14253291, study PRJNA609438) | sludge metagenome | isolation source: sludge after 25d culture with pyrite and EDTA | collected 2018-12-20
GAACGGCACGCAGCACTTCCCGAAAGACGTCATCGAACGGTGGCAGATGGTTCATCTGATGCGCGAGACGGGCGGCCCAGAGCCGCCGTAGACGATCTTCCTTGGCGGCGATTGCCTGTTCCATGCCTGCAACGACGCGTTGCCGCAATGCTAACTTGGCACCGAGTTCGGCGCGCATTTCTGCAACGCGCAAGTCAGTGGAGCCGAACAGATACCAGAGGTCGTACAAGTCGCGCGGTTCGTTGCGCGCTCGGTCGCTCAAGGCCAGCAGTTTTTCAACCACGATCTCCTTTATGGCGTAGACCTTCACGGTCGGCCCTTCTGGCAAGTCGTCAAAGCTGTCGTAGGTGCGCTGAATCGGGCGATCTTGCAGCGGGAAGCACAGGACTTCGTTGATCGTGATATCAACCTTCACGTCGTTCGCGGCGGGCAGCGGCCCCTGGTAGCGCAGATAAAACGTGTGGCTGTTCTGGTGGCTGTGGCGGTCTTCGCGGTCGAAAGCGATCCGCAAGCCGCAGGCGGCCTCAACCGCCGCAAAAATTTCGCCCAACCCGGCAAGGATATTTTCAAGGGTGATCGGACGGATCAGAGTGAAGTCCAAGTCTTCCGAAAACCGATAGTCCTCGAACCAGCAGCGCCGCAGGGCCGTGCCACCTTTGAAGGCCAACACGTCGCGTAACGGATGGCCGGCCAAGCCGGTCAGGAACCAGGCCAGCACGTAATCGCGTTCGATGACGGCCTCGGGGATGCGCCGCCCGCCAGCAGTCATCAGCGTGTTCGATATCAGGGAAATGTTGCGTTGAGGAATCATCAGCCAAGCCTCACGGCATTCAGTTCTTCGGGAGTCACGTTGAGCTGGAGCCGCCAACGTGAGAGGAATGCTCCCTCGGCGGGGAGCAGTGGATCAAGGCGCTGGTAAGTTGCCGTCAGCATGCTGCGCAGCGGCTCCAGCACCGAAGCATCGGCCAGGTCATAGTGTTCCAGCAGGTAGCCGAGGCGGCGCACGACGGCGCCGACGCCGAGACGTTGTGCGTAGTCCACCATCCGTTCGACTTTCAGCATAGTCCGCTTCATCCACAAGCCCTTGGCGACTTCGGTGATGCCACCGGCAAATGCCGGGTGTCGCAGACCATCGATGATCGTGCGCTCCATGTCGCTGATCATCACGAAGCGCTCCTTGTCGATCCAATGTTTCATGACTCCGAATTCTTGCTCCGCCTTAATGTGGACAAATCGAAAGTCATAGCCGCCCACCGTCTGCGGACGGATGCGCCGTGTGCACGACACATAGACGGTGAAGGTCGGCTGCGTCACCATGCGATGCAACTCAAGCGCGGTGCCGTGCGACAGAAAATAGGGTGCTGCACCGGCGAGTTCACGCGCGATCAGGTACGGGCTGTCGATGTGCTCGGTAGCCCGGCCGAGTTCGAAGGGCACGAGTGTATACAGGCCGGGCTTCAGTCGTGTGACCAAACCTCGCTGCTGGGCCTTGTGCACGAGATTGCGGGCCGATGCCGACGACAGGCCGGTGATCGATTCCACATCCGCCAGGGTGAACGTGGATCGGCGTAGTTCATTCAGCTCGGTGAAGAGCTGCGCTGCCCGCGGACCTAGCGTCTTCGTATGCAAGTGATATTTTGCGCTCAATTTGCGCCCCTAAAAGAAACGTACTGCGCGGTTAATATAACATCAACGATACTCAGCGGCAAGTTCGTCTCCCTCTAGGAGACAAATTGAGCGTAAAATGTAACAATCAAAACTTAAAGGCAAAAATCGCCATAGGCTGCACCAAAAAAAGGGAGTGCTCGATGACCGTCAGTGTCCACAATCCAGACCAGTACATGGCCAGCCTGCGGCAGATCATTGCCCAGGGACGCAAGCGGATCGGCCTCCTGGTCGGGGCGGGCGCGCCGGCCGGCATCTTCCCGCTTGGTAGCGACAAGCCGCTGATCCCTGCTGTGGCAGGCCTCACCGACATGGTGATGGAAGCCCTGAAAACCGACTACGGTAAGACCTTGGACGCCGTACGGGCCGAACTCGACACTCCGAACATCGAAACGATCCTGTCGCGGGTGCGCAGCTTGGCCGGCGTCATTGGCAAGACGAAGGTCCATGACCTCGACGGGGAAGGGTATAAGAAGCTGAGCGAGGCCATCTGCGAGCAGATCGGCACCATCGTCAACAAGCCCCTTCACGACGGTCCTTCGGCGTACACCGAGTTCGTGACGTGGATCAGCGGCACGGGACGCGAACACCCGGTGGAAATTTTTACCACCAACTACGACCTGTTGTTCGAGCAAGCGCTGGAGCGCACACGCGTTCCGTTTTTTGACGGCTTCAGTGGTGTCAGTGAGCCCTTTTTCGATCCGTCTTCAGTGGCGAGCAATGACCTCCCAGCGCGTTGGACTCGTTTGTGGAAGTTGCATGGTTCGCTCGGCTGGGCCGCCAATGCGCGAGGTGAGGTGGTGCGCACCGGCCGGGCCAATGCGACGCATCTGGTGTTTCCCGAGCACCTCAAATACGACCAGACGCAAAAGGCACCATACGCCGCGCTCTTCGACAGGCTGCGTGAATTTCTGATGACACCCGACACGCTGTTGATCGCAACCGGCTTTTCTTTCGCCGATGCGCACATCTCCGCCCGGATCGATGAATGCTTGGCCGCCAACCCGTCGGCCAGCGTATTCGCGTTCCAGTTCAAACCGCTCGAACAGGAAGTCCATGCCCGCGACATCGCGGGGCGTCGCGCCAACATGAGCCTGTATTCCCCGGACAAGGCCATGATCAACGGCATCGCGGCACCGTGGATGCCGGGCGACTTGCCGACGCGCGATTGGGGTGCCATTCGGGCGACCTACTGGGGCATTGACGAGAAGAGTGGTGCCGCGCAATTCCAACTGGGCCGATTCGATCGGCTCGCACGATTCTTTGCATCATCGCGCGCTGCCCAGCACTTTCCTACTCCAGCGCCCGAGGTGGAAACTGAGGCGGCCGGCCCGGCCCTCGCTGCGGTGCCTGTTGCAGCACCAGCGGACGGCGCGGCATGAGCTCGAAGCCGACATTGCTTGGGCATGTGGGCGCCGTGACCGGTGCTGCGGTCAGCGTTCGGCAGTCGCCGAGCGTGGCATCGGGCATCGCCATCATCGGTGGTAAGAGTTATCGCATCGGTCAAGTGGGAAGCTTCGTGCGTATTCCTCAGGGATATCACGACCTGTATGGAATCGTCGCGGAGGTCGGTGCGACCGCAATGCCAGAAACAGTGCGCGAACCGAATGATCGCGGCGACCGTTGGATGACAATCCAGCTTGTCGGTGAGATCGTTGGGGCGTCGTTTGAGCGGGGCATCAGCCAGTACCCAAACGTCAGGGATGAAGTCCATCTTGTGACGGAGGAAGACCTAGCAGTCATCTACGGCACACAGGACGGTGGGCAGGTGATGATAGGACGGCTGGCAAGCGCCGAAGGCATTCCCGTGCGCATCGACCTCGACAAGCTCGTGACGCGGCACAGTGCCGTGCTGGGCTCGACGGGCGCGGGCAAGTCAACCACGGTCGCCAGCTTGCTGAGATCGATTGCGTTGGGTGGAAGCGTAGAGGGCAGTACGAGCTTCCCGAGTGCGAGGATATTGCTGTTGGATATCCACGGCGAGTATGGCCGTGCGCTAAAGTCAGTTTCGACAGTGTTTCGCGTAAGTCCGAGTGCTGACGAGCAGCCACTACACATCCCATTTTGGGCGCTTGATCCGGCTGATCTGCTGACTTTCCTGATGGGTAAGTTAGACGACAAGCCGTTGTCACAAATTCTCGATCGTGTGCTGGACTACAAGACAAAGCTAGTGAGCGAAGCGTCGGTTGCCGGGCTCGATTTGAACTCGATGACTGCTGATAGCCCGGTTCCGTTTAGCCTGAAGAAGCTCTGGTTCGAACTGCTGGAACCGGAGATCAAGACCTGGGCCGATCAGCCGCGAACCGTTCCCGCACTGGACGAAGCCGGAGACGCCGCGACGCTGAAAGCGCCGCGCTACAAGCCTCATGGCGCCGGCGCCGCTGCGCCATTTATCAATCAGATCGGTGTGCTTGGTATTCGCCGCCCGCTGGATCAGATGCGATCTCGTCTGCTGGATCGGCAATACGACTTCCTTTTGCATCCAGGGGCATGGGAGCCAGACCTAGGTGGCAACTCGGCCAAAGATTTGCCAGAACTACTGCAAGCGTGGCTCGGCCATGACAAGCCAGTCACCATCCTCGATCTGTCGGGCATCCCCAGCACAGTGGTCGCCCGCCTGATCGGTGCGATTCTGAAGATCATCTATGAAGGGCTCTTCTGGGGTAGGGAGAAGAGCGAAGGTGGTATCGCCAGGCCGTTGCTCGTGGTGATGGAAGAGGCCCATCGATATCTCTCAAAAGAAGCTGACGGTCCGGCGCGAGCGATGGTTCAACGGATTGTGAAGGAAGGTCGCAAGTTCGGCATCGGTGCGATGATTGTCAGTCAACGGCCCTCCGAGGTCGATGAGACGATCTTGTCTCAATGCGGTACGTTTATCGCGCTGCGTCTCTCGAATTCGGCTGATCGTGCAAAGGTTCAGGCATCATTGCCGGACAACCTCGCGGGCGTGGTTGACAGCCTGCCCGTGCTACGTGTCGGGGAAGCCATCATCACCGGAGAAGCTGCCCGGTTGCCGATCCGTTGCCGCATCACGCTGCCGGATGAGATGAACCGGCCGAACAGCGAAGACCCCGCCGTGGCCAAGCGCTGGCAAGGTGCCCGGTTGCCCGAGAGCTATGAACGGGTTGCTGCAGCTTGGCGTGCCCAGAATCCGACCTGGACCACATTGCGCGTGCTGCGCACCCCGCTTACGCAAGAGGAGATAGAGAACATGGATCGAGAAATGGTGGCATCGTCGACAGTTCTTTCAATCGGCTACGAGCCGAGCAGCAACACCCTTGAAGTCGAGTTTAAGAGCGGGGTCTATCAGTACTACAACGTTCCCGAGCCGATCTACCAGCAGCTCATGGCATCGGACTCGAAGGGCAAGTTCATGCACGCCTATATAAAACCTGCCTATCCGTGCTCGCGGGTGTGATTCAGCACGCTAATTCGAAATAGAGAGGGGCCGCGACGATGTGGACAGACAACGAGACTGCGCAGGATTTTCTGAATTTCGGTGGCATTGCTAAGACCGTCGCTGAGATCATCGAACAGGCTCAATCGCGGCCTATCTCTATCGGTGTTTCCGGCGCGTGGGGTGTCGGAAAGTCTTCGATGATCAAGCTGATCCGCACCGAACTGTCGACCCGGCCCGCTGAGAATGGGCAAGCGCCTAGTGCGGGTGATGCGGAGAAGCCCAGCAGATTCATCTTCGTTGAGTTCAATGCGTGGCTCTATCAAGGATATGACGACGCACGCGCCGCGCTGATCGAAGTGGTCGCTTCGACTTTGGCAAAGGAAGCTGAAGAACGAAAGACTGGGATAGACAAAGCAAAGGACCTACTCGAACGGGTTAACTGGTTCCGTGCGATCAATCTCACGGCCAGTTCTGCGGTGTCGCTCGCGTTGGGTTTGCCACCGACAGGCCTGCTCGGGGAACTCTGGGGAATTGGCAAGAGCGTGGTCGCAGGTCAAGTCGATCAAGATGCCATCGACGCAGCCAAGTCCGTTGCGGAGAAAGCCGGCGAGTCGGCGGCTGGCTTGATCAAGCCCAAAAAAACCACTTCGCCTCCAAAGGAGATTGAGGCGCTTCGTCAGAGTTTCGAGGACGTGCTGAAAGAGATGGGCGTCACTTTGGTAGTGCTGATTGACGATCTGGATCGGTGCCTACCAGAAACCACGATCTCCACGCTGGAAGCAATTCGTCTCCTTCTGTTCCTGGAGCACACAGCCTTCGTTATCGCTGCCGACGATCAGATGATCAAACACGCGGTCAAGCGGCACTTCCAGGGTGTCGATGACGAGCTTGTTATCAACTACTTCGACAAACTCATTCAAGTGCCGATTCGTGTCCCGCCTTTGGGGACGCAGGAGGTCCGCGCCTACATGATGATGCTGTTCGTCGAGAACAGCAGGCTTGATCCCAAAGAGAAGGAAAGGCTGCGCGCAGAGGTGTGCTCGCAATTGAGTCGAACCTGGCAAGGTAAACGCGTCGATCTCAAGTTCCTCAGAGGTCTGAACGACAAGCTGCCGGATGAATTGATCGCACGCCTCGACGCTGCGGATCGGCTTGCACCGTTGATGACCAGCGCCACCGGCATCGCAGGCAATCCGCGGCTGATCAAGCGCTTCCTCAATGCGTTGTCGATTCGTATGTCGATGTCTCGCGCCCAAGGGGTAGGGGTGGATGAATCCGAACTTGCCAAGGTGCTTCTTTTCGAGCGGTGCGGCGACCCCAAGGCCTATATGGAGCTGATCAAGTCTGTCACCGAGAGCGACGACGGAAAGCCAGCATTCCTCGTCGAGTGGGAGCAAAAGGCCATCGCCGGCGAGGCTGTTCAACACAAGACGCCATGGGATGACTCGTTCATCACCGAATGGCTGCGCCTGCCACCGCAATTAGGAGGGCGTGACCTGCGCGGCGCCCTCTATGTCAGCCGCGAGCATGCGCCCCTGATCACGCCAGAGGATCGGCTATCGGCGGAAGCTGCCGACCTATTGGAAGGGCTTCTGGAACATCCCGACATGGCCAGCAGCATCAAGGATCGACTTGTGGCACTGCCGCGATCCGAAATGTCAGTGATCATGGATCGTCTGCTTGGTCGTGCGCGGCAAGAGCAGGAGTGGGGAACGCCTCCGATCTTGGATGCCTGCATGGCGGTAGCGGCCGCGGACGCCCCACAAGGACAGCGCTTGTCGGGCTTCCTGAGAGAGCGCCCAGCCGTGCAAATCAAGGCGAGCATCATTCCCAAGATTAGTGACGAGCTGTGGTCGAAGAATGTATTCGACGCTTGGAATGATGACGAAGACATCTCCAAGCAGGTGAAGAACGCAATAAAAGCGAGGAGGGGAAATGGGAACGTCCCAGTCAAGTAGCGGCTCTCCCTCGGGGGTGCCAATGGTTCCTCCGTGGGTTCCGGATATCCCACTTCCAGCGCTCCCCGCTGAAGGCGCACCGCCTGGTGCAGCACCGCAGCAAGGGGAGGCACCGGAGCCAGCCCCGCGCACTGAGCCTCGCCAACCGATTCCAGTGGCACCCGCTCGTCGATTTCTCGGGGCCAACAGAAATCTCGGGGACTATGCCCGTAGCGGCGATAGTGCAAGCATGCGTCGCGGCCTTGGGCAGTACGTCAAAAAGGGATATGGAGGAAGTGCGACAGCGACCCGGCGCATGGGCGGCACGGCGCAGACTGCGCAAGCCCTTTATTCGGCGCTTTCCGGCGGGCCGGGCAATCCGTATACCGCGCCAGGAAGCCCGCTCGATCCCGCGCTTACTGCCGGCCGGTCAGCTGATGAAGTGATGGACGCTGTTGTTGAGGCAGTACGACCGGTCGATGGCACGCAGGATGCCGAAGCAAGTCGCACTTCTATCAAGGACGCGTTGTCCGACGTGTTGAAGCAGTTCCCCGATGCCGATCTGCGAGACCTTCAGCAGGAACAGCGCGACTTGGCTATAGAACGCTTCGTCGCCGGCGATGTGTTTCGGCGCATTGACTTGGATCTCGGCAAGACCATACGAGAAAAATCTCCCAATGCCGCCACCGGATTGGGCCGCCTGAAAGAGGTTCGTGAGTATGTTCGAGAGACCGTTGCGGCGTCTTTCAGAATGCTTCGAGAGGCGGGCCAAGGGCTGGCGGCTGGGAAGATTACCCAGATCGTCCAGAACGCGCTCCGTGAGACCTTCCAAGTTTTCGAAGGGTATGCCGAGTGAAAATTACCTGCGCACTTTCCGATTTCAATTTCGCCGGCACGCCGAGTGAACTCGACGTTGTCCTGTATGGAAACGCTGGCGACCCCATGCGGGGGTCTGCGGGTGGAGCCCTGAAGCGCGCTATCGCCCGGGAGAAGATCGTCCCTGCGGCGCGAGCGTGGGATCTATTGTCATTGGCTTTGGCTGTGGTTTCGGCCGATCTCGCCGGACATCGCGAGCGCAGTCCTGACGGGTGGACCAGAGAATTCGAGCTGACAGTGTCAGTGGTCGACGCGCAATTCTGGAATGCCAATGCGGATACGCTGCAACAGTTGCTGGCGTTTCTCAGCACGGATCGATGGACACTGCGTTTCGTGGAGGGAGGCATTCTTCCGCAACCTGACCTCCAAGCCGTACACCCTGTGGAGGATTGTGTTGTCTTGTTGTCAGGCGGCCTTGATAGCTACATTGGGGCCATCGATCTTGTGGCGGCTGGAAAGAAGCCCCTCGCTGTAAGCCAGATGGTGCGAGGGGACGGCGAGAAGCAAGCGGCCTTTGCTGCGGAGATCGGGGGCGGGCTTCGGCACTTTCAGGTCAATCACAACGCCGATGTACCGGACCCCGAAAATCCGCCATCCCAGCGCGCTCGCTCGATGGTGTTTCTCGCCTATGGCGTGTTCATGGCAACAACGCTGGCTCGCTATCACGCGGGCGAGCAAGTCCCTTTGTACGTATGCGAAAACGGCTTCATCGCGATCAATCCGCCACTGACCGGGGGAAGGCTTGGCAGTCTCAGTACACGCACGACACACCCAGCCGTGCTTTCGCTGCTGCAACAAATACTGGATGCGGCTGGACTGCGCGTAAAAATCATCAACCCGTATCGCTTCAAAACGAAGGGGGAGATGCTGCGTGAATGTGCGGATCAGAAGTTGCTCGAAGCTCATGCGTTCCAGACAACCAGCTGTGGTCGCTTCAAGCAATTTGGCTACAAGCACTGCGGCCGATGCGTACCTTGTCTTGTTCGGCGGGCGGCTTTTCATGACTGGCAGGAAAAAGACTCGACGTACTATGTGTATGACGACCTGGCAATAGATGACGATGAGCACGCTGGCTTTGACGACGTTCGCTCTGCCTTGATCGGAATCGCCGAACGCGATGAGTTGGGTACTGCACGCTGGCTCGGTTCGACGCTGAGTTCGGGACTTGTTATGGACAAGCAAGAACTGGCACTGACGGTCGAGCGAGGGTTGAATGAGATGGAGGCGCTGTTGCTCGGACTTGGTGTTCGATGATTGACTTCCATGCACACCTTGATCTGTATCCAGACCCACCTGCTGTGGTGAGGGAGTGCACTGCTCGTGGCATGTACGTGCTGTCAGTCACTACGACACCGAGTGCCTGGAAAGGCACTTCAGCGCTGGTGGCGGATGGCTCACGCATTCGGACAGCGCTGGGACTTCATCCTCAGATTGCGCACCAGCGTAAGAGCGAGCTGGGAATGTTTGATGATTACTTGTCCGAGGCCCCATATGTCGGTGAAATCGGCCTCGATGGCGCTCCTGAGTTCAAGCGATATTGGCAGGAGCAGATAGTCGTGTTCGATCACATCTTGAGCGCATGCAGTCGCGCCGGCGGACGCATCATGACGATACATAGTCGTCGGGCGTCGACAGCGGTGCTGGAACGCCTAGAGGCATTTCCCAGCGCTGGCACGCCAATCCTGCACTGGTTCTCCGGTAGCAAACGTGATCTGGAGCGTGCAGTTGCGCTTGGTTGTTGGTTCAGCGTCGGTCCGGCGATGCTTCTCGCGGAAAAATCCCGGGGCCTAGTTCGCCACATGCCGCATGATCGTGTTCTTACCGAAACAGACGGGCCCTTTGCTCAGATCGAAGGGCGCAGCGCGATGCCGTGGGACGCGCAGAGGGCAACGACTGGACTGGCATCACTCTGGAACGTATCGGAGTCCGAAGCCGAACATGTGCTGCATACCAACCTGCGCGCACTTGTTGCCCGGAACTGCGAAGAGGGGTTGCGTTAGCACGATCACCGGCGAAAGGCGCAGTGCCAGCGCGTCGCTTAGCTCAAGGTTTCAGCGTACGGGAACGTTTGCTACCATAGCTATCCTGCCATGCGTCACTGCAGAGGGCCCCAGGTGGCCCGAACGCCTTCGCCTCGGCCGACGATAGTTGATGATTGATGATTGATGCGGAAGAGTAGTCGCCGCGCAAACCGAGTGCATCTCCCGCGCCGGTTAAAGCGGTCGGTTTTTGACGGTAAGAATGACGGTAAATAGAGATTGGCGGCCTTATGAAAGCTATTATCCATACGGGTTTTAAGGTCTCGGAAACAATTGAGTGGGAATAAGGCTATTGAGCCGTTCGACGAGGGCCCCCGCATAGCGGGGATCGGCGCGGCGAAATGGCCTGCCCGCGACGTGCTAACCGTTGTCAGATGCGAGATTGTCAGAGCGGGCCTGTGTGAGGCGTTGGGCGAGGGGCCCCGCGTAGCGGGGGGCGACCCGACGAAGAGGGCTGCCCGTGACGCACTGGCCGTGGTCCAATGACAACTCTCAGAGCGGGTCGACTGATGTCGACTGTCGCCGTCATCGGCGGCGGCCCGGCCGGCCTGATGGCGGCCGAAGTGCTGGCACGAGGCGGCATCCAGGTTGATCTGTTTGATGCCATGCCCTCGGTGGGACGCAAGTTTCTGCTGGCGGGCGTGGGCGGGATGAATATCACCCATTCCGAGTCGTTCGAGCCTTTTCTGCTGCGCTACGGTGCGCGAGCCCAGGCGATCCGGCCCCTGCTCGAAGCCTTTTCCCCTGCTGCACTCAGTGACTGGATCCATGCACTGGGAATTGAAACCTTTGTGGGTTCGTCAGGGCGCGTGTTTCCCAAGGAGATGAAAGCTGCGCCTTTGTTGCGAAGGTGGAAGCATCGCCTGCGTGAGTCTGGCGTGCGGTTTCATGTGCGCCATCGCTGGTTGGACTGGACTGATGACGGGGCGTTGCGCTTTGCAATCTCACAGGGCGAAAAAACGGTGCAGGCTGACGTCGTGGTGCTGGCTCTCGGTGGCGGCAGTTGGGCAAAACTGGGATCGGATGGCGCGTGGGTTTCTGTGCTGTCAGCGCGTGGTGTCGATGTGGCCGCGCTGCAGCCAGCGAATTGTGGCTTCGATGTCGCGGGCGGTTGGAGCGA
>JACDJC010003631.1_pt1 | contig 11036 bp, 6 predicted proteins | sample 7454191 | NCBI WGS metagenome assembly JACDJC01 (sample SAMN14253291, study PRJNA609438) | sludge metagenome | isolation source: sludge after 25d culture with pyrite and EDTA | collected 2018-12-20
AGACCTTGTCATGAACCATCGTCCAAAGGCTGTTCCCCCCAAACCACCGAGGAAACGCGGACACCCACCCAGCTTGGAGCGGTCTTCGCCGGGCCGACCGTGGAGGCGAATCACTAACTCCGGTTAAATGGACACCCCAGACTGGGATTATGCCGGGGCGCTGTTGAGCGCATCGCCCGGCCTCACGGCCGGGCGCGGATTGAAACAGACCGGCCGCATCATCAACGGCAAGCCGGAATAGCATCGCCCGGCCTCACGGCCGGGCGCGGATTGAAACATCGTCGCCGCAATGGTGGCGCGCAACGTGCAGCAGCATCGCCCGGCCTCACGGCCGGGCGATGCTTGACACGACACCCAGCCGGGGGCGTATCTCGCCGGCGTGCGCATCACCCCGATCGGCCGTCTGGCCGACAAGCTCACCCACGCCACCCTGCCCTATGTTCAGGCGCTCGCGGCGCAAGGCCTCGCCGCACTGGACATCGACGCCGGGCTGCGATCCGGCCTGCAGGTTTACGCTGGAAAAATCACCCACACCGGACTGGCACAGGATCTTGGGCTGAACTGACTCAGGGCAGGCACCGGTAACGACTGCGGCGGATTTCCGCAACGCCGGTCAGCCTATGCAGCCGGCGTGTCCGGTGGCGCCCCCTCCCACACGCAGACCCGGTTACGCCCCTGGTTCTTGGCCTGATAGAGCGCTTGGTCGGCGCACCGCAGCAGATCGTCGATTTGTTCCATCGGGTCTTCCAGACCGGCAACACCAGCACTGACAGTGATACGGTCCGGGTAGTCTGGAATCACGTTTTGTGCAATCAGCAGACGTAGCCGTTCGGCCGTCTGGAAAGCGTCGGAAAGGCCTTGGCCTGGCAGCATGACAATGAATTCCTCGCCCCCCATGCGGGCAAAAATGTCGCCGACACGCAGCGTGGCGTGGATGGTGGCGGCGAATGCCACCAGCACCTTATCGCCGGCTTCATGGCCGAAGCGGTCGTTGACCGATTTGAAAAAATCAATGTCTAGCATGATCACCGACAGTGGAAGTGCTTGCCGCTTGGCGCGGCTGAGTTCGACCCTGGCCTCTTGCATGAAATGGCGCCGGTTGCCGGCACCGGTCAGGGGATCGATCGAAGCCAGCTCTGCCAGGTGCTGGTTGGCCCATTGCAACTCCTGCGTGCGCGCCACCACCCTCGCCTCAAGCTCACGGTTCAGGTTGCGGTACGCATCCTGCGCGGTGCGCAATTCCTCCAACAGTGCCGCCAGCGCGAGTGACGAGAAACTCAGTACGGCCAGATATTCCTGCAGCAACAGAACCGTCTCCGCCGGCGTGTCGGCAATCAACGGACTCACGCCGTTGAGGGTGGCCATGATGGCGATGGCGGCGATCAGCAGCGCGATGCCGGCCGCACCCCGCACCCCGAAGCGAATGGCAGCCCAGAGCGATAGGGGAAACAGCAGAAAAAGGCTTCTGGAGAAATTTTCGCTTGCAGCCTGGGAAAAAACCCAGAGCGTGAGCAGCAGGGTCAGCGCCACGAGCACCATCGCTTCCAGCAAACGGCCCTCACCCGGCCACGGCGGGCTGCGCACCCATCCGAGCAGGAAGGGCGTGATCAGCAACACGCCCATGGCGTCGCCCAGCCACCAGATCAACCAGAAGGACCAGAACGGAGTAGTGGTCGGGGTGCTCAGGGCATAGATCGATGCGCCCAGCAGAGCCGCCAGCCCGCAGGCCACAACCAGTACATAAACAGCGAACAGGACGACATGACGCGGCCGGTCGAGTGCAAACGGGCGGGCGACGCGCTGCAGCAGCCAGGCCGCCAGCAGGCATTCGAACAGGTTGACGGCGGCAAAGCCGAGTGTCTGGATCAAGGTGAAGGTCGGCAGGTCGGCAATGATTTCCGCCACCACCGCCGCCAGCAGGTAGAACGGCCAGTCGCGCCTTGGCGCCAACAACAGGGCCGCCAGCAGGATGCCGTTCGGCAGCCAGAAGATGGCGATGCCCTCGGACATGGCCGAGGCCGCCACGCCGAGCTTGGCGCCCAGGTAGTAGCCCAGTCCGGCGGCAAGCGGGGGCAGCAGGCGATGCTGTGCCCGCGGCAAACGACCCTGCCCAGCGTCAATTCGACCGTAAAGTGCCATGCCTGTTGTGGATACGCGGCCTGGATGAACCGACCGTATCTTCCGCTGTTCTCCGCTAGTTATGGGCGGACTATCGCGACCTTGCAGCCGATTTGTCAATGAAATTGCAATCGTGCGCGCGCCGGATACGCCGGAACGTGGTGATCCCGCGCCGCGCCTGCCAGGGTTCAGGCGGTCTTCGAGTAACGCGGCTGGGTACTGGGGGTTTCCTTCAGGTAGCGGTCGAAACACATTCCGATGTTGCGCAGGAACAGCCGGCCGCTTGGGGTGACTTTGATCCGGTCGGGCGCGAGGGTGACCAGTCCGTCGTCGGCAAGCGGGCGCAGATCGGCCAGTGCCGCGGCGAAATAATCAGTAAAGGCGATATCCCATTCGCTGCCAAACGCGGCGAAGTCGAGTTCCAGATCGCACATCACACGGGTGATCGCGTCGCGCCGGATCTGGTCGTCGCGGTTGAGACGGATACCGCGCTCGACCGCAAAGCCGGTTGCAGCGATGCGCTCCTGATAGCGCTTGAGATTTTTTTCGTTCTGCATATAGACGTCGGCGGTCTGGCTGATGCTGGAAGTGCCGAAGGCGAGAATGTCGCTGTGCTTGTGGGTGGTGTAGCCCTGGAAATTGCGCCACAGGGTTTTGTTCTGCTGCGCGCGCACCAGTTCGTCTTCGGGGCGGGCGAAGTGATCGAGGCCGATGTTGACGTAGCCCGCCGCACCCAGCGCCTCGTTGACCGCCTGCTGCAGGCCGAGGCGCGCCGCCAGATCGGGCAGGTCGGCGTCACGGATCAGAAGCTGGTGTTTTTTCAGCCACGGCACGTGGGCATAGGCAAACACCGCCAGCCGGTCGGGCGCCCAGCCCACCACCTGTTCCAGGGTGCGGCTGAAGCTTGCCACGGTCTGTTTCGGCAGGCCGACGATCAGGTCGAGGTTGATGCTGGAAAAGCCCAGTTCACGCGACCAGTCGATCACCTGCCGGATCAACTCGCCTGACTGGATCCGGTTGACCGCCTGCTGGACCGCCGGGTCCATGTCCTGCACCCCGAACGAAATGCGGTTGAAACCACACTCACGTAAAGCCATCAGATGCTCGCGCGTCAGTTCGCGCGGGTCGGCTTCGCAGCTGATTTCAGCGTCGGGGGCGACGCTGAAATACTGCCGCATCATCGCCATCAGGCGGCGGATGTCGTCGGGATTGAGATAGGTCGGCGTGCCGCCGCCCCAGTGTAGCTGGTGCGCCACGCGCTTCGGGTCGACCCGCTTCGCCGTGTGCGCCATTTCGCGGTCGAGCATCTCCAGATAGGGCTGGGTCTTGCTGTAGTCGCGCGTCGCCACCATGTTGCAGCCGCAATAGTGGCACAGCGAATCGCAGAACGGGATGTGTGCATACAGCGACAGCTTGCGATCCGGCGCCGACTCGGCCAGCGCCTCGACCCACTCTGCTTCGCCGAAGCCGCTGTGGAAATAGGGTGCAGTCGGATACGAGGTGTAACGCGGACCGGCCACGCTGTACTTCTGAAGCAGGTCCAGAGTCGTCGACGTCATCTAGAGGGTCCTTAAATAGCGATATTTTTATCTCTTTTATCACACGCCGTACCCGAAATCCAGCCCGGCGCCGGCGTGGTTTTGCGGTAAAGTTATGCGCTGGCAACCCGTTGATAGTTCAACATCACGTGTCCGGATACTTCATGCCCCGCCCCAGCCGTCTGTTTCACCTCGTCTGCCTGCTTCTGCTGCCGCTGTTGTTCGGCGTGGCGGCCGCGCACGCGGATGAAGCCTCGGATCTCGCGAAAAAAGTCTTCGACCGCCCCAACGGCCGCGATCTCACCACGCTGGGGCGGATGGTGCTCACCGAAAAAGGTCGTGCGCCGCGGATCCGGGAACTCGTCACCTACCGGCTCGACCGGTCGGGCGGCGAAACCGCCAACCTGATCCGTTTTCTTGATCCGCAGGACATTGCCGGCACCGGCCTTTTGAGCATCGACAAGGCCGACGGCAGCACCGATCAATGGCTGTACCTGCCCGCGCTCGACCGGGTCCGGCGTATTTCCAGCGACCGCAAGGGCGGCCGCTTCGTCGGCTCCGACCTGTATTTCGAGGACCTGCAGGAACGCAAGCCGACCAAAGACCGCCACCGCCTGCTCGGCAAGCAGACCGAAAACGGCATCCTCTGCGACGTACTCGAAAGCGTGCCGCTCGACGCCGACGATTCGGTGTACAAAAAGCGCATCAGCTGGATCGACCCGGCCACGGCCATCCCGCAGCGGGTGGACTACTTCGAGCATGACCTCAACCGCCCCAGCAAGCGCTGGCTGCTGCGCAGCAAAAAACGCAACCGCAACTACTGGACCCTGACCGACAGCCGCATGATCGACCTCGACAGCGGCCACGAAACACGCATGGTGGTCGACGCCGCGTTGTACGATCAGAAACTGCCCGCCAAACTCTTCACTTCGCAAGCCCTGGCCGACGAAAGCCTGGAGTCGGAATATCGCCCATGAAAAACCTGTTGCTGAGCCTGAGCCTGTCGCTCGCCGTGCTTCCCGTTTATGCTGCCGACGACCTGCCGCCGCCGCGCGACGAATCGCCGGTCGTCGCGGACGATCTGCCGCCGCCGCGCACCACCACCCGCAAGCCGCGCACGGTGTCGCCCGAGGCGGCTCCGGTCGGAGCAACATCGCAAGCCGGTTCGGCCGACGATCTGCCGCCTCCCACGGCACGCAGCACACGCGCTGCACGCGGTTTCCGCTCGACCTTCAAGTACGGTGTCGACGACCTGTTGCTGGAGGCCGGCGGCCTGCCCGACGCACCCGAGGCGGACAGCTATTCCACGCTGCGTGCCAGCGCCTACCTGCAGTGGCAGCCCAGCCGCAACTGGGAATTCCGCGCCAGCGCACGGCTCGACGGCATGGCCCAGGACGGTGGCAATGCCGATCATCGCGAATTGCTGGCCGACTACGCCGATACCTACGTGCGCTATCGCAACGGCAACGCCCGCCTGACGCTGGGCGCGCAGACCATCATCTGGGGGCGGGCCGACGAAATTCCGCTGGCCGACCGGGTCAGCCGCGCCGATCTGACACGCTACATGCTGGACGATCTCGCCGACCGTCGCCGCGCACAACTGGCGGCGCGGTGGGAACAGACTTTCTCGGAGTACAAACTCGACGCCGTCTGGCTACCGGTATTTCGCGCCGCGCAACTGCCGGACGTGGCGAGCGTGTGGAGCCCGATCAACCGCAGCACCGGTCAGATCATCGGCATCGATCCGGCACTGACCACCCCCTGGCTGAGCGCCGCGCGGGTCGACCAGGACGAGCACGGCAGCGGCGGCGGCGCCCTGCGCCTGACCAAGACCGGAGAGCCCTTCGATTTCGGCGTGACCCTGGCACGCACCCGCCAGTCGCTACCGTATTACCGGCTCGACCTGTCCGCGCTGTCGCTCACCGAGGTGCACCCGTTCAACAACTTCGCCGGCGTCGACCTGGAGCGGGTGAGCGGCGGCCTCACCTGGCGGATGGAAGCTGGCTACACCGATAACGTACCGGTCACCCTTGTTACCACGGCGATGGACACCACCCATTCGCTCGACTGGATCGGCGCACTGGAATTCTTCCCCGGCGGCGCCGACACCCGTGTCAACCTGCAACTGGTCGCCCACGCGTTGCAGACCGATCGCAGCATTCTCGAAAGAAAAGAGTATTACGGCGCCAACGGCGAAATTGAATCGAGTTTCAGCCAGGGCCGCTGGAAGGCGGGGCTGCGTTTTGCCAGCGGTTTCAACGTACGCGACGTCTATATCAGCCCCAAACTCAGCTACGTCGGCTGGGAACCGCACGAACTGTACGTCGCCGCGCATTATTTCGACGGCGAGACCCGCACCCTCGGCGGCTTCCACCAGGATCATTCGCTGATCACCCTGGGTCTGCGTACCCGGTTCTGACCGGGGCCGGCGCATGGCAACGCTGAAATCCTGGCTCAGTGGCGCCCCTGTCCTTGCGCTGCCGCCATGGCTCGCGCTGTTTATCCTGCTCGGGTTGCAACTGGGGTCGCTGCCGTTCCTGCTCAAGATCCATTTCAATAACGCGGGCGATATCTATTCCCCGCCTGACGCACCCATCATCCAGCTGCGCGAATCGCTGTTTCGCGAGTTCCCCGGCGACGAAGCACTGATCGTCCTGTTCGAGGGCGACACCCTCTACACCCCGCAATTTCTCGCGGCGCTAAACCGCGTTGCCCTGAAAATGGAGCAGCATCCCTCGGTCGACCGGGTGCTGACGCTGACCACGGTGGAGCATATCGACGCCACCGACGACGGTTTTTCCGTATCACTGCTGGTCGACCCCAAACGTCTCTCCGCACGCACCCCGGCCGAATGGGAATCGCGCGTGCTTGGCGATACCTTTGCGCCGGGCTTGCTCGCGTCGCGCGACGGCCGTGCGGTAGCGCTGGTGGTACGCCCCAAAATCCTCAAGGAAAGCCTGGCTCGCCGCGATATCCAGATTGCCCTCGAGAAGACCATCATCGAAGAGCAGCTCACCCCCTACCACAGCGCCACCGCCGGCTCGGTGGCGCAGACGGTCGAGGAGTTGCGCTCGCTGTGGCGTGACAGCGCCATCTTCATTCCGCTCACTTTCTTCATCGGACTGGCATTGATGTGGTGGGTCGTGGGCCGAATACGCCCGGTGGTGATCACCGCGCTGGCGATGGGCGCGGTGGTGTCGACCAGCATCGCCGGACTGGTGATCGTCGGCCAGCCCTATACGCCGATTACCGCGATGATCCCCACTCTGCTGGCGGCCTATACCACCGCCACCCTGCTGCATCTCTATGCCGCCGTCCAGCGGGCGCGGATCGCGCTACTGCCCAGACGGCAGCGCATTGCCCGCGCGCTGAACGACACCTTCACCCCCGGGCTGTTTAACGTGCTGACCACGGGTGCCGGGCTGCTGAGCCTGCTGTGGGTGGATATCCCGCCGGTCCAGTCATTTGGCATATCGGGCGCCATCGGTTCGCTGATGGTATTCCTGGTGGTATTCATTCTGGTGCCGCCGATTCTGCTGAAATGGGATACGCCGCGCTGGCCGCGACGCCGCTCGGGTTTCGCGCGAGCCCGCCACATTGCGGCGGCGGTGGCGGTATTCAGCCTGAGAAACTCGAAAGCGGTGCTGGTGACCGCGGTGCTGCTGGTGCTAGCGTCCATCCCGCTGGTGCTGCAAGTCAAGGTCGAGTCCAACCTGATCGAATTCTTCGCCCCCGACCACAGCATCAGCCGCAGCACTGACCGGGTGGAAAGCACATTGTCCGGCGTCACCGGGCTGGAAATCATCCTCACCGGATCGAAGCGCGACAGCCTCAAGGATCCGGCCGTCCTGGCGCAGATCAAGGCCCTGCAAACCTGGGTCGAGCAATTGCCGGAGGTCGATCGGAGTTTTTCGCTGGTCGACGTGCTGGAGGAAATGAACCGCGCACTCAGCGGCGAGGAGCTTGGCGAGAACGCCCTGCCGACCCGACGTCCACTGGTCGAGCAGCTACTGCTGATCTATGACGGCAAGGATCTGTACGAACTGGTCAACCGTGAATTCCAGCGCAGCCGCATTCCCCTCAGTCTCAACGTGCATGGCGCCAACGAAATCAGCCGGGTGATCGATCAGGTGCGCGCCCATGCGGCGGCGCATCCGATTGCCGGCGTATCGATCGAGCTTGCGGGCTACGGACGGCTGTTTGCCGATCAGGAAGACCGCATCGTCGATGGTCAGCTGATGAGTTTTACTTCCGCCTTTCTGGAGATACTCCTGCTGATGGCGCTGATGTTCCGCTCGTTTCGCGGCGCACTCATCTGCCTGGTGCCCAATCTGGCGCCGCTGTTCTTCATTTTCGTGATAATGGGGGTGACCGGAATTGCGCTTGATGTCGCCACCGTGCTGATCGCAGGCGTCATCCTCGGTATCACGGTCGACGACACCATCCACCTGTATCACGGCTACCAGCATCGCATCCGCCGCGGGATCAGCCCGGTGTTCGCGATCGTCCGCAGTGTGGAAAGCTCGGGCCGCGCGGTGGTCGCCATTTCGGTGGTGCTGATCGCTCAGTTCAGCCTGCTGGGCCTGTCCGATTTCCGGCCCACCGCGCACTTCGGCATGCTCTGCGCGGTGGGCATGTTTGCCGGTCAGGTATTCGAGTTGCTGCTGATGCCGGCGCTGCTTGGCCTGCAATTGCGCAAGCCGGTGGCTGCGGTCACGGCACGCTGATTCTCAGCGTGCCGAATTCGTCGTTGAACAAGGTCACTTCGTCTCCCGATGCAAACTGCCAGCCTTCCAGGTGGCCGAAATCGATGTTCGACTGGGGCTCGAGATCAAGCTTGAAACGCTTGGCAGTCGACAGGGTGGGATTGCGCACCGCCAGCACCACGGTCAGATAGCGGTCGCTGGTGTTTTCGATCACCGCAACCAGGCCTCTGCCCAGCATCGACGAGCGGAAGTTGATGACCACCGGCAATGCCGGCTTCGCCGCGACCGTCGCCTGGTAGTCGGTTTCCTTGTAGGCCAGTTGCGCCTTGAGCTGCTCGATTTCGCGCAGGCTTTCGGTCAACTGGTTGCGCGTTTCGATCAGATAGCGCTCGGCCTGCTGGTGAAGCTCAACCTCCTTCGACAGCCGTCGCTTGACGTCACCCAGATCGACATTGAGCATGAAGGCATACAGAACCAGGCCGCACACCAGCAGCAGCAGCACGACATTGAAGGCGACGGAGGCGATGAGCCCACGCCGCTTCGGCCTGAGAGGAGACGAGGTAGTCATCACGTTCCCGGCAGTCAACCGGTGTTGCGCATCCCGGAAGCGATGGCGTTGATCGAACGCATCAGCGGCGCCAGCCACGATTCCTGCTCGGCATCCCACACGCTGTCGGAGCGATAGCGCTTCAGCATCCGAACCTGGATGTGGTTGATCGGGTCGATGTAGGCGCGGCGGCGCGACAGTGACAAGACGAGAGACGGGTTGTCTTCGAGCAGGGTCTCAATCTGCGCAACCTGCATGACGCCGGCGACGGTCAGCGCGTACTCGTCGGCGATCGCACGGTAGATCGTCATGGTGTTGGGGTGGTCGCACAGGCGCGCGTATTCCTCGGAAATCTCCATGTCGGCCTTGGTCAGCGCCATCTGCACGTTGGACAGCAGACCACGGAAGAACGGCCATTCGCGGTACATGGTCCGCAACTGCTCAAGCCCTGCCTGATCGGCCTCGATGAACTGCTTCAGCGCCGTCCCGATCCCGTACCAGGCAGGCAGGGTATGCCGCGACTGCGCCCAGCCGAACACCCACGGGATGGCGCGAATCGACGCGAGCGAGCGGTCGGCCTTCTTGCGGTGCGACGGCCGGCTGCCCATGTTGAGCAGGCCGATTTCGGTAACCGGCGTGGTCTCGTAGAAATAATCGATGAAGCCCGGCATGCCGATCAGCGCGCGGTAGCTTTTCTCGCCGTCGGCGGCGATTTGACTCATCCCGTCGAGGTATTCCTGCGGGTAGCGCACATCGCTCTGCGCAAGCGAGGTGGTACTGGCCTTGAGCAGTCCGGTGACCCCCATGCCGATCTCGTAATTGGCGGTTTCGGGATTGCTGTATTTGTAATACAGCATCTCGCCCTGCTCGGTGAACTTGATCTCGCCGTTCACGGTGCCCGGCGGCTGCGACAGGATCGCCTCGTGGGTCGGTCCGCCGCCGCGGCCCACAGTGCCGCCGCGGCCATGGAACAGACGGCATTCGACTCCGTAATGCTGGGTCAGCGCGATGATCGACAGCTGCGCCTGATACAGATTCCAGTTCGACGCCAGAATGCCGCCGTCCTTGCACGAATCCGAATAGCCGAGCATGACCTCCTGGTGGTTGCCGTTGGCGGCAATCAGCGCACGGTATACCGTGTTCGACAGCAACTGGTCGAGAATCGCCTCGCTGCGCTGCAGGTCGTCCACCGTCTCGAACAGCGGCGCGACCTGGATCCGGCAGAACCAGTCGTGGCCGGTGTGACCGCACAGTCCGGCCAGCCGCGCCAGCAGCAGGACCTCAAGCACGTGCGAGGCGCTGTGCGTCATCGAGACGACATAAGTGCCGAACACCTGGTCACCCACTTCGGCCTGCAGTTTGACCATCCGCCGGAACACCGCGAGCGCTTCGCGCGCCTCGTCGTCGAGCGCGCTGTCGCTGATCTCGATCAGGTCGATATGGCCGATCCACGCAGTCAGCCGCTGCAGCCGCTCGGCTTCGTTCGCCGCCCGGTAATCGAACTCGGGATCGATCTGCTGCAGCACCGCGATCACGGTGTGTGTATGCACGGTCGATTCCTGGCGGATATCGAGCTGCAGCAGATGAAAACCGAAGCTTTCGACCAGTCGGATCAGCGCCTGCAGATCCTGCGCCGCGACGATGCGGTCGCCATGGCTGATCAGCGAGTCGCGCATCCGGTACAGATCGTCGAGGAAGGCGGCCGCGTCGGTATAGGCAAGATGCGGAACAAAGCTCGGCACCGCGGCGAGGCTCTGGTGGACGTAGGACAGATTGGCGTCGAGCCGCGCCTGCATGATCGCCGCCATGCGGCGGTAGGGCTCGCGGCTGTAGATCTGCACCGCGGTGCCGCGGAACACCTGCTCGCCAAACCCGGCTTCGTATTCCGACAGGCGTTCCAGGAAGGGCGCCGAAGGCGTGCACCAGTCGCTGCTGTGGGTCAGCATCCGGCGTAATTCCAGCACCCGCGAACGGTATTCCTCAAGCGCGGCCTGCATCTGCTTGTGCACCGTCCATTCGGTGACATCCGCGGTGACGAAGGGGTTGCCGTCGCGGTCACCGCCGATCCACGAGCCGAAACGGATGAAACTCGGCACCTGGACGGTCGCGACGCCGTCGGCGTTCACG
>JACDJC010003636.1_pt1 | contig 11028 bp, 16 predicted proteins | sample 7454191 | NCBI WGS metagenome assembly JACDJC01 (sample SAMN14253291, study PRJNA609438) | sludge metagenome | isolation source: sludge after 25d culture with pyrite and EDTA | collected 2018-12-20
AGTTGATCAAGGCGCGTAGCCGCGGCTTCCGCAACAAAGCCCGCTTTCGTAACGCCATCTACTTCTATCTTGGTGGCCTGGACCTCTACCCGGATGCCGTCCGATCATAGAAATCTACCCACAGGATTTGGGGTAGAGCCTTTTATGTAATGGGGTGAGGGAACCCATCGAGTCGCTCGCTATTTTAGCAGTCGCGCAGGCCTGAGGGGAGCGCGTGTACGTAGGCAGGCCCGCCGCCGCGGTTCATCTTTGCAGTAGTGACGAAAATGAGATTGATCGAGCGATCCGTGGCTGTGGTCGTCGACATGGCTGAAGGGCGAATGGATCGTTGGCCGTTCAGTCCTGTCCGGGTGCCCGCAAGCAACGCCAACCCTGTGGAATCGTGGTGGTCGCGAACAGGCTTTCCAGCGACGGATGGTCATCGTCGGCAACGTAGCGATCAGCCACCGAATAAATCGCGATCTCTTCCTTGGGGTCGTGCATCGCCAGCAGCTTCAGCAACGTCTGTGTCGCCGGAAACAAGTCATCCAGCGGCGCCCTGGCTTGCAGCAGCTCGATCGCGGTTTCGATGTGCGGCCACATCTCGCCGTGTTCAGTTGTCATCTGCCCCAGCGCCATCCAGCGCCCCTGGTCTTGCTCGATGACCGGAAACAGGAAGGCCTCTTCCACATAGATATGCCGGCGCAACAGATAAATGGCCTCGTCCAGTTCCTGCCGGCTGCCGGAACCGTCAACGAGGCCGCTGATGCCAAGCTCCATCACGCGATGTTGCTCGGCCAGGAGTTGCTGGTTTGATGGGACCATAGTTCTCGATCCGTGCAATGGCGCAATGACATGGCACGACCGGTGGTCGTGCGTACGCCATGTTACGCGCGTGATCGACGCTCTCGTTCGGGTATCACGACTTGCACGGATCGAGAGCCATGATCTCAACGCACGTCTGTCAGGAGTAGCCTTTGGAAGGCCGCTTGCGACCCCTTTGCTGCCGGTCGCGACCGTCAGCTTTAGAGCGCTTCGATTGGGCGAACGAATGTCTTGGTTGGCCTGACCGTGCCCGTTGGGGGTTCTTGCCGGCGTCGCCCTTCGGCTGGTGCCATCAACCAGGCAGGCGATCAGTTTCATTTCCTGACACGTGCCGTTCTTCGGCCCGCTATGCTGGCCGCTTTCTGGCGCCGTCGAACTACCTGGTCTTTAACGGCCCGGCAGTTTCGCAAGTACTGGGATGATGCCGGACGGCAGTGCTTCGGTGCTGACGAGCTTGAAGGAGCGTGCAGGGGTTCCCTTGGTAAAGGAAGCGTTTGCCGGTGCGCAACAGTATCGGATAAACGATCAGCAGGACTTCATCCGCAAAGTCATGTTCAAGCAGCGTTGATGTCAGCGTGGAGCTTCCCGAGAGGGTGGGGGGCCATCCTGCGCTTGGATGCGGCGAATACCCGCGATGATGTCCGTTCCAAGACTCTCGGACGGCCCGCATGCAAGACTTTCCGGACGATGGGTGGCGATATATTTCGTTGCCGCATTGAGGCCGCCGCAATCGGGCCGCGTGGGACCTTGGGCCAGAAGCCCGACCAGATGTCATAGGTGAGGCGACCTGGCAGCAGATCGAAGCTCTCGCCGTACGCGGCGAGGACTGCGTCCCGGCCGGCGGGGGGTCAGACAAGGTGCGGTCCAGTCGCTGTAGCGGAAGTTGTCGCCGTCGGCGGAGTGCTGGATCACGCCGTCAAGCGAGATGTGCTCGATGATTTTCAGTTTTCTCATATGATTTCCAGCGCGTCGGGGCTGGAATTCCATGCTGCAGGCATGGCGAGGAAGTCGCCGAGTTTGAGGGATTCACGACCATCAATCATGAAGGTGAACGACCGAAGGAGAATTCGACCATTCGGAACCGGGACGGACGACTCGAATGCCGTCGAGCCCGGCTTCGCCTCGCATCGGGTGATCGGAGGCGACAGTGTCGGGCAAGGCACGTCTGGTTGATTTCCTGCGTCTTCACAGGCTGCCTGATACCTTGAAACGGACTCCGTAAACAGCGACGAGAAAACCATGGGACTTCTGGTGGATGGCCAATGGCAAGACAAGTGGTACGACACCAAGGACAGTGGTGGCCGGTTTGAACGTTCCAAGAGCCAGTTCCGCAATTGGATCACGGCCGATGGCAAGGCCGGGCCGAACGGCGTGGAGGGCTTCAAGGCGGAAAGTGGCCGTTACCACCTGTATGGGTCGTACGCTTGTCCGTGGGTGCACCGGACGCTGGTGATGCGCGCATGGAAAGGGCTGCAGCAATTCATTGGCCTGTCCGTGGTGCATCCGCTGATGCTCGAGCACGGCTGGGAGCTGCGCACGGATTTTGACGGCGCCACCGGTGATTCACTGTACGGCTTGGACAAGGTCTACCAGCTGTACCAGAAGGCCGACCCGCACTACAGCGGACGCGTGACGGTGCCGATTCTATGGGACAAGCAGCGGCAGACCATCGTCAACAACGAATCTGCCGACATCCTGCGCATGATGAACTCGGCGTTCGACGACGTCGGCGCGCGCCCCGGCGATTACTGCCCGGAGGACCTGCTCGCAAGGATCGACTCCGTCAACGAAACGATTTACGAGCACGTCAACAACGGCGTTTACCGGGCGGGTTTCAGCACCACCCAGGTCGCCTATGACGAGGCCGCGGCGGCGTTGTTCGAGACGCTTGAGGATCTGGAACATCGTCTCGGCGAAAGCCGCTACTTGCTCGGCAACACCTTGACCGAAGCCGATCTGCGGTTATGGACGACGCTGGTGCGCTTTGACGCGGTGTACGCGACGCACTTCAAGTGCGACCGGAAGCGTATTGCCGATTATCCGAACCTCAACGGCTTGCTGCACGACATTTACCAGATACCCGGAGTGGCTGAAACCGTGCACATGGACCACATCCGCCAGCATTATTTCGGCAGCCACCCGACGATCAACCCGTACGGCATCGTGCCGATCGGCCCGGCCCTGGACTTCGGCGCGCCGCACGATCGCGAGCGGCTGGGCAAGAGGAAGGTCCGCGGCACCTGAGCTGGCGACCACCTAGCGGAAACGGCTTCGTGTTCTGGTTCCAGGACTATCCGCGCGCCGGCAACCCGATCGGGTTGTTGTTGGCCGGCGCCTTGTTCATCGCCGCGGTGGTCGGCCTCGCGCTGTTCTTCGGCAGCTTCTTTCGCACTCGCGAGCGGGCCTTCCAGCTCGTCACCGTCACCTCGTTGCCGATGTTCTTTTTGTCCAACCTGTCGTGGCCGGTGGAGGCCACGCCAAGGTTGCTGGTGCACATCGCCCAACTGCTGCCCAGCACGCCGGGCATCAACGCGATGGTCAAACTCAACCAGATGGGCGCGCGGTTGCCGGAGGTGTCGGCGGATCTGGCCAATCTGGCCATATTGGCGCTGCTGTACGGCGCGCTGGCAATGTGGCGCTATCGGCCGGGTCCGGATGGTGCAGGCCCGGGCGATGGAAGATACCTCCACGCCGACGATGCGGCGCTTGAACACGTCGCTGACGAAAGCCGAGCAGACGCAGCCTCGCCAAATGGACATGCCGACGAGGTCGCGGACCCATAGCGCATTTGCGCGATCTGCCTGGCTTGGTCTGACGAATGCGGCGCGATCAGGTTCGGATTCCTGGCGATCCACCTATCAGGCGTTCAGCGTTGACGGGATTTCGCTGGCGGAACCCTGGCCCACGCTCAGGACGCCGTACAACGCTCGATGCTCTCACGCGTCGTGCCATCCGCCTTGTGGCGAAAAAGGGTGCCCTCGGAACCGGCGCCGGAACCCTTGGTCCACCACTCCAGGTCGTCGCCAGCGTAACGCGCGCCACTGGCAGAAACCGCAATCTGCAGGGTGTGGGTACTCCCTTTGTATTGCACCGTGGCCGAGTTGGTGGACGGGTAGCTTGCAACAACCGTTTCGCCACTGTCGCAGCGATAGTCATGTGCGGAGGATGGTGACGACATCGCTACCGGCGACGACTTTGGTACCGGGTATGCGCCGATGGCGTACCTGAAGTTGCCCGCGGTCGCGTATTTGAAGATCGACCGATCATTCATCACCGGGCTGCCAATGGACGCCAACAATGCGGTGATCACGCGCGCAGTCGTGGCAATGGCAAAGAGCCTTGGTTTGGTCACCATCGCCGAGGGCGTCGAAACCGAAATCGAGCGCGACTTCCTGCTGCAGACCGGTTGCACCGAGGCCCAGGGCTTTCTGTATGCACATCCGCTGCCACCTGACGCAATTCAAGCGAGGCTCCGGTCCGAGCAACCATGGCAATGCTCACAAGCAAGTAGCTGATCAGCGCGCAGGTCCAACAAGGTAAGTTGGCGGCACCTACGTGCAGCTGGATCCGCGCACCGAGGCTTGGCCCGTGGCGCCCGCAGCGACGGACAAGCGCCCCGGCTTTGCCCCCCCCCGGAAAGGGCATTGTGGCCTACCCGGACAGGTTTTCAGCGCAAGGCGACGCGCGGATTGGCGGTGTGGCCGGCCGGATAGTCCAGTGCAGCGCGATCCCAGTGACCAGTCTGCGCCGCGGCCTCGTAGGTACTCTGCAAAAACGCCAGCAGCGCATCATCGGGTGCATCGGCGGTGCGCACGGCCTCGTAGGGCAATATGAATTCGCCCAAACCCTTGTGATAGTAGGCCGCCGTCGGCTGGACCGGATGCTCGGCGAAGCCGTCCGGCGTCGGGTAGGCGTAAGCGTAGAAAGCCGCTTCGCCGAGGCCGGCCCCGGCCCAGAACCCGGCGCTGGAAATCTCGTGCGAATACGCTTCCTGCATGACCCAGTCGGGGCAGTTGGGTACACCGCCGGGATGGGTTGGCGCGGTGCGCCCGGAAAAGCGCGTCACGGCCAGATCGAACGAGCCCCAGAACAGATGTACCGGGCTGACCTTGCCGAGATAGCGGGCACGAAACGCGGTGAACACGCGCTCGGCCTGCACCAGTGCCTGCCAAAAGCGGTGCATGACGTCGGCATCGTAGCTCGCATCCGTCGTGTTGCTTTCGAACGGTATCGCGACTTCGACCTCGACCGGGCGCGTGAAAATATCGACGTGGAGGTCCAACTCGCCAAGCGTGTCCATGAGCTGGCGGTAGAACGCGGCCACCGTCATCGGGTGCAGCGCGAAGCTGCGCTCGCCACCATCGGAGGTACGTACCGCCAGCGCGTGATTGACGAAATCGAACTCGATCGCGAAGCTTCGACGCTGGTACGGAATGGGCGAGCTTGTCAGCCCGCGGGTGGTCACATACAGCGCGTTGCCCCAGGAATGATTGATCCAGGGGCCGAGTTCCAGACGGATCTTGCCCACCATCTGTGTCCACATGTGCACCGTATCGATGGTCTTCTGCGAATCGGCCAGAGCGGGCCAGTGATCCGGGTTCGCGATGTTGCTCATGCTCGTGCTCCTCGTTTGCGTTGTCGCGGTCATCCGTCGCTCAGGCGCCAGCCTGGCGGAATTGCTCGATGAGAAACTCGCTGAAGGTGCGCACCAGCAAGGAGGATTGTCGATGCTGCGGATACACCGCGTAGGCAGCAAAGGCGGCGGGACGGAACTTCTCCAGTACCTCGACCAGTTGCCTGTCCGCCAGCGCGGCGGCAACGATGAAGTCGGGCAGGACGACGAGGCCAAGGCCCGCGATCGCGGCCTCACGCAACATTTCGCCATTGTTCGAGCGCATCGGCCCGCTCACCGCCACCTTGCGGGTGCGCGACCCGACACGAAAAGCCCACTCGCTGCGCTGCGCATGCCCGTAGATGAGGCAAGCATACGCGGCCAGTTCTTTCGGCTCCTTCGGTACGCCGTGTTGGCGCAGGTAGTCCGGACTTGCGCAGGCGATCAGCTGAACGCCGGTGATCCGCCGCGCTACCAGACTGGAGTCGGCCAGCGTGCCGATGCGCACCGCCATGTCGTAGCCCTCGTCAATCAGGTCGACCCTGCGATCGTTGAGCTCGAGCTCCACCGACACTTCCGGATGACCTTGCATGAAAGCCGGTATCAGCGCGCCCAGATACATGGTGGCAAAGGTCATCGGCGCGCTCAGTCGCAGAACACCGCGCGGCGTCGCCGTCTGGTTGCTGACCATCTGCTCGGCGGCATCGACCTCCTGCAGAATGCGTCGGCTGCGTTCGTGATAGGCCAGCCCCAGATCGGTGACGCGCAGCTTTCGTGTCGAACGCACCAGCAGCCGCGCTCCCAGGCGTTTCTCCAGCGCCGCGATGCGCTTGCTGACGAACTGTTTGGACAGCCCCAGTCGATCGGCAGCTGCGGTGAAGCTTTGCGTGTCCACCGTCTCGGCAAAGATCCGCATATCCTGCAGTTGGCCCATTGTCTCCCTCAGGTTGACAGTGTTAAGTGCACCACCGTCTTCTTTGCACTGTTCGGCGACTGTAGGCTATTACCCCAAATGCAGCAAGTTCTGCATTCCCCCTCATTTCGGAGTGCTTTCACAATGAACCTTCAAACATCTTTCCTCCCTGCCGCAGCCCGCGTGTTGCTGGCATCCCTGTTTCTGGTCAGCGGCTTCGGCAAGCTGGCCGCACCGGCAGCCACCAAGGCCTACATTGTTTCTGCCGGCCTGCCCTTGCCCGATGTGGCCTACCTGATCGCGGTACTGGTGGAAGTCGGTCTGGCCCTGGCCTTGCTGGTCGGTTTCCGCACCCGCATTGTGGCCGCCTTGATGGCAGCCTTTGCCGTAGCTACGGCGGTCGGCTTCCACGCGCCCTGGGCCGATCCGAGCCAGATGACCGCCTTCCTGAAGAACCTTGCCATCACCGGCGGTCTGTTGCAGGTCGCAGCGTATGGCGCCGGCGACTTTGCACTGGATGCACTGCGCTTGCGTCGCCGTCAGGCCGCCTGACCACTTCGGTTTCACGGGGAGCATTGCTCCCCCGATATTCCATAAGCAAAGGAGAGACACCATGACAATGCTAATACGCAAGGCGGCTGACCGCGGCGTGGCCGAACACGGCTGGCTGAGCTCGCGCCACACCTTTTCGTTCGCCGACTACCGAGACCCGAACCAGATCGGTTTTTCCGACCTGCGCGTGATCAACGATGACCGCGTCAAGCCGGGCCAGGGTTTCGGCACCCACCCGCACCGCGACATGGAGATCTTTTCCTACGTGCTGGAAGGCACCCTGGCGCACAGCGACAGCATGGGCACCGGCTCTGAAATCAAGCCCGGCGACGTGCAGCTGATGAGCGCCGGCAGCGGCGTTACCCACAGCGAGTTCAACGGCTCCAGGGAGGAGTCGGTGCACTTCCTGCAGATCTGGATCGTGCCGGATCGCACCGGCGGCGAACCTGTGTACCAGCAAAAGCACTTCACTGACGCGGACAAGCGCGGTCGCCTGCGCCTGATCATTTCGCCGGATGGCGGCGACGGTTCGCTGCGCATCCAGCAGGACACTCTGGTTTACGCCGGCCTGTTCGATGGCGAGGAAAGTGCCATATTGACGCTGGACAGGAACCGTCATGCCTACGTACATGTCGCCCGTGGCAGCATCGAACTCGATGGCGCGAAACTGGAGGCCGGTGACGGCGTGCGCCTGCGCAAGCCGGAGACACTGCGGCTGGCCGCCGGCAAGGCAGCCGAAGTGCTGGTGTTCGACCTGCGTCCGCACGAATCGCCGCAGATGCCGTGAAGCTTGGCGCCAGCATGATCGAGGGCGGCCCGGAGTTCATCCCGCTGCCGGGCGATGACCACCAAACGGTACGGTTCGAAGCGGGATTCACATCAAGGAGTATCCATCATGAGCAATATTCGATTGGCAGTGGTGTACTACAGCACCTACGGCACCAACCACGCGATGGCCGAGGTGGCCGCAGCGGCTGCGAAGGCGGCAGGAGCCGAGGTACGCCTTCGCAAGGTAGGTGAAACGGCACCCGCGGAAGTAGTGAAGGCGCAGGAAGCCTGGCTGGGACACGCCGAAAAGACCGCACACATCCCGATCGCCAAGCCCGAAGATCTGGTATGGGCCAACGCATTCCTGTTCAGCGCGCCGACCCGCTTCGGCACGATGGCGAGCCAGATGCGGGCGTTCATCGACACGCTCGGCCCCATCTGGCAGAAGGGGGACTTGGCCAACAAGGCCGCCTCCGCCATGACCAGCGCCATGAACCCGCACGGCGGTCAGGAGGGCACGCTGCTTGGCATGAACGCGACCTTCATGCACTGGGGCGCGATCCTGGTGCCGCCCGGCTATACCGATCAGTCGATCTACGCCGCAGGCGGCAATCCGTACGGGACGAGTACCGTTGGGGTGCAGGATGGCAAGTTGACCGATGAAACGCGTGCGGCCATCGAACACCAGGCGAAGCGTCTCGTCGATTTCGCGCAGCGGATCGCCGCGTGATGCTTGCGTAACACTTGGCCATGGCGCTGCCGGACATGGCAGCGCCCGGTTCGTTCGTCATTCGACTGCAGGCCGCACCATGAGCAACTTGCTTCCCAAAGCCGCCCCCGAACGCTGCGAGTCGCACGCCGCCGGGCAGCCGGAAATCGTCCACCTGCCGGAACGCACCTCCGACCTGGGTTCCGGATTCGTCGTGCGACGATCACTGCCGACGCGTGGACGTCGCCTGGTCGGGCCATGGTGTTTCTTCGACCTGTACGGGCCGCTGGAGTTTGCCAACCGCAAGGCCATGGACGTCGCACCACACCCGCACATCGGCCTGCAGACAGTGTCGTGGCTGTTCGCCGGAGAAGCCATCCATCACGACAGCCTGGGTTGCACCGCGACGGTACGGCCTGGCGAGCTCAATCTGATGACCGCAGGCCGCGGCATCGCACACTCCGAGGAAACTCCGCCACAGAACTCGGGTCGCCTGCACGGCGTGCAACTGTGGGTCGCGCTGCCCGATGCCGAGCGCCATCGCGAGCCCGGCTTTGACCATTACACGGATCTGCCCGTGCTGGAGCCAGGCGGCGGCCGCGTGCAGGTGTTCATGGGAAACCTGGGTGTCGCCCATAGTGGCACCCGAGCGTTCTCGCCCATGGTGGGAGCTGATGTGCACGTGGGCGCGCACGGTGTGCTGCGCCTGCCCCTGGAGGTGTCGTGGGAACACGCGCTGGTCGTGATCGAGGGCGAAGTCATGCTCGATGGAACGCGTCTGACTCCGGGAGGCCTGCACTACCTCGGTACTTGCCGCACCGGCCTGGAGTTGTCGGCAGAACGCCCGGCGCACGTCGTGCTCATCGGCGGTGCGCCGTTTGGCGAGGCAATCATGATGTGGTGGAACTTCGTTGCGCGCACGGCGGAGGAAATCCAGCTCGCACGCGAGAACTGGCAGCAGCACCGGGTGTTTGGCGAGGTCACGGCCTATCGGGGAACACGACTGGAGGCGCCGCCGCTCGAAGGCCGTCCTGTTGCGCGCCGGTGAGTCGACTCACGGCCCGCCACCACCGCGTGTTTTGCCTGGTTTCGACGCGGTCTACGCCACGCACTTCAAGTGCGACCGCAGGCGCATCGTCGATCATCCGAACCTCAACGGCTTGCTGCACGACATTTACCAGATGCCCGGAGTGGCCGAAGCTGTACACATGGACCAGATCCGCCACTATTATTTTCGCAGCCACCCGACCATCAACCAGCACGGCATCGTGTCGATCGGCCCGGTCAGGGACTTCGGCGCGCCTCACGATCGGGAGCGGCTGGGCAAGAGGAAGGTCCGCGGCATCTGAGCTGGCGACCACCCAGCGGGAACGGCTTCGTGTTCTGGTTCCAGGACTATCCGCGCGCTGGCAACCTCGTCGGGTTGTTGCTGGTCGGCGCGTTGTTCATCGTTTCGGTGGTCGGCTTCGCGCTGTTCTTCAGCAGTTTCTTTCGCACGCGCGAGCGGGCCTTCCAGCTCGTCACCGTCGCCTCGTTGCCGATGTTGTTCTTCTTGCCCAACCTGTCGTGGCCGATGGAGGCCACGCCAAGGTTGCTGGTGCACATCGTCCCACCTGCTGCACCGCACGCCGGGGATCAACGCGATGGTCAAACCAAACCAGATGGGCGCGCGGTTGCCCGAGGTTTCGGCGGAACTTGCCAACCTGGCCATACTCGCGCCGCTTTACGGCGTGCTGGCGATGTGGCGTTATCGGCCGGTCCCAGGCGGTGGTGATCGCGATACCTATAGCCAGGCAGGTACTGTGCCGGATTGGTGATGCTTCGGTGCACAGTCGGTGAAGCGCCAGCAGGTGCAATCTGCGCGAACAGGCCTCGCGAAAACGAATCCCGAAGTTAACAGCAATCTGCGTCTGGCTGAAATCGCCGCTCACCCATGCCGTCCGCATGGCGGAATCTCGATCCGGGCAGGTTTTTGCAAGCGCACCCAGTGGTGGTGCTGAGAATTCGCGCTGATCATGCGGATCGATGATAACGTCCTGACATCGTCGTCTGTCTCCAGGGGATGTATGAACACCAGTCATAGCCCCACCGACTCCACCAACCGTGGAGATCGCAATCACGCCGCTGCCGGGACCAGCGCAGTGGATCCGGTTTGTGGCATGCAGGTCGACCCGATTCAGACCGCCCATCATGCCGAGCATGAGGGGCTGATGCACCATTTCTGCTCGGCGCATTGCCGCGAACGCTTCGTCGCTGAACCGGCCAGGTTCTTGTCGGGGCAAGCCGATGACGACGCAGCTCAAGCACCGGCGGGGACAACGTACATCTGTCCAATGCATCCGGAAGTGCGCCAGGAAGACCCCGGCATCTGCCCGATCTGTGGCATGGCGCTGGAACCCGAAATGCCAGGGTTGGACGATGAGGACAATCCGGAACTGCGCGACTTCAGCCGCCGTTTCTGGTGGACCTTGCCGGCGACGACCGTGGTGGTGGCGCTGGCGATGTTCGGCCACTACTTTCCAACGCTGCCGCGGTGATTGTCAACATAGTTGTCCGCTTTCTTACGCTGCAAGCGGTAGCGATTCGGCAAGCGTTTGACTACCCCGGTCGGGGTTGAGCCAGACGGTGCCGACGGGCTCCCAGTTTCGTGTCGCGCGACCGCGCCAGCGG
>JACDJC010003637.1_pt1 | contig 11028 bp, 11 predicted proteins | sample 7454191 | NCBI WGS metagenome assembly JACDJC01 (sample SAMN14253291, study PRJNA609438) | sludge metagenome | isolation source: sludge after 25d culture with pyrite and EDTA | collected 2018-12-20
CAGCGCCACCAGACGTTCCCCTTCAGCGCATGGCTCGTAAAATTCGCGAACGCGTTGACCGAAACAGCAAGTGCACCCGTACCGATGGCGACATGGGGCTGGCTCACACCGACAACATACAAGAGTAGCGGTGTTGCCAGGATTGAGCCGCCGCCACCGAGCAATCCCAGCATGAAGCCCACAACACCTCCGGAGCCAACTGCCGTAAAGAAAGAGCTACTCAACTCCGTCTGCTCCCAGTTCTATCATGCACGATCATCCCCACCAGCATGGCGATGACGAACAGAACGGTTTGTGGCAGCCCAACCGCAAGCGACGCAATAGCGGGACCAGGACAAAAGCCGCCAATGCCCCATCCCAGACCGAACAGCGCCGAGCCTATGATAAGAGGCGCGTCGATACGCCGGTTCGTTGGCACATGAAAACTGTCGTCGAACGCAGGATGCCGCATTCGTTTCGTTATCTGAACGCCAACGAAGGCAACGATGACGGCTCCACCGAGAACAAAGGCAAGACTTGGGTCCCATGCGCCGAAAATGTCGAGAAAGCCCTTGACGCGGACGGGGTTGAGCATTCCGGACAACGACAGTCCGAAGCCGAAAACAACACCTGAGGCAAGAGCCCCGCAGAATTGATAAATCTTGCGGTTCATAGACCCAGACCTCTCAGCACTGTAACAGCAATCACCCCGGTTGTCAGAAAGGTCGTAACCGCTACCATGGATCGCGGTGACAGACGAGCCAACCCCAAGACACCATGACCGCTGGTGCAGCCAGATCCCATGCGCGAACCAAAGCCGACAAGAAGCCCGGCTACGATGATCAGCGGCCACCCGGCAGTAGTTTGAACAGCTGGCCAATTACCGAACACCATCAGATATATGATTGGCCCTAATACGAGCCCCAGAACAAAGGCGAGGTTGGTCGACAGTGTACTTCCCTGTACGAGGCGTCCGACAATTCCGCTTATTCCCGCAATCCTGCCATTGAGGATCAGAAGCATCGCGGCGGAAGTGCCGATCAACATTCCTCCAGTAAGCGAAGACAGGTATGTGCTCATTTTGCCTTCTCCACGCAGAAGATGTCGTAAAGGGAGGCGACCAGGTGCGCCGCCTTGTCTTCGGTGAGCCGATAAAATATCTGCTTTCCTTCCCGACGCGTCTCAACGATTGAGGAACTGCGTAGCACTGTTAAATGCTGCGATAGATGCGGTTGATGAACATCGACTTTTTCCTCCAGCTCGCCAACGGAATATTCGCCTTCCACCAGGCTGCAGACAATCATCAGACGGGCTGGATGGGACAATGTCTTTAGCAAGTCAGCCACTTCGCCCGCCCGCAAGGACAGTTCTGCCGAAGATAGTCCGGCCTTCATCATTACCGTTATGTCTTTGGTCATTCCCATACAGCTCCTTCCAATGCATCCAGTGGAAACTTCAGGTAGCGCTTGCCGTTGGCTTCTGGCTCAGGCAGTCGTCCGCCGCGTATGTTTACCTGTAGCGCATGCAAGATGAGCTTTGGCATTGGCAGCGTTTTGTCGCGCTTGGTCCGTAAGGCAACGAAGGCCTCTTCCGATGCGCCCGCCAGGTGCGAATTGTACTTCTTTTGATCCGCCACAGTGCTTTCCCAACGCGGCGCACGCCCCCCCGGCTGGTAATCATGTCCGGTGAATATCCGTGTCTCATCTGGAAGTGCTAGGATGTTCTGGATCGACTTCCAAAGTGCTCTCGCATCGCCGCCGGGAAAATCCGCACGTGCCGTACCGCTGTCAGGCATGAAGATTGTGTCATGCACAAAGGCGGCATCGCCCACCACGTAAGTGATGGAGGCGAGCGTATGCCCCGGCGAGAACAGAACCCTGGCATCAATGGAACCGATCCTGAACGTCTCGCCCTCGACAAACAGCCGATCCCACTGTGAGCCATCGGTGGCAAGCTCGGGCCAGTTATATATTCCCTTCCACAGCTTCTGGACGTCGGTTACATGCTCACCTATCGCTGTTTTCGCGCCGGTTCTCTCCTTCAGATACTGGGCTGCAGAAAAATGATCGGCATGTGGATGGGTGTCTAGAATCCATTCGACAGTCAGGCTGTTATCGCGAACGTAATCGAGAATTGCATCGACATTGATCGTCGCCGTTGACCCCGACTTTTCATCAAAATCGAGAACGGGGTCCACTATTGCGCACATACCAGTTGCCGGATCGGACACCACGTACTGAACGCTGGAGGTTCTCTTGTCGAAAAAGCCTTTTACCTGCGGTCGATGGTCAGCAAAGTGTAGAAGCCACGACGCTGCGACACTGGTATCAAAGCCGAGCTGATGTCCGAATGGTACGACGTCTTCAACAGACATGCGTCCATCCAATACCTCACCGATAAGATGAAGGTTGAGCGAACGCGTACCTGTTTTGCAATGCGCCAGCACGGGGCCGTCAGATTTTCTGACCGCCGCCTGAAACGCACGCACATCGGCTTCAGTGATCGTATTCATTGTGGCTGGAATATATGCATAAGAGAGATCGCATTGGTGGGCTGCATCGCATTCCGCTTGGCTTCCGGGCTGGTCTGCGCTTTCATTATCGGGACGGTTGTTGATCAGCGTTTTGAAGCCGCTTCGATCGAGTACACTGAGTTCTTGCGCGTTTGGCTGCGAAGATACCGACAGCTTCTCAGATATTCTGGTAACGGGCATTTATGCCTCCAACGTAATATTATATAATATACTATAATGTATAATGTTAACGTTTTCAAGCCTCCCTCGAAAACGCAGATTTTTAAAATCCGCGCAGGAGCTCTAACGAAAAAGGTAAAAGCCCAATCGCCGGAGAAGAATTCTATAACTTCAAATTTTCAGGCCACTAGCAAAGGGTCTCGATAGAGGTAAGATGATATGCATCCAATGTCCGGAGGTACCTCAATGAGCCGATTGCATACAGAAAGCCATCTCGTATCCCGGATCGGATGGCTTCGCGCAGCGGTACTCGGCGCCAATGATGGTATTGTCTCAACGGCCAGCCTCATTATGGGCGTCGCATCTGCTTCGACGGGAACGACGCAGATAGTGGTCGCTGGCATCGCGGGCCTTGTCGCAGGCGCGATGTCCATGGCGGCGGGTGAGTATGTTTCTGTCAGTTCTCAATCCGATACGGAGTTGGCAGATCTTGCCAGAGAACGCAAGGAACTCGAAACTCAGCCCGAAGCAGAGCTCGATGAATTGATGCAAGCCTATATTGATCGCGGCCTAACCCCGGAACTGGCGCGGCTGGTGGCAGTACAGCTGACCTCACGCAATGCTCTGGAAGCGCATGCCCGTGACGAGCTGGGAATTGTCGAACACATGGAAGCACGGCCTGTGCAAGCCGCGCTGACCTCAGCGGCCACGTTCTCGATCGGGGCCGCCCTACCCTTACTGATGGCGGTCATCGCGCCTCCATCCATCTTGCTTTACGCGGTTGCTATCTCTTCCTTGTTGTTTCTGGCGTTTCTAGGCGCTATCGGCGCCAAGGCGGGAGGAGCTAATATGCTTAAGGCAACCGTTCGCGTCACCTTTTGGGGCGCATTGGCCATGGCAATCACGGCTGGTATTGGGGCTCTGGTCGGCACAGCGGTCTGATGATCGCTGTCAAACTTTTTGGATCGAGTTTTACCAAGAAGAATGATCATCGTTGGCAAGACGCCGGACAATGCGCATTATAATACGCTCATTCTGTAGCTTGGAAGACCACAAAGATGCGGTACTTGGGTGAAGATCGATCAAAGACAATCCTTTTGATTTTTGCCTTGTGCGGACTTGTGATCGGGCTTGGCTTGCATTTCTCCGGTTACTCATACGGGGCACGGCTAAGTTGGACTATAGCCACTCTGCCTGTGCTGGCGGCTTTGCTCGTCGAAATTCTCCGAAGTCTATTGCGAAAGGAGTTCGGGCTGGACATCGTCGCGGCGATGTCGATGTCGGCCGCTCTGGCATTTGGGGAAATGCTGGCAGCTTCGATTGTCGCCCTTATGTATACCGGCGGGGCCTTTCTTGAAAGCTTTGCCGAAGGACGGGCACGCCGTGAGATGCACGCTTTGCTGTCTCGTGTACCCCGAACGACAATGCGTTATATCGATGACCATCTCGACGAGATTGCCGTTGATACTATTCGCCCGGGTGACCGCCTTTTGATCCGTCAGGGAGACGTCATCCCCGTTGACGGAAGTGTAACTTCAGTAAAAGCTTTCGTAAACACGTCTGCTTTGACGGGAGAGTCACTTCCGATTTCGCTTACATCCGGAGCCGATGTGTTGAGCGGATCAGTGAATGCTGGCGATGCCTTCGATATTGTTGCCAGACACGAAGCAAAAGATAGCACCTACGCTGGCATCGTTCGCCTCGTGGAAGAGGCCCAGCATTCGAAAGCCCCAATGTCGAGGCTGGCAGACCAATGGTCTATCGGCTTTCTGATAGTGACTGTCTTAATCGCCTTCTGCGCATGGTTTTTCACGGGAGACCCGATAAGGTCGGTCGCCGTTCTCGTCGTGGCGACGCCATGTCCTCTCATCCTGGCGGTACCTGTCGCTCTTGTTGCCGGACTATCGCGCGCCGCTCATTTCGGCGTACTGGTGAAGGGTGCTCGTCCATTGGAGAACATGACTCGTATCAACACGTTGGTGCTGGACAAGACTGGAACACTGACAGACGGCCGCCCACAAATTACTTCAATCAACGCGCAGCCAGGATTGAGCGAAAATGATCTACTGCGTTTCGCCGCCTCCCTAGACCAGGTATCCAAACATCCGATGGCGCAGGCTCTTGTACTGGCCGCTCAGCGGCGCGGTATAAATCTTGTATTGCCGACCGACGTCAGCGAACTGGCAGGAGATGGCGTGGCTGGCAGGGTTGATAGCAAAAGCGTCGTTGTCGGCGGAAACAGCTTCGTTGAGAGACAGGTCAATGCGAAACTGAGTGAAATCCCCCATACAGAAGCTGGAGCGGCACTGATTGCAGTCGCGATAGATGGCAGCATCGCGGGTTATATCATTATGGCCGATCCCTTGCGCGGCGAAGTGGTCGATACGTTACGCGGCTTACGCAAGGACGGCGTAAAGCGATTAGTGCTGGCGACAGGTGATCGTGCTGCAGTGGCCAAACGCATTACCAAGGGCTTGGGGCTTGATGCCATCTACTCCGAGCTTTCACCCGATCAAAAGGTACTGACCGTGCTCAGCGAGCGTAAGAACGGCCCCGTGATGATGGTCGGAGACGGGGTCAACGACGCGCCCGCACTTGCAGCGGCTGATGTCGGCGTTGCCATGGGTGCGAGGGGAGCGGCGGCCTCGGCAGAAGCGGCCGATGTCGTTCTTCTCGTAGATAGAATAGACAGACTTCGCGCCGGGATAGAAATTGCCAAGCGATCAAGGCGTATTGCTGTCGAAAGTGTTGTGGTTGGGATTGGTCTTTCTGTAATCGCCATGATCGTAGCAGCGTTCGGTTATCTAAAACCTGTTCAGGGTGCATTGCTCCAGGAGATAATTGACGTCGCTGTCATCCTCAATGCGCTTCGGGCGTTGAGAATCTCACCCAACATCGGCAAATGGACGTCATGGTAAATCAGAATGTGAACTGGTGAATAAGTCACCTACAGCTTCACACCGAATTGCTGTTCCTCCAGCACGCAATAAGAACAGAGCATTGAAGCGTAACCGCCTTGCCAGTACCGCGCCGGTCTTCGGACCAAGCACCATTAGCGCTGTTGCCCATGCATCCGCTTCGGCACAGGTACCTGTCACGACGGTGACTGACGCCGGAGGCCCCATCAAGGGAGCACCGCGACTTGGGTCCATGGTGTGCGACAGGCGGTAATCGTTGACATTAATCCAATGCCGATAATCGCCCGAGGTGGCGACCGCCGCATCCTGAAGGGCGAGAACCGAATGAGCTGCCCGACGATCATAGTCAGGAGCCTCTACTGCAATCGACCAAGGACTGCCATCTGGACGCAACCCGAGCGTCCGCACCTCCCCATCGATTCCGACGAGGCCGGACGAAATCCCGAAAGTCAGCAACCCATCCGCCAGACGATCCACGCCATATCCCTTGGCAATTCCATTGAGATCGAGCGAAACGGGAGCTGTCTTTCGCACCATTCCTGCCTCGATGTCCAGTTCCAGGATTTCATGAGCGGGTCGGCGCTTGCGCTCAAGCGCTGCCCGTATCTGCTCCCGGTGAGCCTCCGAAGGCCCGAAACCCCAAGCGCTCACGGCGTCGCCCATACCAATATCAAACGCGCCGCCTGATGCACGGCCAATGTCGAGCGCAAGGCGCAAAACGTCCAGCAGTTGCTGCGGCACCTTTATCCAGCGTCCCACCGGCGCGGCGTTCAACTGCATCAGTCTGCTATCGGGCTTCCACGTGGACATTGCACCGTCCACTGCGTCCACTGCCGCCTGAAGTGCGACCCGAACGGGTTGGGGATCGAACCCCGCTGTTTGAGAGAACAATGCCGACCAACGTGTACCCATGGTAGGCCCGCTCAAAGCGTAACGTTGCATCTCAGTAGACGTCTTCGACATAACGTCCCTCCGCCTTGAGATTGGCCAATGTCTGCCCTGTGGAACCCAGAATGTCGACAAGAACCGACGAGACTCCGTTGGCCATATCGCGTCCGCCACACACCATGATCCGCGCCCCCTCCTGAATCAGCCGAGTGATTTCATCGGCTTCCTCCCGAAGAGCATGCTGCACATAGCGCGGCATTTTCCCGCGTGAACAACAAGAGCTAATCTGCGCAACTTGCCCCTTCTGCTTCCATTCGCGGAGTTCGTCGCCATAGAAAAAATCGCTATTCATCCGGCGCATTCCAAAGAACAGATGGATCGGGCGATGCCGCGTATTGGCGCGGATGAAGCCCGCCAAAGGCCCGATTCCGGTTCCGGCACCGATCAATATCAGGGGCGTATGTGTTCTATCCTCCGCATGGAAATCTGGATTGCGACGCAGGAAAGCGCTGATCGTGTCTCCAGGCTCCAGTTCCAAGAGCTGGGAAGAGCATAGCCCTCCCGGATGTTTTCTCACGACGATCTCGACAAAGCCATCGTTGCGTCCAGAAGCCAGTGAGTAAAACCGGGGAACGGTTGATCCCGAAGGAACGATGGCGAGGAGATCGCCGGCCACAAAGCGCCCCAGTCCGCAGCCACGCAATTGCTGCCAGAAGGAAAGCCTCGGCAAGGCAAAGCGCAGGATTGCTGCGGGCGCTTGCACTTCGGCACCATAATCACGGCGCGACACAAGCGTAAGCGGGACGGCGGCGGGTTGAACGGCCTGGTGCGTGAGTTCCAGGTCTATGCCCACCGCAGCACCGAGTTTCCGCCCCCATCGGGCAAAAGCCTGCGGCGACTGACGGTCCACTGTGTCAAAGGGTATGAGCATTCTCCATCCGGCGGCATGCGCCGTCTCCGTCACCGCCCGCGCGAAACCGCAGTAGGCAGGAAAGCTACTGTCGCCGAACCCGAGCACAACCAGCGGAATTGCCGAATCCGCTGCCTGAAGCGAGAGCCTTTCAACGAACCCCTTGGCCGAAGCGGGCGCATCGCCTTCGCCATAGGTAGCGGCCAAAATGATAATGCGCCGGACCTGCCGATAACGACCTGGATCAAAGGCCGACATCGGCGCAGCGTGAACCGTCTGGCCAGAATTGGACAGCGCCGCATGCAATGTTGCTGCAAAACCCCATGTGCTACCGCCTTCACTGCCGACGAGAATGATTGTCTCCGCTCGTCCTGCTGCACAGTTTTCGTGAATGCGCGGCCTTCCGCGACGCCCGTCGGACCAGAGAAAAACGCCCGTACCCGCCATGACCGGAACGCCAAGAGCCATCAGGCCAAGGAGCAGCCCCAAAACGGAAGCCCCCCGTCCTGTATGCAGCATATAGATTGTTTCCGACAGGCGTCGCCACCCAGTCAGATCGCTCCAGCCGAGAAGCGCGCCCGTGCCTTGATCGATATAACCGGTTCCCCGGTCGGTCTTGAGGGTGAGAATGTCCGTGGGGTCAGACGGATCGGCGAATGACAGGCTGCGCAATTGCGCAACCTGAATCTGCCGCAACGGTTCCATCGTAGCCGGTAGCGCTCCGGTCCGGCCGCTTGCCTCGGTCTGCATGACCGGCGACACCGCGCCGTCCGGCAAGAGATCGAAGGTGGAAGCCGTCATCCACAGGGCCGTTGCAGACGAAAGGAAAAGTCCCGCTACGGCCAGCCGAGCGATTTCAACATGCAGACGCCCGGAAAGCGGGCCACGCAGGCGCGAAAACCAGCGCTGCCAGCCTCCGACCCGTCGTACGACAAGCGCCACCCCGGTCAGGTTCAGCACCAGCATGGCGGCAGCACCAGCAGCCATGACAATGCGGCCGCTATCATCGAGAAAGAGCGAACGATGCAGACTTGTCAGCCAACGTTCGACCGGATTGGGATCGGCGGACGCGACACCCTGACCAGTAGAGGGGTCAATGACCGTCGCCCGGGGCGCACCGTTATCAAACCAATAGGCCGTCATCCGGCCGGACGGCGTCCGCCGGATTTGCTCTACTTGCGGATAGACCGCTTGAACACGCGCCGCCAGATCGGCGGTCGAAAGTGTCAACTCCCCCTGTGGAGATGAGACACTTTCGACAGCGGGAAAGATCGACAGGGCTGCACCGCTGATACTGAGCACAATCAGGAGCAACGCGGGAAGAAGTCCCGCCCAACGATGGATAACTCGGAACATGGCGGTCACCGATTATAGAGAATAATCGGCTGTTGCGATGTAACGTCGTCCTTTGACTGGAGCTTTCGCACCGCCGGATGTGAGTGGTATAACCACCTCATTGGGACTGTCGCGCATGTCTTCCACAGCAGCGTCGACGTGCAATGTGTAGCCCGCATCAAAAAACGCGTCGGCCAAATCAACTGTGATTTCAAGCGTACGACCCGCACCGACACTCGCGCCGGTGATACCGTTGATCTCGCTCGTATTACCACCCGTTGCACGATACCATCCGGACAGGTGTTCGTAATATTTGGATTTGCCGCCAGCCATCCAAAGGCTACCGGCATATTTACCCTCAGCATCCATGATGTAATAAGCGAGATACGCGCCGTCACCGCCATAACTGTTCAGCGTCGTTGTCAGTGTTACGGGCCGGGCCATTGCGATATCCGGAAGCGTAAGCGCCGTGGTCATTGCCAATGCTGCAAGAAGTGCTTTCATGCCAGTCTGCCTCTTTCAAAGAAACGGCACGCGGACCTCGATCGATCCGCGCTTATGCCCGCTACTCTCGCAAGAAGAGCTGAACACCACCTGACACCGATGCGGTTTCTGCTTCAGCGCTTTGTAAGAAATGAACCGCTCCAAACCGCGATAAACGAAAACGGCGGACCTGCCAGCAGGTCCGCCGCGTCAAGCATTTACAGTAAATCCGCCAGCTATCGGCGCAACGACATACGCTTAAGTGTACCGTCGCGAAGAATGAACTGGTGCCATATCGCTATCAGCGCATGAAGGCCGGCCAGATAAAGAATAATGGTGCCGGCATTCTCATGAAATTCGGCGATCAATCCGGGGGAGCCTTGCATTGGGGCCGTAATGGCCGGCACGGAAAGACCGAAGAAGGATATCGCTACTCCCATCCGCGAGGCGGCATACCAGCCGCTGAGCGGCAAGGCGATCAGCAGCAAATAGAGGATTGCATGGCCCGCCTTTGCCGCAAGGGCAAGTGTGCCTTGCGCCGGAGATTCTGACGGCGCTGCACCGGAAAGCCGCAAAAAGAGACGAGGTAACACAAGCACGAGTACGGCAAGCCCTAGAGAAAAATGCAAGAAAGGCGGATTCTCCGCCAGACTGCGTCCACCCACCGACGTGAACCATGCTCCGAGGATCAACGCGGCGGTGAGCCAGTGAATCACAACCATGCTTTTTGAATAACGATCAGGACTGCGAGGCATAACAAGTCTTTCCTTGGATGAAGGCGCTCTCAATGGTAAGCGCGATGGCTTATTTCACGACGACATTTGGCAGTGAGTTTTTCTCGAGCAAGGGGCTGGAGGGCGTGTCCGGCACAGCGCCTGACCGCTGTTCTTCGTCATGTCTTGATTTGCGGTGGCGGTCATCGTCGTGATCGTATTCGCGATCCTTGTGTTTCATTTTGACTATAGCAAGCGTAGCGGGATCAACTTTAGCCCTGAAAGCAATTCCGGTTTTGTCGGAGCCACGGACCTCATAACAGCCGTCATCGATTTTGATCCGCGCCACGGTCCAGCCGCGAGAAGTAGCCATTGCGTGAACCGCGTCCCTGGATTGCCACTTGTCCATCGATACATGGCAGTCATCATCGGCTCGCGCCACGCCGCTTCCTGCTGCGATCATTAAAAAGGAGATTGCCGCAAGGTAATTTACCATCATATCATTGTTCCTGATCAATGCGCTTTGAAGAGAACAATGCCAGCCATTTCTGACGAACAGCTGAAGCTGGCAAGGATATGACGTCAGAGGAATGACAGCTTACGGCTTCAGTTAGAATATGTTCGCATCTGACCAGACGACACGGGTTCCGGTTTTCTATCGAATAAAAGGTGCTATTGGATGCGCGTCCTGTTGATCGAAGACGATATAATCCTTGGCAAGGCCGTTCGCGATCATATCGCTGTCAACCATTCTGTGGATTGGGTGACCCGCCTCGACGACGCAACCGAGCATGTCGGCTCGGCAGTCTACGACCTAATCCTGTTGGACCTGATGCTTCCCGACGGGCTGGGTATCAATTTTTTGCGCAATCTTCGCGCCAAAGGTAGCGTCACGCCAGTCATTATTCTCACGGCGCTGGATCAGATTTCCGACCGGATCGAAGGTCTTGACGCCGGGGCCGACGATTACCTGATCAAACCGTTCGATCTGGCAGAGCTTTCGTCGCGACTGAACGCTGTTGCACGACGCTATAGCGGCAATCCCAACCCTTTGGTCGAAATGCGCGACCTCCAGATCGATCTGGCCGCCAAGACAGTGAGGCAAGGGGG
>JACDJC010003638.1_pt1 | contig 11026 bp, 12 predicted proteins | sample 7454191 | NCBI WGS metagenome assembly JACDJC01 (sample SAMN14253291, study PRJNA609438) | sludge metagenome | isolation source: sludge after 25d culture with pyrite and EDTA | collected 2018-12-20
AGAAAATTAGTACATGAAAAAGTACTCAAAAAAGAAGTATTGAATAAAAAAGTCACTGCGCTCGCTGCCCATGATTCCGATAATTACGATTGGCGGTATTTTTCCGCAGCATCTATTTTCAAGTAATGTTATTTCAGCATCTTTGCATTCTCAATTAATTACCTCATTATGAAGCTTGCTACAAAATTAATCCATGCCGGTGCAACACCTGATCCTTCCACTGGTGCGATCATGACACCTATTTTCCAGACTTCCACTTATGTACAGGAAGCACCGGGAGTAAACAAGGGTTTTGAATATGCCCGCAGCCAGAACCCTACCCGCAAAGCGCTGGAAGAAGCCCTGGCTATTATTGAAAATGGAAAGTTTGGTTTAGCCTTTAGCAGCGGTGTTGCGGCAACGGATGCGGTGATTAAATTATTAGCTCCCGGCGATGAGGTGATCTGTGCCAATGATATGTATGGTGGTACGTATCGGTTATTTACCAAAGTATTTGAAAAATTTGGTATCGCCTTTAAATATGTTGATACTACCAATGTCAGTAATGTGCAGGCAGCAATTACGGATAAAACAAAACTGGTTTGGCTGGAAACCCCAACAAACCCATTAATGAATATTACAGATATAGCCTCTGTGGCAGCTATAACCAAAGCAAAAAAAATACTGCTTGCCGTTGACAACACTTTTGCTTCTCCCTATCTGCAAAATCCGCTTGACCTGGGTGCAGATATTGTTATGCATTCCGTTACCAAATATCTCGGTGGCCATAGCGATGTGATACAGGGATGCCTGGTGATGAACGATGCAGAACTCAGAGAGAAATTATATTTTATCCAGAAAAGCTGCGGTGCCGTACCGGGACCAATGGATTGTTTTTTAGTATTAAGAGGAATCAAAACATTAGGTGTGCGGATGAAAGCCCATTGCGAGAACGGGGCAAAAATTGCAAACTGGCTCCGGAGCAACGCTAAAGTGGGTAAAGTGTACTGGCCGGGATTTGAAGATCATCCGGGCCATGCGATTGCCAGGAAACAAATGCGGGGCTTTGGCGGCATGATTTCCTTTGAATTAAAAAATGATAGTGTGGAAGAAGCCAAAAGAGTGTTATCCTCCACTCATTTATTTTCACTGGCAGAAAGTCTCGGTGGTGTGGAATCATTGATCAATCACCCCGCCAGTATGACCCATGCTTCCATTCCCAGGGAGGAGAGAATAAAAAACGGCCTGTCTGATTCATTAATAAGGCTTAGCGTTGGTATTGAAGATGCTGATGACCTGATCCATGATCTGCAAAAAGCAATTGGGTGATGAAAAAATGAAAGAACGTAATTTAAAAGAGTTCCTGGATAAGAAGGTTGATGATTATAATCAACCTTCTTTCATTAAAGATGATCCCATTTCTGTTCCGCATCTTTTCACAAAAAAACAGGATATAGAAATTGCAGGTTTCTTTGCAGCCATTTTTGCCTGGGGTAACAGAACCACCATTATCAATAAGGCTACCGAACTGATGCAGTTGATGGATAATGCGCCATATGAATTTTGTCTGACCCATGACCCGGGCAGCCTGAAAAAACTAATGCGTTTTAAGCACCGTACCTTCAATACAACAGACCTGCTTTATTTCATTGAATTTTTCAAATTCCATTACAGTAAGCACAAAAGCCTTGAAACCGCCTTCACCAGGCACGGTAACACCATTGAAGAAATGCTGTCCGGATTTCATCATTATTTCTTTTCGCTGGAAGAGGTACCCGGCAGAACAAAGAAGCATATCGCCACACCGGAAAGGAAATCAAGCTGCAAAAGGCTCAATATGTACCTGAGGTGGATGGTCCGAAAGGATAAAAAAGGGGTTGATTTTGGCATTTGGAAAAATATCTCCCCGTCCCAGCTGATTTGTCCGCTGGACCTGCATGTGGTCAGAGTAGCGAAACGGTTAAATTTATTACAACGAAAGCAAACTGATTGGCAGGCAGCCGTTGAATTAACGGAATATCTCCGAACTTTGGATAAGCATGACCCCGTGAAATATGATTTTGCTTTATTTGGTATGGGTGTAATGGAAAAATATTAATTACAATGACACAGATTAATACAGCACTGGTTCCTGAGATTAATCAATCACTGGAGATACAATTACCGCTTACAATTTCCGGGGACGAGTTAAGGGAAAAACTGGCTTCACATGTCAATGAGCTCATCAATCATGATTTTGAAAAATTAGTTTTTAACCTGTACCGTATCGATGTAAATGAAGCCAGGATGAGGGCTTTGCTTGCAGAAAAAGATGGAGAAAATGCAGCCGCACTTATTGCTGACCTGATCATTGAACGACAGTTACAAAAAATAAAATCCCGCCAACAGTTTCGTCAGCGGGACAATAGTATTAATGAGAATGATAAATGGTAGTCTTACTTCTTTTTCTCAAACATCAGTTCCTTTACTTTCTCTTTATCTTCTTTTTCTTTTTTCAGGTCGAACATAGTACCGAATATATGATCCCATAAGGTAGAACTTACACCATACCCATTATGTTCATTTTTATAATGATGCAGGTGATGATTTCTCCAAAGGCCTTTCATCCATTTGAACGGAGGATTCCATGCATGAATAGCATAATGCATGGTACCATACATCAGGTAGCCTAATAAAAAACCCGGAAAGAACATGAAAGTATAAGTACCAATGGCAAGGTACATCAGGCCAAATATTGTAGAAGAAATGATCAGGCTGGGTACCGGTGGCATAAACAGCCTTTGCTTATCTCTTGGATAGTGGTGATGATTACCATGCAGGGTATAAACAAATTTTGTAGCCCCGGGTGTTTTAGGCACCCAGTGAAAAATATAGCGATGGGCTATATATTCAAAAAGTGTCCAGAAAAACATACCGCCAAAGAACACCAGCAAAATAGTACCGGTGCTGTAATTATATTTCGTGGCAGCGAGGTAAATAATGTAAGTGAGGATCGGGATATACATTCCCCAGATCACCAGCGGATGTGCCTTGGTCAGTGCCTCCAGGAAATCATTCTTGAACAATCGGGCCTGCCCTTTATTATGAATTTTCTCGAATTCCATGGCGCAAAGATAAGGAAGGTCAATGGTGAAAAGAAAGCGGTCAAACCGTGTTTTTATAAGACCATTGCCTGATTTTAATCAGTTTTTAACAGTTCATCAACACGCTGAAACTGATAGCCTTTTGCTTGCAGGTGTTTTATCAATTGCGGCAAAAGTTTATAAAATTTATCCGTTCGTTTGGGATCAGTCCCGATGTGTGATAAAAGAATAAATCCGTTGAGTCCGCCCGGTCTTGCCTGCTCATATTTAATAATCGACTGATATATATCGTCACTGCTCCGGTAATTTTTATCGGCCGGTGTAGTGTAGTCGGCATGACTAAGGGTACCGGGAGTAAAGTTTATCAGCTGAAAGCCCATTTTCTTAGTCCATACCGCGATGCTGTCATTATACCATTCATACGGTGGCAAAAAGAAGGGAGCATTTTCTTCCCAGATCCCAAAACGACTCATCATTCTGTAATTTCTCTGCAGGTCTTTGGTGAATTGTGCTTTTGTTACCAGTAAGCTGTCCCGTTTACCCCAATCACAATACAATAAATGTTTATCTGAATGCGGGGCAATGTAGTGCCTGTTATTTTTCAGATCAACGATAATTTTTGTAAAAGCAGGATTACGGAAAAAATCACCGGTAAAAAAGAAGGAAGCTTTTATCTTTTCCTGTTGTAATGTGCGGACAATAAAATCACCACCGTCTGCAAACTCATGCCCGGTAAAAACAAGGGCTATTTTTTTCTTTGTACTATCCCCTTTAATGATAGCCCCATGACTATATTGTAAGCCTCCTGCACCGGAGGCTGCTACTTTTTTGGCCTGCTTTCTGCCTCCTTCGCAGCAAGCAAATAGATCAACGATGCCGTTCCATCCATAGTAGGCTCGTTGGTGCTATAATCTCCATAGTCATCATGATAAACTGCAAGATCGCTTTGAAAAGTGGCATACTCATCCGGCTGATACAATGTGATGCCAATTAAGTTCTTGTAAATACTTCCGTACACTGGGCCGTCAATCAGTCCACCATCAATCGGGTAGTTTTTTATATGTGTAAATGCAGAATGCGGGTCAACAGGAGTATCACCCCATGAGGGCAACCCATACACCATGGATGTACCCCAGGGGTTGCACCCAAACAGCCAGTCAAAATTGGCTTGTTCTAATTCGGAAAAGGTTTTATCACCCGTTAGTTCCCTGTACCAGTAACACTGAATAGCAAAGGAAGTGGTGAGATTGTTACTGCACCAGATAAATGGAATGCCGCGGTAGAAAGCATTTTGTTTGGCTTTGTTCCAAACCCGTTGAATACCTTCTTTATAATAACCAATGACAGTATCTCTCTGTTTTCCCTGTAATTGTTTGGCCAGCTCATAATGTCCAAGATTAATAAAGGGATACCATTGGTAATGTTTAGCTGTATCTGCACCAAGCCAGGGGGTGATCGGTTCAGCATTTGCATAGTCCATCAATGTTTTCTTAATAATTTCCTTGTGGACAGGCATATTATCTTTCGAAAGCACATATGCATTTGCAAGTTCCATATCATCAACCCAATTGTCCTCAGCATATATATACGGCGATTTAACGGACGCAGTCTGCGTCACCCCAGGTACTTTATTTGCAAAAGCAAAAGCAGAAAAAGTTTTTTGTAAAAGTAGGTTACTGTATTCAATATTTGTTTTTTCAAATGTTTTTGATCCTAATGCAAACGCACTGGCAAACTTCCCCGCCGTAGAACTTGTCCCCGTTGTATTATTCATAAACCTGCCCCTCTGCTGCGGTTCACCACTTACAAAATAAACCGGCCGCTCAAACCCTTTGCCATAAAAAGTATCCTGCCCGGGTATCCGCATTCCCATATGGTCCCGGTCATCTGCTATCTGGTTGAACATCCAGTCGGGCCTGGGGTGCATTTTCAATAACCAGTCCAGTCCCCATTTGGCTTCATCCAGTACATCAGCCATTCCATTTTTTCCATCCAGGCCGTTTGCTTGTTTCTCATCGGTAAACACTTTAGGAAAATCCCGGTAAGCCATTAGCAAATGATAAGTAGCATTGGCAGATGTTGCAGAGTATTGTAAATAATCAGACGCATCATGCCAGCCACCCACCACATCAATTCTTGTGCTATCCTTAATACCAGCTTTTTCGCCATACAATACATACCCGTCGTGGGTGTGACAGCTGTCTTTTAAATAAGGATTGAAACCCGTACGTTGCTGCCGCATATACCGCAAACAAAAATCAGCGGCCCCTTTATAAACATCATCTCCTATTTCAAATTCAGGTGACTTTACATTACCCGCCAGTAAGTGGTAACGACCTGGTTTTTTAAAATGAGAAAAATTCAGCCGGTATGTTTGTTTGAAAGGTCCATATGCCCCAAAGGCTTTTCCCGCCTTCCCCGTTGCCACTATTTTCTTTGAAACCGAATTAACCAATTCCCATTTAACTATTTCCTTTTCTTCTTTACTGCACCAGATAGCGACTTTCACTGTACCGGGTGTATACCCCAGCTGGTTGATGCGTATCCAGCTTTGCGGTTGCTGAGCAAAGGAGGCAACAGGTAACAGTAGTAGTAATAAAGACCATTTTTTCATCACCCCAATTTACAAACAACCTTGGTAACTTAGCAGTTCTTAATACTACATAGATGAAATTAGTTACTTACCTGAAAGAAGAAAGAGAACAACTGGGCATTCTGATCAATGATATGGTATATGATATGGAAGTGCTTCACCCCGACCTGCCCAATAGCATGAACATGTTATTGAATTACTGGGAAGAATATTACCCGATAGCACAAGCCGGTGAATTGTTGCTGAAAGAAGGTACCCGGACAAGTAATAAAGCGGTCCCGTTAACTGAGGTGCAGTTGCTGGCTCCCGTTCCATTTCCAACCTCCTGTCGTGATGGTTATGCATTCAGACAACATGTGGTGGCGGCGAGAAGAAATCGTAAAGTGGAGATGATACCGGAGTTTGACCAATACCCGATCTTCTATTTCACCAATCATCACAGCATACAGGGACCCGGGGAAGTTAGATGCATGCCTGATCATTTTGAAAAGCTGGACTTTGAACTGGAAGCAGCCATTGTAATCTGCAAACACGGCAGAAATATAAAAGCTGAACAGGCTGATGAATATATCGGCGGACTGATGATCATGAACGACCTGAGTGCAAGAAGACTGCAGATGGAAGAAATGTTATTGAACCTCGGACCGGCAAAAGGAAAGGATTTTTCTACTGCAATCGGTCCATGGTTAGTTACCCTGGATGAACTGGCCCCGTTTGAAATCCCGGCCAAAGAAAACCATACCGGCAAAAGCTGGAACCTGAGAATGCAGTGCCGGGTAAATGGTAAGCAGGTCAGCGATGGCAATGTGGGAGATATGGACTGGACATTTGCAGAGATCATTGAAAGAGCTTCATACGGTGTTGACCTGTATCCCGGAGATGTGATTGGCAGCGGCACAGTTGGAACAGGGTGTTTCCTGGAACTGAACGGAACGGGAAAGCTGAATGATCCGAATTATCCTGAGCAATGGTTACAACCCAATGATGAGGTAGAAATGGAAATTGATGGACTGGGTAAACTAAGTAATACGATTGTGGCGGAAGAAACGGACTGGAGTATCCTGAAACAAAAGAAAAATATATAATTCCAATGAAAAAGACAGGAATCTTATTATTACTGTCCCTTTCACTTTTTTCATGTAAACTGATGAGCCAGGAAAAAATTGCCGCCAGGATTGATTCTTTGTTTTCTTCCTTTTTACAGGAAGATGAACCCGGCGGTGCTGTACTGGTGGCACAAGCCGACAAAATCCTCTTTAGTAAAGGATATGGCCTGGCAGATATAAATAGCCGGGAGCCTATATCCGTTCATACTATTTTTAACACTGGCTCTGTCAGCAAAACTTTTGTGAGTAATGCGATACTGATACTCGAACAACGGAAGCAGCTCAGCCTGGAGGATAACATGAATAAATATTTTCCTGGCTTTAAAAATAAAGGCATTGCGCAAAAAGTACAGATAAAACATTTGCTCAGTCATGTGAGTGGCTTACCTGATAACCGGGAAGTGAGCAAGAACCCTGATTTCTATATAACCGCAGATGATGAACAAAATTTTGCTCCTATCCAGCAAACGGATACATTGTTATTTGAACCTGGCAGCCGTTATCAATACAGTAATCCTGCTTTTAACGGTTTGGCATTGATAATAGAAAAAATCACCGGGGCAAAATGGCAACAATTTGTTCGTAAAGAAATCTTTCATGCAGCGGATATGACGGAAAGTGACATCACCGATGGAGCTCATCCGGAAAGCGGGGTGGCACATGCTTATGTAAAAGAGGATGGGAAATTCAAAGAGCTCGATTATGGAGAAGAACCAACTTTCTGCGCTGCCGGGAATGGTGGTATCTGGTGCTCCGTAACAGACCTGCATAAATATTACCTGGCCTTACAGCAGCCAGTTTTCCTGGATGAAGAAATAATTACCAATAGTATGCAGGTAAAAAAATTTAATGAATGGAAGAGTGAAAAAGAACCTGCGGTTGGTTACAGCTGGTTTATTACAAAAACAGTAAACGGATTACACCGGGTAGGACATACCGGAAGCCAGGGTGGCTTCCGGGCTGATTTTGAATTTGTTCCTGATAAGAAAATATTTATTGGCATGTTATTCAATATGCCTTACGAGGTGAAGCCCCTTACCGAAAAGATCGAAAAAATACTGACAGAAGAAAAACTATTGTAACATGATCTTTGATTTAAAAGACTTAAAGCCAGCCGAAAAACAATATTATTTGCAACATGTGGTGGCGCCCCGTCCTATCTGCTTTGCTTCTACTATTGATAAAACCGGCCAGGTAAACCTGAGCCCTTTCAGTTTCTTCAACATGTTTTCTTCCAATCCGCCTATTGTTGTTTTTTCACCTGCGAGGAGAGTAAGAGATAATACAACCAAACATACATTAGAAAATGTAGTAGAAGTACCGGAGGTGGTGATCAACATTGTAACCTATGATATGGTGCAGCAAACCTCGCTGGCCAGTTGTGAGTTTCCTAAAGAAGTTAACGAGTTTACAAAAGCCGGCTTCACAGAAGAACCAGCCACCCTGGTAAAACCACCAATGGTCAAAGAAAGTAAAGTGAAAATGGAATGTAAAGTCGTTGAAGTAAAATCATTGGGAAATGAAGGTGGTGCAGGTAACCTGGTTATTTGCGAAGTAATAAGGATGCATATAGATGATTCCCTGTTGGATGAAAATAAGAAACTGGATCAGCGAAAAATCAATCATGTGGCACGGCTTGGCGGGGATTGGTATTGTGTGGTCAATGAACACAACCTGTTCCAGGTAGAAAAACCCAATACACAATTGGGTATCGGTATTGATATGCTGCTGGCAACCATCCGCAACAGTAAAATTTTATCCGGAAATAATCTTGGCCAGTTAGCTAATGTGCATGAGATGCCGGTGATAGAACCGTCATTTGATGATAATCACCTGAAGCAGATCATTCAATACTATAGCGTCAACCCGGATGAGATGGAGAAAGAGCTGCATGCTTATGCCAAAAAATTGCTGGAAGAAGATAAAATAAAAGAAGCCTGGCAAATATTGCTAGCCGGTTCCTGATTTTATACCGGCTTACCTTCTAAAAATTTACAAAACCAGAATAAGTTTTTTATCTTTAAAAGAGCCTGTCAGAGGTGCATGTTTTATGCTTAAAGCCTTTCCTTCATACCTGCTACTTACCCTGGTGGTCATTATCACCCTCTTTTCATGTGTACCCCAAAAAGGCGTTACCAATGCAAAAAAAGATCTTGCCACTATCAATAACCAGCTTCAGCAACACAGCACTACATTAAAAGATCTTGAAAAGCAGCGAAAGAAAAAAGAACAGCAAAATGAAATTGATGATACAGCCAATATACGGATCAAAAAATTTATTGATAAAACAAATAAAGAAATCGATACGCTTATTAACAGAAATACGATCGTAATTGGTGAAACAGTAGTAGAAAAAGCAGATTGGGACAGGCTCAGAAAAACATTATCGTTTTCCCGCAAGACCTCAAAAAATATTGGTGACAGAATATTATTACTGTCCGATCTTATCAGCCGGAATATGGTGGTAAGGATAGACCAGGATGTGGTATTCGAACCAGGCAAGTATAATATTACGCCTGAAGTAGCTGCTGCAATCGGAAGGCTCTTTGAGCCGGCTTCCAAAGAAATAGATCTCTTTATAAAGAAATACCCCAATTTCCCGCTTTCACTGGTTATTACAGCAAAAGGATATTCAGATGCTACGTCTATCGCCGAGGGCTCCTCTCTCTACAAGGAATTAAAAGACAGGTTGAAGTTGCAAACAGAAAACCCTACCAGTAAAGAGCTTAACAAGGAGCTATCAGTAGCCCGGGCAGAAGCCGTTATCAACCTGTTTAAATCTTACACATTGGACAGGGGAAGCAATGGAGGCAGTGTAGGCAATATTTTATACCTGTATGAAGGAAAGGGAGAAACATCTCCCGATCCAAAAGTCACTGATTATAAAGTAAACGATGCAAGAAGAAGAGTGGTGCTGCTCTTCTGGAGTGTTTTCCCTGAATGATTCTTATTGACCAAATACTTTCTTCAGCATATCAGAAGTCCTTGCCAAAGGATTAGCCCTGATATTAGCTTCTTCTTTTGCCACCTGGTCAAACAATGCATCCACCGCTCTACCAACCACATATGAAGTCAGGTCCGGGTTAATTTTTTTGAAAGTGGTCGGCAGTTTATTATATGAAGTAATTATATCGGAATAATATTTTGTGGCATCCGTTTTATCCAAAGAGCTTTTTACAGATGGTGTAAAAGCAGTGATCAATTTTTCTTTTGTTCTGTCTTTAAAATAATTGGTGGCCCCGTCTTTTGGACCTTTAATAATATTCAAGGCATCTTTCAGGGTCATTTCCTTAATGGCATCCACAAAGATGGGTTTGGCAAAACCCACTGCATCTTCAGCACCCCGGTTGATGGCCAGGATAGCTTTATCCACCTGTCCGCCCATACCAATATTTCGTAAAGTCGATTCCACTTTCTTTGCATCGGGTGGTAAAAGCATTTTATAAAATTCGCTGCCAAAGAAACCATCTGTCTTATTCAGGTTAAGTACTGCCGTAGTAACACCGTTTGTCAATGCCTCTTTAATACCCTGCCCGGCTTCATTCTCGGTTATGCCAGAAGAAGATTTTTTGTTAAGTACATCCTTTAGTTTTATTTGTGCAAAGGAACCGGCAGGAAGTACAATAAGGCTAAATGCAATTACGATAAAGGAAGTTTTCATATCTGTATTGATTATTATATTCATCAAAAATAACAGCCTTTCTGCAGTGCAAAAAGGCTGCCAGCTATTTTGACGTTATTTTAAGGTATCCGTTGCTTCGGGGAAATATTAAATTCCACCAAATACTTTACGCAGAATCTCTGTGGTTCTTGCTACGGGGTTTTCCCTGATATTCGCTTCTTCTTTGGCGATCTGGTCAAATAAGGCATCCGTTGCTTTTTCTACGACAAAACTTGGTAAATCTGGATTGATCTTTTTAAACGTAGTGGGAAAATTATTGTAGGTATTAACAATGTCGCCATAATACTTAGTGGCATCCACTTTATCCAGCGATGATTTTATCGAAGGAAGAAAAGCAGCCAGTAAAGCCTCCCTCGTTTTTCCTTTGAAATAATTAGTGGCAGCGTCTTTGGGTCCTTTTACAATATTGATGGCATCCATCAGGGTCATATCCTTTATAGCGCTGACAAAAATTGGTTTGGCATAACCCACTGCATCCTCAGCAGCCCTGTTGATGGAGAGAATGGCCTTATCCACCATCTTGCCCATGCCCAGGTCTCTTAATGTATTTTCAATTTTCACGGCATCCGGGGGCAGCAATACC
>JACDJC010003641.1_pt1 | contig 11023 bp, 11 predicted proteins | sample 7454191 | NCBI WGS metagenome assembly JACDJC01 (sample SAMN14253291, study PRJNA609438) | sludge metagenome | isolation source: sludge after 25d culture with pyrite and EDTA | collected 2018-12-20
CTGGCCTACAAGTTACCGCGTACACACAGACGCTCTCGGACATCGAAGCCCGCATCGGCAACCGCGCGAAGGCCGGTCAAGTGATCGGCAACTTCAACAACCTGTTCATGCTGCGCGTGCGCGAGACGGCTACCGCTGAATTGCTAACCCGGCAATTGCCGAAGGTCGAGGTCTATACGACCACCATCGTCAGCGGCGCAACCGACAGCTCCGACATTCGTGGAGCGACAGACTTTACGTCAAACACCCAAGACCGCATCAGCATGTCCAGCGTGCCGATGATCGAGCCATCGCACGTCGTCGGCCTGCCCAAAGGCCAGTGCTTTGCGCTGCTGCAGGGCGGCCAGCTTTGGAAGGTGCGCATGCCGTTGCCGGCGCCAGACCCGGATGAAGTGATGCCGGCGGACTTGCAGCAACTGGCCGGGCACATGCGCCAGAGCTACAGCGAGGCCACGCAGTGGTGGGAGTTCACCAGCTCCCCGGTCTTGCAGAACGCGGCCTTGCCGGACGACCTGCTCGATGAGGCGGCCATCGCCACACCCATCACCGACACGGGCGACACGGGCGACACGGGCGACACGGCCAGCGAAGAGGCCGCGCCATGAGCGACGCCGCCTCGACTGCGCAGCGTGAGCAGAACCGCCGCCAGGGCCTGATCGTCGGCACCATCACCTTGCCGTTCCGCCTGCTCGGGATACTGGTCGGCTCGCTGCTGTTCTCGATCCTGATGGAGTGCATCGGCATGCACCTGTTCTGGAAGGAGCAGGGCTGGCAGCACTCCCAGCAGATGTTGCAGTACGAGTTGGGGCACCTGTCCAATCACTTCACGCGCAGCGTGGTCGTGCAGGAACCGGGGCGCACGGCGCATGCGCTGGTGGACACTGGCTACGAATGGGTGTTCGTGCGCTCAGGACTGCTGGAGCGCATGAGCCAGACCGCAGAGCGCGCCCGTGCGCCCAGTCAGGGGCAGACACGAAACTTCCGCTACTTCATCAGCCAAGTCTATGTTTGGGCCGAAAGCTACCTGATCGCTGCCGCCTTCACCACGCTCACTTTTTTGGTGCGTCTGTTGGTCCTGGCGCTCACGCTTCCGCTGATCTTCACGGCGGCATTTGTCGGTTTGATCGACGGTCTGGTGAGGCGTGACGTGCGCCGGTTCGGCGCGGGCCGCGAATCCGGCTTCATCTACCACCGAGCGAAAGCCAGTCTGATGCCGCTGGCCGTGCTGCCTTGGGTCACGTACCTGGCCTTGCCGATCTCGGTACATCCGCTGCTGATCCTGCTGCCGAGCGCGGCCTTGCTGGGACTGGCCGTGAGCCTGACTGCGGGCAGCTTCAAGAAATACTTGTGATGCCAGAGAAACCAAGTCATTAGGCAATCCATTCAGTATTGATTATTTATTGAATTTTCTGACCAAGGATCTTCTCACGATACATATTGGCCAAATGGTGCGCTCTCATGCGCCACTGCCCGGTAATTTTTGGGAAATCTGTTGCGTTGCGCCCATCCATCCCTTGCAATGTAACGTAGCCCTGCCCATCCTGTCCGCGCACAAAAGTTATGTAGTTATATATTGAATCTCGAAAATCAGAAATGGCAGAAAAGAAGTCACCGCCAGCCGGAAGCGCACGAGATAAATCAACGCGACCTTGGGCATATAAAAAATCATTAACACCCTTCACCCCCCATCCGGTCCGATCCAACTCAATGTAAAGATTGTCCACGGCGTCATAATGCACAGATGGAATGTAGCCACATGAAAAGTCCCATGTTTCGAGCCAGTCGAGAAAATCAGGCCTAAAATATACAGGAACAATATTTTGAAGTGCGGCTATGGAATCCGCCATCTGCTGAGGCGTTAATGCACTCCTAGCAACTTGAAATGCTAATGGGAAAATTCTCTGACAGACATCTTGTGGGATAAAACTAATATCAGCAATCTCATCCCAATAGACCACGTGAACCGGAAAAGTCGATCCATCCGGCCTTGTGTGTTGCCTGTCATGGAACTGATGATGATTTATGCTGGTATGGCGATTTGCCGTAGTGAAAATCACATAACAACTAATCGGCTCAGGGAAAGAATCTGTCTTACTCAACTCAGAAGCAACGTCTGTAGAGCTTAGGTGATTAACAAATTTTGCCTGCCCAAACACTGAGTAGCCGCCAACGGCAGGGAAAATGTCAATGCCATGCTGTCTTTGCCCATTTCCGCCGTATCTTCTGAATTGCAAGTCATACCTCATATTCCTTGCGACCCAATCCCTCATGAGGTAGCAGCAAATTTCCTCAAAATCTTGATCAGCTCTAAAAGTCAGTCCTTGCATTTTTATCCTGGCTCTTTGTAACAGGGCAATCGCACCTTCATGTCATAACCCCAAGCAGCTCGGCGCGAAATTCGTCGATCGTCGCAGCCAGCATGCGCTTGGACTTGATGCTCGCCTTGCGCGTCGTGTTGAGCCGCAGCAGGTTCATCACGATGTGGCGAACGATGGCCAGGTTGTTGGCGGCATAGCCGCTGCGCACCCGTGACTGATCCTCGTTGAACTGCACATCCAGACACCAATGAAGCCGATTTTCTATCTCCCAGTGACTGCGCACGGCCCGAGCGATACGCTCGGCGTCGGCGGGCAGGCTGCTGATGTAGAAGACGCGCTCGGTGCTGGTGTGATCGCCCACGGTGCGAATGCGCTCGACCACCGCGAAGCTGGCCAGATCCTGCCAGTCCTCGGACTTGTAGAGGCGATCGATCGCGGCGTAGGCGCGGCATCGACGGACTTCGATGCGGCCGTGGTCCTTGATCGTGGTCTCATGGGTCGAGCTCGGCGTCAGCGGCCCTCGCGGATCGATGTCGGCAAACAGGATCGAATCGTGCAGGTTCGGATGGTTCTCCTTCACACACAGCACGTAATGCGCGCCGCGCTCGCGGATCGTGCGAGCGATCTTTGTCTGGGTGCCCATCGCGTCGATCGTCACCACGCAGCCCTCGATCGCCAGCTTGGCGAGCAACTCGGGAATCGCGGTGATCTCGTTCGACTTTTCGGCAGTTGCCGTCTGGCCCAGCACGACGCCCATGCCAGCCGCGAATGCGCTGACCAGGTGCAACGGACTGGCGTCGGTCTTGCCCTTGCCGCCCGAACGCCGGCTGGTCTTGCCGTCGATCGCGACGATCGTATCCCCGGCCAGCGCCGGCACCACCATGCCCACCCAGCGCCGGAACGCGGACTCGAACTCGTCGGGCGCGATCATCCCGAACACGCGTCCGATCGTGTCGTGAGAAGGGATGCCATGCTCAAGCTTCATGAAGTCTCGCAACCAGTCGATTTTGGCCTCGCCCCACAGTTCGATGTCGACGAAATCGTCCACGCCCGAGAGCACCGCGCACACCGCCACCGTCAGCAACTCGGCCAGATCGTGGCGTTTGTGCCGCGCACTGCGCGGGTCGGAAATCGAGACGAACACCTGCGTCAGCGGCATAACGTTTCCTGCCTTCATGGGATGCCCAAAAAGGTAGGAAACTACACAATTTATGACAATGTGAACAGGGGTCTCGCAAGGTCATGAAAGTTAACGAGTTATTGCATTGGCGTATGCGAAGTCGGTGCGATTGCCCTGCTCTTTGTAAGAAGAGTTGATATTTTGCCACGCGGCCGGTGGAAAGTCCCTTCTTGACTCTTGGACTGACGACCATCCCCTGAGAGAACTGGACGCACGCTGCCAATCAAACCGATCAGCGCAGTTTCCTATTGTTTGCTGCCTAAAGTTACCCTGATCTCCACCATCGCACCATTGCTGATGACACAGGAATGGCGCGATGGTGGCTTCAACCTGGCTGCGCGCCGCGCATCGCGGCGTGCCCACTTTTCTCCTGACGGCCCTGCTCCTGGGCCAGTTCCCGATGGCGTTGGCCGAATCCCCGGCACAGCGCCAGGAGCTGGTTGCCGCGCTGCGTCAGCTTGACGCGCTGGAGCGCACCGTGGCGGGCGACGCTGCACACGCTCCCATCCAGCCGGGCGAGCGCTATCACTTCGATTACCCACGACTGCTGGCTGACCTTGCGCGCGTGCGCGCCGGCATCAAGGCCCATCTCACCCCTTCGCGCGCCCAGCCGCGCGACCTTTCCGAACTGGCTGGCGAGTACCGCACCGAGTGGGTCGCCCCGCCATCGCTGCCGACGACTGCGCAGGGCAAGCCATGAACGGCGCCCAGGTCTCGGCATTTCAAGCCAACAGCGGTATCGCGCCGTCCGCGATGGCGACCGTCCTGGTCGGCGTCGTGTTCGCGGTTCTGCTCGTCTGGGGCGTCTGGGCCATCCGAACGGCCTACGTGGGATGGGCCGAGAACCGCCTCAACCAACGCCAGTTCCTCGGCGTCTGCATCCGCTTCGTCGCGATGTACCTCGTCATGACGTTCTTCCTCCTCTCCTGACCTGAAGGGATTGACCATGCCAAACCGCATCCTCACTACTCGTTTTGTCCAACGCGCCGCCGTCGCCCTGGGTGCCGCCGCGCTGCCCGCGCTGTCGTTTGCGCAAGGTCTGCCGCAGCTGGAAAACCCGACCCGCGGCGCCGGCAGCGGCATCATGGAAACAATCAGGAACTACGGCTACGACATCATCATGCTCGTGGCCCTCCTGGTGGTAGCGTCGATGTTCATTGGCGTGTGCTACCACGCCTACGGCACCTACGCGGAAATCCACACCGGCCGCAAGACCTGGGGCCAGTTCGGCCTTACGGTCGCCATCGGCGCCGTCCTGCTCGTGATCGGCATCTGGCTGCTCACCGAAGCCACCGGCATCCTGTAAGCGAGGACGGGCCATGTCCGAGCAACAGCATGTCCGTGCCGATGGGACGGTCACATTCCTTCCACACCGGCTCAACAGGCACCCGGTGGTCGTGCGCGGTCTCACCGCCGACGAGTTGTGGATTTGCTGCGGCCTGTCCGGCGCCGCCGGCCTAGTGGTCGGGGCGCCGCTGTCGTGGGTGTTCCGCACGATTGCCATCGCGCCAACCTTCGTCGTCCTGGGCGTGGCGCTGGGCGTGTTCATCGGCGGCGGCATCCTGCGCCGTCTCAAACGCGGGCGTCCCGACACCTGGCTGTACCGGCAGTTGCAGTGGCACATCGCCACGCGCCATCCGCTGATGGCCGGTTGGGTGGGCGGCCATGTGCTGATCTCGCGCTCTGGCTTCTGGACTACCCGCAGGGGCATGCACGGGGGCGCACGATGAGCCGTTTCAAGAACGAGATCACCCACCTGCAGGCGCACATCAAGACGCTGCGCCTCGGCGCGGGTGCGCTGGTCGTCGTCGCCCTGGTCATGGGCGGAGGCTGGTGGAGCGCTCCCCGCGACCTGACCATCCACGTTCCGCCTGACCTGCGCTCCGGCAGTACCCGCAAGTGGTGGGAAGTACCGCCTGAATCGGTCTATGCGTTCACGTTCTACGTGTTCCAGACGCTCAATCGCTGGCCGACGAATGGCGAAGAAGATTACCCGCGCAACCTCCACTCGCTCTCGCCGTACCTCACCCCGTCCTGCCAGGCATTCCTCAAGGCGGACTACGACTACCGCCGCAGCACGGGCGAGCTGCGCCAGCGGGTGCGTGGCATCTACGAAATTCCCGGTCGCAGCTATGGCGACAACCCCACGGCGCGCGTGCGTGTGATCTCCGACCGCGACTGGGTGGTGACGCTGGACATCAGCGCCGACGAGTACTACGGCGCCGAGCAGGTCAAGCGCGCCCTGGTGCGCTACCCCGTGAAGGTCGCGCGGGTGGATGTCGATCCCGCCCGCAACCCGTTCGGCCTGGTACTCGACTGCTACGAGGGCACGCCCCAGCGCATCAGCGCCCCGGAGCCGACGCGCCCGGTGCCTGGTGGCCTGACGCCGCAAGCGCCTCAAGGAGGTAATTTCCCATGAAGCCCATGAAGCATCCTGTGTTCGCGCTGCTGGGGCTGCTGGCCGTGGCCGCTACAGTGGTTGTGTCCCCCTCTGTCCAGGCGGTGGAAATCCTGCGTTGGGAGCGCATGCCACTGGCGGTGCCGTTGAAGGTCGGCCAGGAGCGCATCGTGTTCATCGACCGAAACGTCCGCGTCGGTGTTCCCGCAGGCGTCGGTGAGCGCTTGCGCGTGCAGAGCGCGGGCGGCGCGGTGTACCTGCGCGCCAACGAGCCGATCGAGCCCACGCGGCTGCAATTGCAGGACGCCGATACGGGCGCGCTGATCCTGCTCGACATTGCGGCCGATCCGCCCAAGGACGGCGAAGCCGAGCTGGAACCGGTACGCATCGTCGAGGGCAACAGCACACCGGCACGGTATGGCGATCAGCCTGACGGTGCCGATGCGCCCCAGGCGCGCGCCCAGGATCAGACGGGCACCCGGACGGCGCGGCGCGAAACGCCAATTCCCGTCGTGCTGACACGCTTTGCGGCACAGAACCTCTACGCGCCGCTGCGCACCGTGGAACCCTTGCCGGGCGTCATGCGGGTCAACCTGCGTCGCGACCTCGATCTCGGCACGCTGATGCCGACCTTGCCGGCACGCGCGGTCGCGGTCGCGCTCGCGTCGTGGCGGTTGGAAGACCAGTGGGTCACTGCCGTGCGCCTGACCAACAGCAGCAGCGACTGGATCAACCTCGACCCGCGCGTGCTGCAAGGTGATTTCCTCACCGCCACTTTCCAGCACGAGGCGCTTGGCCCGCGCGGAACTCCCGAGGACACCACCGTCCTGTACCTGGTGACACGCGGACGCGGTCTCGCGCAGTCGCTGCTGCCGGCGATCCATCGCTTCGACCCCGCTGTGCATCTCCCGCAGCCCAAAGCCACAGTCAGCAACGACAGGGAGGCCCACCATGCGCAGTAACGGACTCCTGAAGTGGCTGCTGATCCCCGTGGCCCTGCTGGTGCTGTTCGTCGCCATCCGGCTGTTCTCCGGTGGAGGTACGGCGGCATCGCCTGCCGCAGATGGCGGCGGCAGGCTCACGCCGGAAGAAATGAAGGCGCTGGGCATCGAGGGCGATACCCCGCGCGACACCGTGGCCACACTCGTCGCGCAGGTCAAGCAGTTGCGCACCGAGCTTCAGACCGCGCTCTCGGACAACAAGTCCCAGCGCGAAGAGAACCTGCGCCTGCGTCAGCGCGAGAACTCGATCGACCAGCGCATCAACTCTGCGCTGGAGTCCGAGCGCTCCAACCTACGGCGCGACCAACAGCAGGCGGCCAGCGAGCGCCAGCAGACCGAGGGGCTGCTCGCTGACCTGCAGCGGCGCCTGGACAGCATTGGAGGACGCGGCGGCAGCCATGCCGATCTGCCCGTGGGCCTGGGGCTGCACCATGGCGACGAGGCCGGGATGGAAGGCGGCATGCGCTGGGTGGAGCCTGATGACGCAAAACAAACCGACGGGCGCGGCATGTCGAATGGCGGCATAAGTTTTCCCACCAGCTTCGGTTCCGCACAGAGCACGCTGGAAACCACAGCGCAAACCGTGGCGAACGCGGGCGCACGCGCCGCTGGCGTCAAGAGCGCGACGCCTGTCTATACCGTGCCGACGAACTCGACGCTGATGGGGTCGGTGGCAATGACGGCGCTGATTGGCCGCGTGCCGATCGACGGCACGGTGAACGATCCATACCCCTTCAAGGTCTTGGTCGGGCCGGACAATTTGACCGCGAACGGCATCGACATTCCCGATGTGGCCGGAGCCGTGTTCTCCGGCACCGCATCGGGCGACTGGACGCTCTCGTGTGTGCGCGGCCAGGTGCGCAGCATCACCTTCGTGTTCCATGACGGGACCATCCGCACCATTCCCGAGGATCGCGAGGGCAACCAGCAGAACAACCAACAACGTGACGGCCTGGGCTGGATCAGCGACCCGCATGGCATTCCCTGTGTCAGCGGTGAGCGGCGCAGCAACGCCCAGCAGTACCTCGGCACCCAGGCGCTGATCACGGCGGCTGGCGCTGGCGTGGCCTCACTGATCGAATCCGACAGTGGCAGGGCGTCCTATGTCGGCGCCGACGGCTCCATCGGCAGCGTAGGCATCAGCGGCCAGGAAGCCGTAGGCCGGATTCTCGCCAGCGGCGTTCAGGATATGTCGAGCTGGGTCAACAAGCTCTACGGCCAGGCCTTCGCTGCCGTGTATGTCCAGCCCGGCGCCAAGGTCGCCGTCCACCTCGAAAAGCCGCTCGCCATCGACTTCGATCCCGAAGGCCGCAAAGTCGATCACCGCGCAGGAGAAAGCCATGCACTTGAACTTGAATAGCTGGGCTCAAGGCCTGGCGCTGGCCTTGGCCGTTGCGCTGCTCGGCGGCTGCGCCACCAGCAAGGAAAAGCTGCTGACCCACGGTGACCGCACGATGATGGACATCTGGCAGCAGGAGGCCGGCGACGGCGGTGGCGGTGGCGCGGCCGGACGGAATGCCGGCCGCCAACTGCTCGATGCGCGCCAGAGCCTGCGCCGGCCCCTTACAGAGGTGGACGTGCAGGCCGCGCCCGCCGAGCAGATGCGCTATACGCGCACGGCGCGCAACGAGGTCTATCGCCAGTTCCAGCGCCTGCCCAACCCCGATCTGGTCATGTACGTGTACCCACACTTGGCGGGCACCGACCCGGTGCCGATTCCGGGCTATACGACGGTGTTCCCGCTGTACCAGCGCGTGCAGTACGCCATGCCAGGCGAGCGCGTGGAGGACTACTGATGCGCTGGAAACTCCCCTGGCCGAAGGCTACCGCGTCGAAGCTGGCCGCATCCGATGCTGGAGATGACGAGCAGCCGGACGGCTGGCAGCGCCACGTCGAGGCCTTGCAGCAAGTCGGCATTCCCGAACCCGGCGCCGCGGTCCAGGGCCGCAGGCCGGCGACCGTGGCTGACGAGCAGGCGCTGTACGACGTCGCACCGTCCTTCGTGGAACTGCTGCCCTGGGTGGAGTTCTTGTCCGAGTCGAAATCGATGCTCCTGGAGGACGGTCAATCGGTGGCCGCCTTCTTCGAGCTGGTGCCGCTGGGCACCGAAGGCCGGGAGCCTAGCTGGCTCGCGCAGGCCCGCGATGCCTTGGAGAATGCGCTGCAGGATAGTTTCGATGAGCTGGACGAAAACCCCTGGGTGTTGCAGCTCTACGCCCAGGACGAGCCCAACTTTGATCAGTACATGCAGACCCTGCGCGACTATGTGCAGCCGCGCGCCCGTGATACAGCGTTCAGCGAGTTCTACCTGCGCTTCTTCGGCCACCACCTGCGCGCGGTGGCCAAGCAGGGCGGCCTGTTCGAGGACACTGTGGTCACGCGGCTGCGCTGGCGCGGCCAGACCCGGCGCGTGCGCATGGTGGTATACCGCCGCGTGACCGGGCAAGGGCAAAACAGCCGTCGTGAGCAGACGCCCGAGCAGATGCTCAATATCGTTTGCGACCGCCTGTGCGGCGGACTGGCGAACGCCGGCATTCAGACCCGGCGCATGGTCGTGGCAGATGTTCATGACTGGCTGCTGCGCTGGTTCAACCCGCGCCCCACGTTGCTCGGGCCTGGGGCCGAAGACCGGGAGCGCTTCTATACATTGGCGCGCTACCCCGACAGTGCGGAGGAAGGCGAGGACGGCGAGATCGAACTGGCGAGCGGACGGGATTTCAGCCAACGGCTGTTCTTCGGCCAGCCGCGTTCCGACGTGGCGCACGGCACCTGGCATTTCGACGGCATGCCGCACCGCGTGCTGATCACCGACCGCCTGCGCATGCCGCCAGGCACGGGACACCTGACCGGCGAGACGCGCAAGGGCGATGCGATCAACACGCTGTTCGACCAGATGCCCGAGGACACCACCCTTTGCCTGACGCTGGTCGCGACGCCGCAGGATGTTCTCGAAGCGGATCTCAATCATCTGGCGAAGAAGGCTGTGGGCGAGACGCTGGCGTCGGAGCAGACGCTCAAGGACGTGCATGAAGCCCGCTCCCTGATCGGCAGCGCGCACAAGCTCTATCGTGGCACGCTGGCGTTCTACCTGCGCGGGCGCGACGAGGCGGAACTGGATCGGCGCGGCCTCGACCTGGCGAACGTCATGCTCAACGCCGGTTTGCAGCCGGTGCGCGAAGACGACGAGGTGGCACCGCTGAACAGCTACTTACGCTGGCTGCCGTGCTGCTACAACCCTGGCCAGGATCGGCGCCGGTGGTACACGCAACTGATGTTCGCCCAGCACGCGGCGAACCTCTCGCCCGTGTGGGGCCGCGCCCAGGGTACGGGGCACCCCGGCATCACGATGTTCAACCGCGGCGGCGGGCCGATCACCTTTGATCCGCTCAACCGCCTGGATCGGCAGATGAATGCCCACCTGTTTCTGTTCGGCCCGACGGGTTCGGGCAAGTCGGCGACCCTCAACAACCTCTTGAATCAGGTCACGGCGATCTACCGGCCACGGCTGTTCATTGTGGAGGCCGGCAACAGCTTCGGCCTGTTCAGCGACTTTGCCCGGCGCCTGGGTCTGACTGTGAATCGGGTCAAGCTTGCGCCGGGCTCGGGGGTGACGCTCGCGCCGTTCGCGGATGCGCGGCGGCTGATCGAGACGCCCAGCGACGTGCAGACGCTCGATGCCGATGCGCTGGATGAAGACCTGCCACCCGATGCTGTGGCCATGGAGGCGGATGAGCAGCGCGACGTGCTGGGCGAATTGGAGATCACCGCGAGGCTGATGATCACCGGCGGCGAAGATAAAGAAGAAGCCCGGATGACGCGGGCCGACCGCTCACTGATCCGCCAGTGCATCCTCGATGCCGCAGAGCACTGCCACAGCAAGGATGACGAGAAGCGCACCGTGCTCACGCGCGATGTGCGCAACGCGCTGCGCACGCGCAGTCAAGACCCGACGCTGCCGGAAATGCGGCGTGTGCGACTGCTGGAAATGGCCGACGCCATGGACATGTTCTGCCAAGGCACGGACGGCGAAATGTTCGACCGCGACGGTTCGCCGTGGCCCGAAGCCGACATCACCCTGGTCGATCTGGCGACCTATGCCCGCGAGGGCTACAACGCGCAGCTCTCC
>JACDJC010003645.1_pt1 | contig 11020 bp, 5 predicted proteins | sample 7454191 | NCBI WGS metagenome assembly JACDJC01 (sample SAMN14253291, study PRJNA609438) | sludge metagenome | isolation source: sludge after 25d culture with pyrite and EDTA | collected 2018-12-20
GTCGCCGTGGTAGGTCATCGTCCACGGTCCGGCCGCCTGCCAGGGCGTATATTGCCGCCAGACAGCCTGGGGGGCAATCTCGTCCGGCCGGGGCAGAAAGGTCGCCGGCGGCGTTACCGGGACGATGCCAAAAAGGCGCGCCTCGGCTCCGATTTGGCGTGGCCAGTTGACGATCACGGTCTGGGCCGGATCGGCCGCCGCCATTTGTTCGGCCAGCGCCGCGGGCAGGTCGGCCGACCAGCTCGCCACCGTTTGGCCGGTGGTATAACCCCGCACCCAGACCAGAGCGCCGCCCACAATGAGTGCTATCGCCCCGGCGGCCAGCAGCGCCTGCTCCCGCCGCGGCATGGCCCGCCATCGAACGGGCGACGCGCCGGCCACGGGCGCGCGCGCCAGCCAGACACAGGCGACCAGGAACAGCCCGACGTTGAGCCAGGCGTTAAGCAGACTCGCGGCGGGCGTCACCGCGAACCACGCGGCCAGCGGCGACAGCGGCCCGGCCCGCTCCAGCAGGTTGATAAACAGTGTCAGCGCATACGCGCCGTAGAGCCACCACCAGTGTCGCCAATAGAATCCGGCGGCCAGCAGGAACGGCAGCGCGGGCAGCAAGAAACGGGCGTGGATGCGCGTGGGTAGCATGAAAAAGAGCAGCCAGGCCAGCGCCGCCCCGGCAAAAAGCAGCCGCCGCTCGCGGCGCACGAAGAGGACAGCCAGCAACGCGCCATAGCTCGCGGCCAATAAGCCCAGTCCCACGTCGCGGTAAGAAACACCGAACGGTGTGGCCTGTAAGTCGCTGTACACGTCCAGCCCCCGGCCGCGGCCGAGGGGCGTCAGGGCATACCACTGGTTGTGGCCGCCGGCGTTGATGTAAGGGAAGTCGCGCGCCGTCTCGGAGACGCGGCGCAGCAAGGGCGTGTCGGGGTCGGCCAGCAGCACGGGCGCGGCGAAAGCCAGCACGACTGCGGCCAGGATGGTCGCGCCGAGTAGTAACCGCCGGAGCCCATCGTGTCGCCAGGTGGCGAGGCCCAGCAACGGTAGCAGGACGGCTGTCTGCACCTTGAAGGCCAGGGCCAGGCCCAGCACGCCCCAGCCGAGAAGCGGCCGGCCGCGGACCACCGCCCACACGGCGGCGAACATGAAGAAGATATACCAGCTATCGATCTGTCCCCACCAGCCGCTGATGAGCACGAAAGGCGGGCACAACGCGAACAGCAGCGCCCCGACCAGGCCCACGCGCGGCCCGGCGACCGCCCGCCCCAGCCGGCCCAGCAGGGCAACGAGAAACAAATCGAAGGCGATGGACGTGAGTTTTAGGAAGAGTAGTTCGGCGGAGGTGATCGCCCCCGGCGCGGCCGGGCCGCCGCTCAACCGGCCGATCAGGCCCAGCAGGTAGATGGAGGCCGGGGGATAGACGATGGGATAACGGGTGTAGACCTCGGCCGCGCCGGCGTGGGCCGCCGTGCGCAGCCAGGGCACGGCGAATCCCTCAGTATCGTCCACGTAGCCCACGTCGCGGAGCCAGACAACCCGCGCCGCCAACGCCAGCAGCAACACCAGGGCCACAGCCAATGGATAGAGAGCGCTCAGACGCGCGGCAGAGTTGGTAGCCTTATTGACCACGGGGATTCCCCCATTGAGAATTGAACAGTACTTGCCAATTGATCATACCTCGCCTGCTTCCCGGGGCAATCTAACCTGAGCGCAGGCGACAGGCGCTTTCCGAAGGGGCTTGTACCTGGAATTAGACATATGCGAGGCGCGTATTTTGTACTAAAATGCATCGTAATCCGGCCGATCCTGGCCGGTCGGCGACGCGGCTGTGCCTCCCACGGGCGTCGTCATCTTGAACTGTAGAGAGAGGTCCACGATGGGAGCTTCACCAACACCATTCCGGCGCTGGCTATGTCTGGCGCTGCCCCTGTTGGCTGTCATGGTCGCCGTGCTGGCCGGCGGCGCGCCGCTCACCGCCGATGAGAGCGCGCCCACGGCCAACAGCACGATTTTTCTGCCGTCTGTGATCAAACCTTCCGTCCCCCGGCTCGAACTCGTCCCGTTTGTGGTTGGGTTCGAGGACAAGACGATCATGGATATCGTCCACGCCGGGGACGAGCGCCTGTTTGTCGCCAACCGGGAGGGCAAAGTCTGGGTCGTCTATCCCGACGGCCGTATCCCGGAGCCGCCATTCCTGGACGTGAGTGACCAGGTGGAGCACGAGCGGAACTTCGAACAGGGGCTGCTGGGGCTGGCGTTCCACCCTGATTATCCTGTCCAGCCCTACTTTTACTTCGCCTTCACCTCGTCGCACTTCATCGTCGTCATGCGCGGCGAGGTCAGCGCCAACAACCCCGACCTGGCCGACCCGGAGAGCCTGGTCACGCTGCTGGATATTCGCAAGCCAACGGCCGGCGGCGGGCCTAGCCCGGTGCACAACGGCGGCGACCTGGCCTTCGGGCCGGACGGCTACCTCTATATCCCGGTGGGCGACGGCGGTCCCGACCCGTTTGTCGTACCCTATTTGCCCGGCGACCCCTTCAACCATTCGCAAGATCGCGACACGATGTTCGGGTCAATTTTGCGCATCGATCCCAACCCGACGCGCGGTCTGAAGCCGGATTGCGGCGAGACCGAATACTCCATCCCGCGCGATAATCCGTGGCTGGGAGACGACGGCTGTGACGAAATCTGGGTCAAGGGCGTGCGCAACCCGTGGCGGATGTCCATCGATGCCTTGACCGGCGACATCTATTTCGGCGATGTGGGTGAGTGGAAGCGGGAAGAAATTAACGTGATCCCTGCCGATTCGCCGGGCGGACTAAACTTTGGCTGGCACTGCTATGAGGGCACGGTCAACTACTCCACTATCTGGGAAGAGGTCGCCGAGACGTGCGACTACGTCAACACGGAGTTCGTGCCACCCACCCATGAGTACGATCACTCTCAGGGGGAATGCTCGGTCATTGGCGGCATCGTCTATCGTGGCGATCAGTTCCCGGCCTTCCGCGGCAATTACTTCTTCGGCGACTGGTGCAGCGGCCGGCTATGGACGATGGCCAGCGTCGGTGGCCAATGGCAGGTGAACGAGGCCGGCGATTATAACTATCGCTACAGTACCTTTGGCGAGGATGTGCACGGCGAACTGTATGCCGGAACGTATGAGAGTGGAATGCTCTACAAGGTCGTGATCCGCTGAGCTTTCCAGACCTGGCTGGTGGGCGGCAGGGGATTTATAGCCTGCCTGGACAGGCGGCCGCCCACCTGTCAGGTCTTTTCATGTATCAAGGCGCGATTTGCAGTTGGCCGAGCGTGAAGGCGTCATTGGGCTGTCGTTGCCCGTCCACGGTGACCGGCAACCGTTGGCCAGTGGCGAAGTCATAGAGGCCGACGTTGACCGGGTACTCCCCCGGCGGCAGGTCGGCCGGCAGCGTCAGCGACACCGTCTCATCGAACACTTCGCCGGCCGCCCATAGCCGCGCCGGATATTGCCCACCCATGACCGGGCCGTCCGTTTGTGCCAGGGGGGCCTGCGACGGGTCACCCAGGTGGACAAATAGATGCAGCAGGTTGGGGCCGGGTGGGGCGACGACCTGCCAGCGCAGGCGTACCTCGACTGTTTCGCCCGGCGCGGCGCTGGTTGTCGCCAGTTCGGCCGCGCCGAGCTGGATCGCCTCGCCCAGCGCGGCTAGCGGCGCGGTCGTTGCCGGCCATTCCGCCGGGATAACCTTCACCGTGCCCACGTCCCGCCGCTCTCCCTCTTCGCTCAGCCGCAGCGTCAGCCGGGCTTCCACCGGCGCGGGCGCGTCGTCGGCCACGCGCACGCCCATGCGGTCGGCCACCAGCGCTCCTTCCGGCCACAGCGTGGCCGGCGAATTGCCCCGGCCGTGGTAGCCGATTTGCCAGCCGATGCGGTGGAAGTCGCGGCCGAACAGCTCTAGATAGGCCAGTGGCGCCCAATCGATGTGGCCGGGTAGGGCGCGCCAATATTGGGTCTGCCACACCCACTCCCCGGCGCGTACCACCGGCGTATCGATCGCCGCCGCCACTAGTTCGAATCCTTCCGGGAATGTCATATTGAGTGGGGTTGCCCCTTCCGGCACGGCGGCAACCACCGGCGCGGGGGCATAGGCGGCTGGGATGACCACGGCCAGCGAGTAGAGCGACGTGAGCAGGGCCAGCGCCACGGCCGCCCCTTGCGTCCACGGCCGCGGCCAGCGGCTCAGCCCGTAGGCCGCCCCCAATGCCAGCGACGTGAGGGCCGGATAGAACAAGCGCCCCTGGTCGGCCGGGGTTTGCAGCATGAACTGGAGCCAGGCTACGGCTACCAGCGCCAACCAGCCACCCAGCAGGACGGCCGGGTGGAACAGCCAGTCGAACGACGGGCGCAGGCGGCGGCCCCCCAATCCCCCGACCATGCCCCAGAGGCCACCGAGCACGGCCGCCCAGGCGATGGCGCTCCACACCGCCCACACCCAGCCCGGTGGCTGCACGTTCATCCAGCCGAAGCGGGCGAAGAGGGACGTCCAGACGCGATCCATGTCGTGCCACACCTGGCGCAGGGTGTAGGGGCGTTCGCCGCCGGCCATGAGCACGAACTGGTTGGCCGCTGTCGGGTCGCCATAGAGCGTCCAGTTGCGCCACAACAGCCAGCCGCCCAGCAGCAGGGCCGGCGCGGCCACCAGCGCCGCCGCCCCGGCCGCCCGGCCCCAGCGACCGAACCCGTCCGGCGATGACCGCCAGGCGTAGGCCGCCACCACGGCCACGCAAAATACCAGCAACAGCAGCCCCGCCGTCTTCGACAGTATAGCCAGCCCCACGGTAACGCCTAACAAGAGATGAGCCGTGCGACCAGATACGAGATACGAATTACGAGAGGCGAACGTAGCTCCCCTTACCACGTCTCTCCGTTCGTCATTCGTCATTCGTAATTCGTCATTCGTAATCTTGAGCAGTTGCCAGATTGCCGCCGCGCAAAAGAATGTGACGGCCACGTCATTCGTCACCGCGCCGTGCAGGAAGGCGAATTGCGGCAGAAAGGCGACCAGGGCAACCGCCAGCAGCGCCCGATCCGGCGCGTCCGGCCACACCGTGCGCCCCGCGCCATAGAGACATAGGAGTGTGCCCAGCCCGAACAATGCCGACAGCGCCCGTGCCAGATGAGCGGCCAGGGCATAGCCGCGCCAGGGCCACACTTCGGCCGGGCCGTGGACGAACATGTTGACGTTGATCGGCGGCACGGCCCGGTTTTCGCCGCGCGGGTCTTCGGGGTCAGACTTGGGGTTGGGCCACAGTTGGCCGTCGCCATCGTACACGGTGGCATCATACGCGCCCACGGCGCGCACAATGAGCGAGGCCAGCGCATAGTAGAGCGGCGGCTGGGCTGCTTCCTGGCGCATCAGGCCGGGGTCGCTTATGGTGGGCAGCCGGCCTTCGCGGGCGATGAAGTCGGCCGTGAAGTAGTGCATGTGCTCGTCGGGCGTCTCGAACAGCGGCGTGACAATGCCATAGGCCAGGGCCAGCAGCAGGTAGAGACCCAGGACGAGGACGAGAAGAAGACGATGGGCGCGGGGTGACATGGGGAGTGGGCCGGGCATGAGTCTTTGGGGTGTATGGTATCACCCGTCCGGCGGGATTACAATCGGGGTCAGGGCGCGGACAGGCTTACCGGCCCAGCGATCGGCTCCAGGGTAGCATAGTTGTAGAGGCCGGTCGCCAGTGTTTCGCCCGGCGTGGCAAAGACGTGACGCTGGATGAACCAATCGCCCGGCCGCCACTGGTCGGAGGAGAAGCCCAGACCGTCGGCCACTTGCGGCGGGTCGCCGCCGGTCGATAGATGGGCCTGCACCGACAGCGGCGCGGCCGTGGCCTCCAGCACGTGCCATAGCGTCAGCCACTCCGCGCCGCCGGCCGCGTAGCCGCGTAACTCGGCCGGGCCGCCGGCCAGCAGCGGCGCGGCCGGCGCCGCGCCGAGCAACTCAGCCGGGTCAGCGGCGCCGGGCCAGTAATAGACGCTGTAGGCCGGGCCGAATTCGTTGGCCCGGTGGCTGTAGACGAGGGTCGGCGCTGTGTCACCGGCCAGCCTGCCCTCCAGCCATTGGAGGTCAGCATCAGGCGGCAGCACATACCAGCCCGGCGCGCCGTTGTCGGGAAAGACCCAGTTCGCGGCGCAATCGAACACTAGGTGGCGCGCGCCACGTAGGCCGACCAGCCGCTCGGCCTCCTCGGGGCCTAGCAGCGGCGCGGCGCAGTGGGCGATCCATTGACCGGGCCGGACCGTCACGTCATAGAGCAGGATGGAGTAACCGATAAAGCCGTCCGGCTGGCGGCGGCGGAACCAGTCGTAGAGGTCGGCCTCGGGCAGCAGACCCTGCACGTGCCCGGCGCTGAGTGCATAAATCCCCGTGGCCGGGTTAGCGGGGTGGAAGTCGGCCCGGCCCGCGCCATTCGGCCCGGACAGGGGCGGTTGGGTCAGGCCGTAAGCTGCCGGAGCGGCCGCGCCGCCATAAGAGACGTATACAGCGTCGCGTCCCGCGGCGTAGGCAGCCAGCCCCTTCAGGTCTTGCCCCCAATCCAGGTTGGAATCGCCCAGGTAACGATAGCCGCGGGCCGGGCCCCCCACCAGTTCGTTGAAATAGGCCAGGTGGTGGGGATGAAGAAATAGCGCCGCGCCCACCGCCCAGACCGCAGCCAAGGCCACTGCCCAGCGACCGGCTCGCCACCGCCAGAGCGCGGGGACGCCCAACCCCACCGTGACCAGCGCAAACGGGATGGCCGGCAACACGTGGCGATAGCCGATGTTCAGCCGGCTCGTGACGGCCGCGGCCAGAATGGCCCCCACGGGCAACAGCAGGAACGCGCCGATCTGCCACGCCCGCGCCCGCGCCAGCCCCAGCAGCGCCACGGCGTAGAGCAGCAGCATGGGCAGCGGCGTTTTCAGCAGCAGTGACACCGGGAAGTAGACCCACCAGCCCTCGGCTGAGATTTCGCCCAGAAAAAAGGCCTGGTGCCCGACGCTGACATGATTGAGCACTTTAGTCCAACTTTCGCGGTAGGCGGCCAGCGGGGAGGGGCGAAGCTGGAAGGCGTAGACGGCCCACAGGATGAGGCCGGCTACTGCCAGCATCGCCAGCCAGACCAACGCCGGCCGCAGCCAATCCCGCCGGCGGCCAGATCCGTAGACGTAGGCCAGCGGCAGCAGCACCGGCACGATCAGAATGCCGGTCAGCTTGGCGGCCAGCGCCAGCCCCAGCAGCGCGCCCGCCGCCAGCAGCCGCCACCGGCCGGGCCGCTGCCAGTAGAACCACCAGGCACAGACAGCGGCGAAGTACGTCACCGTAGCCACCATGTCGGTCGTCGCCAGCGCGGCCGCGGCCAGCAGATTGGGCGAGGAGGCGAAGAGGGCCATGACGACGGCCAGGGCGGGAACGACGGCCGCCCGGCCATGCGCCCGCCGCACGACGGCTGTCGTCCACAGGGCCACGGCCGCACCAAGCAAGATGCCCGCCCAGATGATGGGCAGCCGGGCCAGCAACAGAATGCGATCCACGGCCGCCCCTTGCCACAACAATTCGTCAGCGATGGCCAGCCGGTCGCGCGTGGGCCAGGCCGCCAACGTCGTCACGTCGGCCAACGTTGGCTCGGTGGGCATCAACAGTCCCATGAGGCGGTGGCTGAGTGGTGTGTGGCCAACTTGCAGGCTTAGCTCGCCCGTCTGGCTCAGCACGATGCTTCGCGTGACGTGGGCCGGCTCGTCGATGGTGGGGGCCTTGTCAATGGCCGCGCCCAGGGCCAGAGCGAAGAAGAGGAGCAGGCCGGCGACCATAAGAAATCGCTCGCCCAATGCGGCCTTGCGAGATGGGGGAGAGCGATGGGGCATTGGACCAATTATAGGCCGCCGCGGACAGCCGACAACCGGCAGAAATGAATTGCACACCGACTACACGGATATAGCGGATAAACACGGATCGAATTTTTCCGTGAAAATCAGCGTCACCCCGTGGAATCCGTGTTTAATTCATCCTCTATTTCTGAGAGACGCCTGCGGTATTGTGGCGCGGGCGGGCGGGGGGAGTTAGTATTAGAGTGCCTGTGCACCGATCCGGCCCCGCCGACGGGACGCCGGAGTTTTCCAACCAGAAGGAGCTTGAGAAATTAGGCATGAAGAAGAGAGTTGCGGTTTCCGTGTGGGCGGCGTTGCTCACTCTGATATTGATGATGGCCGCCTGCGGCCCGGCTGTATCCTCGGAACAGGCCGATGAGATGACCCGCGAGGCTGAAGCAGCCGCCGGGGGTGAAGAAGCGGCTGTTGGCGAAGAATCGGCCACCGGCGAAGAAGCGGCCGGTGAGGAATTGACGACCGAAGGGCCGGGCATCCCCGAAGTGGATGGCCCCATTACCGAGACGGATAGTGGCCTGCGCGTGGTCGAAATCACGGCCGGCGAAGGGCGCACCCCGGAGTTGGGCGACCTGGTGACCATGCACATCCTCGGCATGCTGGAGGACGGCACGGTCTTCGCCGACACCAACGCCGACGGCGCGCCGATCACGGCCACGCTGTCGGAGACAGACCTCTTCCCCGGCTGGATCGAGGGGTTGCTGCTCATGCAGGAAGGCGGCAAGGTTCGCCTGATCATCCCGCCCGACCTGGCCTTTGGCGCGGAAGGGGCGGGCGGCGTCATTCCTCCCGACGAGACGATCACGATGGACGTCGAGTTGATCACCGCTGTGGCTCCGCCGGAGCCGACGGCCGTTGACGAGGGCGACCTGACCACGACCGAAAGCGGCCTGCAATACTTTGACCTCGTTGAAGGCGAAGGCGAGATGCCCGTGACCGGGCAGGACGTGGTGGTCAACTACGCCGCCTGGTTGCAGGAAGGTGGCGAATACATCGCCTCGTCGGACACGCAGGGCGAGCCCCTGACCTTCACCCTGGGCAGCGACATGGGCGTCTTCCCCGGCTGGGACGAGGGTGTGTCCACCATGCTCCCCGGCGGCAAGCGTTACCTGGTCATCCCGCCTGAACTGGCGCTGGGCGAGACCGGCGGCGGGCGCATTCCGCCCAACGCGACGCTCATCATGGAGGTCGAACTGGTCGAGGTGAAGCCGCTGCTGCTGCCGACCGAGATCGACGAAGGGGATTTCACCGAGACCGAGAGCGGTCTACGCTACTACGACATCGTGGAAGGCGACGGCGCGGAAGCGACGGCGGGCAGCACGGTGACGGTGAACTACACCGGCTGGCTGACCGACAACGTCAAGTTCGATAGCTCGCTGGATAGCGGCGTGCCCTTCCCGTTCACGCTGGGCACGGGCGCGGTCATCCCCGGCTGGGACGAAGGTGTGGAGGGGATGAAGATCGGCGGCATCCGCCAACTGGTCATCCCGGCCGAACTGGGCTACGGCGAGACCGGCTCCGGCGCCATCCCGCCCGGCGCGACGCTGGTGTTCGAGGTGGAGTTGCTGGACGTGCAGGAAGCGCCGACGGAGTAAGAAGAGAATCCACAGATTACACAGATTGATGTGAAATCGGCTGAGGATTCAGTTAATCCTGATCCATCCGGTTGACGCAAAAGAGAAGGCCCGGTGTTCTAAACAGAACGCCGGGCCTTTTGCGTTGATAATTTGGTTGTTCTAAGGTACGCTGGATATGATCACTTGGGGGCTTCTGTGGAGTCGTTTGAGATCATCGGCGAGATTAGAGAGATCGAGGTCATTGCGGTTGGTAATGCGATCTCGGACATAGCTCGGTTGCGCAAGCAATATGGGCCTGGACGCTGGCGAAAATTATTGGGTATTGCCATTATCGAGCTTAGGAATGGTCGCATTCGGCGGGCTGAGCTTCATTGGTACGAAGCGCATGGGATCGGCAAGCGAGAGTTTAAAAGAAAACGATATCTAGATTGATCATGAATAATCAATTCGCTATATGTATCGACAATACGGAGTATCCCGCCTCGCTTGAACTGCATAAGGCTTATCGGATACTGCCCGATGAGGATGCACTAGGGGATGGTGATTTGCGGGTGATTGACGAAAGCGGCGAGGATTACCTGTTTCCGGCCGAATATTTTGTTCTCATCGATGTGTCGGATGAGACGGCTCGCATTTTAGTGGATTCATTTGGCCGGGGAATAGAGCCGGCTTAAAAATCCACTTCCACTTACCAAAGCAAACAGGGCCGAAGCACATCGCTTCGGCCCTGCTATTAGGACTACAGCCGGAGGCGGGTTGCCAACTCGCCCTACATCAATCCACGCATGAGGTCGGCCAGCACATTGGCCCCCGGCCGCACCTGCGGTTCTTGCAGGGCATTCAACGGCGTTGCCCCCAGCCGGGCCGTCTCCGCCAGGCTAGGCCGCGAGTCATCATAGTAGACCAGCCCGGTGATGAGTTCCTGGTTTTGCTGCGCCCATTGCAACCGGTGCATGGCCCCCATGCGGTCGGTGGGGTCGTAATCCTGCTCTACCTTGCGCAGCTTGATCAGCGACCCGTCGTGCATCTCCACCACGCGCATCTCGCCGGGGTCATAGGCCTCGATCTCGATTTCGGCCGCCTTGGGCACGAAGCCGATGCCGTGCAACGGAATTTCGTGCTCCTTGCCGTAGTTATAGCTCTTGGTGGACGTGTCCTCGTTGTTGAAGGCCACGCACGGGCTGATGATGTCCAGCACGGCCGTGCCGCGGTGGCTCAGGGCTGCCTTCATCAATTCGCGCACCTGTTGCGGGTCGCCGGAGAAGGAGCGGGCCACGAAGCCGCAGCCGGCCAAAATCGCCTCCATGCAGATGTCGATGGGCGGGAAGTCGTTCACACCGGCGTATTTCAATTCCTGCCCCTCGTCGGCCGTGGCCGAGAACTGCCCCTTGGTCAGGCCATAGACGCCGTTGTTCTCCACGACGTAGACCAGGCGCACGTTGCGGCGCAGGATGTGCTTGAACTGTCCCAGGCCGATGCTGGCCGAATCGCCGTCGCCGCTGACGGCGATAGCGCGCATGGTATGGTTGCCCAGCAGCGCGCCCGTCGCCAGCGA
>JACDJC010003651.1_pt1 | contig 11008 bp, 8 predicted proteins | sample 7454191 | NCBI WGS metagenome assembly JACDJC01 (sample SAMN14253291, study PRJNA609438) | sludge metagenome | isolation source: sludge after 25d culture with pyrite and EDTA | collected 2018-12-20
ATACTAAGAGTGATTTAACCTTTGCAAATGGTTTAAGATCCATACTTCGTCAGGACCCAAATATTATAATGGTCGGTGAGATTAGAGATACAGAGACAGCAAGAATTACTGTTAACTCTGCTCTTACGGGACATTTAGTACTCTCTACAGTGCACGCTAATGATGCTATTAGCGCTATTCCAAGATTAATAGATATGGGTATAGAGCCGTTTCTGGTTGCATCTACAGTAAATATAATAATTAGTCAGAGGTTAGCTAGAAGGTTGTGTGATAACTGTAAAACTGAATACTCCCTTAGCAAAGATGGTCCACATAAAGAAATGCTTAAGTTTAGGCCTGATGTTGCTAAGCTACTGGGCTCTACTGATAAGCTGTATAAAGCGAATGGTTGTAGTCAGTGTGATAATACAGGATATTCAGGGCGTATAGGACTTTATGAAGTACTTAGAATGAATAAAGATATTAGAGATGTGGTTATTAGTCAACCTAATACAGATACAATATATGCTGCAGCTAAAAAGAGTGGATACAAGCTCATGATTGAAGAGGGTGTAGGTAAGCTTAAAAGAGGGGTTATAGATTTAGAGGAGTTAATAAGAGTCGTTGCAATAAAGGAATGAGTAAGAAGGATAAAGAGATAAAATTTACAGAGGCACAGAGAAAGAAGGAGTTAAAAAAACTCCAGAGAGTTACTATCTCTACCTCTAATCTATTAATATCCATAAAATCTTTCGCTGCCCTACTTCGTGCTAGTATATCTCTTTCTGACTCTGTTAAGACAATGTCTGAGCAGAGTAATGATAAGAATCTTAATAGGGTCTATTCATATATGTACGTTGAGATAGAACAGGGTTCTAGCCTCTCTGATACAATGAGATTATTTCCTAAGATATTCCCAGAGACTATGGTATCTGTAGTTGAAGCAGGAGAGAAAGGAGCATCTTTAGAAAAGAACTTACTATTTATAGCGGAGTCTATTAAAAAGTCATATGAATTAAATAGGAAGATGAAGGGAGCTATAATATATCCAATTATTATTATCTCCCTTACTATTATTGAGTTCGTAGGTATGATTTTTGTCGTACTTCCTAAGATGGAAAATCTTTATGCTAGCTTTGAGAATATTCCCCCCTTAACAGTATTTATTATGTCTGCTTCAGGAGCTATTAGGGATAATTGGATGATAATAGTAGGTGCAATCATAGTTCTTGTAATTCTCTTTATTCTCTTCCTTAAGTCAAAGCCAGGTAAGGTATTTACAAGTTGGTTATCTCTTAACTTCCCAATATTAAAAAATCTGTTCATGAGTAATATACTTGCCTCTTTCTCTCGTACATTGGGAGTCCTTATGGCTAGTGGATTACCTCTCTCTAAGGCACTGTTAATATCTTCAAATACCATAGGTAATGATATATATGCAAAGATATTAAAAAGTATACATGCTAATGTAGACGATGGTCAGAATCTTGCTAGATCTCTTTCAGAACACGATAAGTATTTTAATAAGTCATTTGTTAAGATGGTTGAAATTGGAGAAATTAGTGGTACTCTCGAGGAGAATATGATGTATTTACATGACTATTACTCAGATGAGGTAACTGAAATGAGTAATAATATTGTAACCTTAGTTGAACCGTTACTTCTAATTCTCGTCGGGATAATTATTGGACTATTAGGTGTTACCATCCTAATGCCGATTTATCAATTGATGGGAAGTATAAATGAGTAAAGGAAGTAAAAAATATTCAGGGTTTTCTCTTTTTGAAGTCATTATAACAATGGGTATACTTCTACTCATAGCGATATTGGTTTTCCCTATTACGATATCTAAGACACAAAGATCCAAATTAGAGTCATATGCTACACAAGCTACAACAGATATATATTATCAACAACAAAGAAGCTCTCTGAAGGGTATGGATACAGGAGTTTCAATACAGAGTGATGGTTATACTCTATTTGATGGTACAGATCTTCTTAGTGCAACAGAAACACAATTTAAATCGTTACCCTCTAATGTCTCTATAACAGATATTAACTTAACATCTGGAACAGAGATAGCTTTTGTAGGAGGTAGTTTTAAACCAACAATATATGGAACCTTTTTAATAACAAATAGTACAGATACCGTTAGGGTATATATAAATAGGGAGGGTTTAATAGGATATGAAATACTTTAAGAAAAAGTTAAAAGGTTTTGGTTTAGCAGAGTTAGTACTGGCTATCGGTATCTTTGCGATGATATCCTCTACTCTACTTCTTTTGGTAATAGATTCTACAAGGACTATAGATAATGTAAGAACTAAAACTAATGCAACATACCTTATTGAGGAGATAGACTCTACTATACTGATGTTAAAGAATAGGTCTTGGTTTGATGTAATTAGTCATACAGGACAAGGTCTGAAACATTTTGAGTATATTGCTGGTGAATATCAGATTGTAGATGGTGTTGGGCAGAAGAATGGTCTTAATTACTCTTTCTCAATTGAGCCTGTAAATAGAGATATAAGTGGTATATTAGTTTCTTCTGGTGGTAGTACAGATAGCCATACTAGATTAGTCTCTATCTCTGTTGATTGGTTAGATAAATCAGGGAAACTACATACAATTACCCCTAAGTTATATATCAATGATTGGGAAACAAACTCCATTATTCAGACTACCTATGCAGATTTCTCTGCAGGGGTCCACAGTGATACATTGACTGTAACAAATGATGATGGTGAAGTTAGACTTAGATCTGTACTCTATCCAGACTGGTGTAATCCCGGACTATCTATAAACGAATATGATATTCCAGGGAATGCTAACTCTAGAAGTGTCTTTGCTAGGCCAGGTCATGCATACTTAGGTACCACTGGTGGTTCTACAGGAGAACCTTTTACTAAGTTAAATATTGAAGGTGTAGATCCTCCGATACTAACAGTAGAGGGTACATATTCTGGACATACAGTAAATGATATCTTTGTTACAGATAGCTATGCTTTTTTAGCAACTGCTACGGATAATAAAGAGGTAATAATATTGGATATATCGTCTGTTCCATATACAGAGGTTGGATACTATGATGCTCCTGGTTCTAGTGATGCTAACAGTGTATATGTCGATGGTAATATTGGATATGTAGCACAGGGAAGAACTGTAAGGAGTTTTAACCTATCAAGTTATAACGGTTCTAGAGCTAGTATAGGGAGTATAACCATTGGTTGGTTTATTTCTACTGTAAGTAAGATAGCTGTTCAAAATGGTTACCTTTATGCTGTATTAAACTGGGATTGGTATGAGCTTGCAATTGTAAATGTTTCTAATCCAGCTAATATGAGTATTACTTCCCAAACTTCTGTTAATAACCAACAGGTATATGATATGTATGTTTCTCCCGATGGTACAAGGGTATACTTTGGAACTAATAATTCAAGTTCAGAAAATGAGTTCTTCATTTTAGATACTTCCCAGAAAACTGGTTCCAGGCCAATTATCTCTTCTGTAGATATGGGTGGTACAACTGTTAGGGGTATTGCTGTTGTTGAAGATGGTAATGTTGTAATTCTGGTTGGAACAGGAGGTACAGAGTACAAAGTATATGTAACTGAAGATGAGAGTAATCCAGAATATTGTGGAGGTATGGAGATTAATAACGGGATATATGATATAGACTCTAATCTAGATGCTCAAGGGAATGCCTTCTCATATATTATCACTGGAGACTATACAGATGAGTTTAAGATAATTAGGGGTGGCCCAGGTGGTGGTGGGGAGTTAGGTTACGGTTATGTTGCCTCAGGGGTATATACCTCTCCTGCTTTAGACTCAGAGTCCGATAGTCCAAGATATTACGTAGGTAATGTTACAGCAGATATTCCAACAAATACCTCAATAAGGGTTCAGTTTAGAGCAAGTGCTAACTCCTCAATGACAGGTGCTACTTGGATGGGACCAGATGGTACTGCTGGTACATATTTTACAAATGAGGTTGGTTATAACCTACCAGTAAATTTGTTAGGTAGATATATTCAGTATAGAATTGAGTTTAGTTCGGATACAATAAATACACCATTAGTAAGGGAGGTAGTAATATATTATGAAAAATAGACTAAAAGGAGTAACACTCCTTGAAACAGTAATATATATCGGTTTATTCTCATTGATAACCATAATGATTCTTAACTTTATGCTTACAACTCAAGAGAGTACTACTCGTACAATGAGGAAGTCATTAATACACCAGTCTAAGGAGTTTGTTCTTGGGCATATAGACTCTACATTGAACAGTGCGAGTTTTATAGATAGAGATAGTTCTGTTTTTAATGATGTTAATGGAGTATTACAGATAAATATTTCGGGGGAGAATAAACAGTATACTATCTCAGACTCAGTTTTATATTATGACTCTATTGCCATTACTCCCTCCTCTCTTTCAGCAGAGGGGTTCTTTCTTGAACCAGTGTATGATGGAGATGGTGAAGTTATTGGTGTTTTAATAACTACAACTTTAAGATCTAATGGTGATTCATCGGTATATGAAGATATTAACTTCTTGTTTACATTAAGATGAAAGGTTATGTAGCTTTAACAACAATATTAATACTTGTTCCCCTACTTCTTCTAACAGGGTTTAATTCTGTCTATAGGAGTTTAACTACATTACTTGTAGGTACTATGAACTATAATTACCAAATCTTAAACATAGATACACAAACTTGTCTTGAAGAGAGTGTTTACAGAATAAAAAAAGATTATAACTTAGTAGGAGATATACAAATCAATACAGAAGATATTACATGTGATGTGCATATATCTAATAAGGTTGGTTTTAGTGGTATTAAAATATTGGAGATATCAGCTGTTGGTGAGAATGGTGTAGAGATTCTTTTAAGGAAAGAGTTAGATATAAATGTTAATCCTTTTGAGCTTACAAATCTATAATGGTTAAACTATTTAATTGGAAATATCTTTTTATCTTTCTCTATCTATTATTTCTTTCAGTAGTATTTTATAAAGGTTTTTACTTTTTTGATTTCTCTCTTTTTTCTGTTTTAGAAATTGTATTTTTAATGGTTATCTCTGGTGGATTATTCTATCTTTCTTATTACGACTTTATAAAGATGGAGGTACACAATATTGTGTCTATGTCTTTAATGATTTTATTGCTATTAATCAATATCATTCTTTATAAAATATATGGATTAGATAGTAGTGTTGTATTGTTTAATGGTTATATTTTTAATCCACTTTCAAATCTCTTAGGTGCATTAATTCTTGGCTCAATATTCCAATTGGTAGTAATACTTTCGAAAGAAAAGGCCCTTGGCCAGGGCGATGTCCGAATTGCTATCATAGTTGGGTTGTTAATCGGACAAAATAATTTTGGGATATGGTTATACGTGACAATATTCTCTGCTTTATTTTATGGTTTGATAGTAGCAAGAGAGAGAAGGAAGATTAGGGGTTTACATATACCTTTTGTTCCGTTTATGATATTAGGAGTATTGCTTATATTCCTTTGGAGTATCTAGTTACTATTCATATCTTAGTGCATTGAGTGCAGAGATTTTTGTAGCCCTTCTTGCAGGATATATTCCAGTAATAACGCCTACAAAGAATGACAAAAGTATTATGAAAATAGCGAAAAGAATGGGCATATTTATTATCGTTATGACACCTACTCCATTTATTAGGGCATAGATAGAGAGAATTAGTTCTATTACCTTTCCAACGACTAAACCAATTGTAAGGCCTAATAGGCCTCCAAGAGAACCCATTATCATAGATTCTGCTAAGAATAGATCTCTTATTTCATCAGATTCCATACCTATTGCTTTAAGTAAGCCTATCTCTCTTGTTCTTTCAAGTAATGATACTGTTAATGTATTAAACATCCCTAATGCAGCAACAAAGAGAGCTACAGTACCAAGTAGTGCTAGAGCTGTTCTCGCTGTAGAGAAAAGTCCATTAATTTGAGCTACAGTATCAACTACAGATGATGTACTAAAACCTTTTGCTTCTATCTCAGTCCTTACACTTTCTAAGTTTTGATCTTTATCAGCAACTACTTTTACTTGTGAATAATTATTTATACCTAAAACTCTAAGATGTATGAAGGGGACATAGAACATGGGGGTAATATCATCAGGTGTTACCCCTATTATTTTATAATCTATAGAGGTAGATTCTATTCTATTTTGATCACCAGAAAGAGATTTATTTGTAGATACGAAATATACAGAGAATGTTTCTTCTAAAGCTTCTGTTTCATCTATGTCTAGAACTTTTAAGAAGCTTCTATTTACAACGACTTCCCTGTCTTTAATAGCTTCAGGAAATTGTACTTTAGTTATCTTTAAACTTTCTTCGATATCGCTTTCTCCCTCTACTTCTACCAACTCTCCAGTGATTATATTATCGGGCACTGAAGTACTCTGTTCTGTTGGCAAATTAACATTTTCTTTCTCAGCTTTTATAGATGTTGTAAGGTCGTTATTATTAAAAAGAACACCTGTTACAGGAGCTATTGCCGATTGTTCCAGATATTGACTGGTAACTCCATATACTGCCATATCGGTCATTGAGTTATTATAGTTAACCTTCCCCACTACAGCTATTTGGGGTAAAGCTAATTCAACAGAGGATATCTTTTGGAATGAATCCAAAACTTCATCATCAAGAAAGAGATTACTACCTGGAAGTACTGAAACATCTGTTTGTCTCATTTCATCTAATCTTGCAACTCTATCAATTACCAGTGCTTGTAATCCATATCCAATAGAAACTAAAAATACTATCCCTGCGATACCTACTGTCATTCCTCCAATTGTAACAACAGATCTATTCTTCTTTGAGGTCATATTCTTTATTGCAAGATTAATCAATTCAATTTGGGAGATTTTATCAGGGTTATGAGGATCAAGAATCTTAATTATTCTATTAAGAAAGTTTGGAATAAAACTTAGAAATTTGAGTTTGGTTGATATTTTTCTGAATCCAAGGAAAAGAGAATATATACTTATTAAAAGTATATACTTAGAAATCTTTCCGATATCCTTTAAAAGAATATTTATTTTATTCCCCTGTAATTTTTTCATAGATTCTTCTTTTCATATTAATCTCGTTTAATTCCTCTTTATCTGTTTTAGGAGAGAAGATTTTTTGAATCTCACCATTAAGCATCTTTATACATGTATCTGCATACTTAAGATATTCTAAGTCATGAGTAACCATTACAACTGTCTTATTCTCCTGTTTACTAAAGCCTTGTAATATCTTTATTAACTCTTCTCCTGATTCAAAATCTAAGTTCCCTGTAGGCTCATCAGCTATTATAATTTTAGGGTTAGTAATTAGTGCTCTTGAGAGAGATACCTTCTGCTGTTGACCACTTGAGAGCTCTGAGGGTTGATATTTAGCCCACTCTAGCATGTGAAGAGAGTTTAGCATCTCTCTTGCCTTTGTGATTCTTGTTAATCCATCTTGTCCAAGTAGTGCTAATGGTAGCGCTGCATTCTCTTCTACATTTAAAGCTTTTACCCAGTTAGATTGTTGATATACCATACCAATGTTATTTTTTCTAAAACGAGCAACGCTATTCTCTGTATAGTCTTGGTACATATCTTTTCCAAATACAAAGACTTTCCCACTAGTAGGTTCTTCTAATCCTAAAATGGTATGTAAGAGAGTAGATTTACCACATCCAGATGGTCCATATATTATTGTGAATTCTCCACCCTTAATCTCAAAGTTCAAGTTTTTTAAAACTTGTACACTTCCGCTTGCTACGTTAAATGATTTATTTAAATTTTCAACTTTGATTGTATTTTCCATTATTAATCTTTATAAATCACCTAAGAAATTAAAAGCTTCTTGAAGTGTAGTGATAACTAAGTAGAAAGCACTATCAGTTGCTTTTGGAGTTATTGTTACAGTATCAATAGATCTACTCTCATTCTCTGCTGCATCCTTTGATATAGCTCTTAGGTGGTATACCTTTGATGGAGTGAGACCAGAGATAATAACGACATGGTTGTATGACAAGTTTCTATCCTCTTGTGTTAATTGAGAGTATGACTCAGCAGATCCCTCTCCATACTCTACTTGGCTTGTTGAAGGTTCGTCTGTTGTCCATGTAACTATTAGTTGCGATGATGTACTTTGAGCTGTACCTTCAGATTGTAAAATATTTGTACCTTCAATATTCATTGCAGAGATAAGGGGTGGTCTACTGTCAGAGGATGTTGTAATACGTATATTCTCAGAAACAGCCTCATTCCCTATTATATCTTTACCTCTAACTCTTAGGATGTATACAGTATCTGGCAATAATCCTTTTACTAACATTTTATGTTCTCCCTGTACTAGTTCTAGTTCAACAATATCTTGCATTAGTTCTGGATTTTTCTCTGGATAGAAGGTTACTACCGAGGAGATTTTCGTATTAGATTCCCATGTCACTAAGAGTGTAGAGAGAGCTGTTTTAGCTACCTGTTGTACTAAGATATTTGATACTTTTGGTCTTGGTAATGTCTGGAAGTCAAGAATAGTTCCAGTATACTCTTCTCCTTCTTCATCGAAGGTATTTATCTGATAGAAGTACTTTGTACCATCTTCTAGTTTATCAATTTCTACAGAGTACGATGTTTCTAATTTAGAGGTTCCAATCTCTTTTATACCTCCAAAGGATGTAGAGGTACCGTAGTAGATTTTCACTTTACTGGCGTTCTTTGTAGTAAAGTTGATAATTGTACTACTAATTCCAAGATTACTTATACGTACCTCTTTTACCTCTGGAGGTGGTTGAGTCACAAAAGTTTGTTCATCACTTATACCTGTATTACCATCTTCATCTGTCCATTTAGCTACATAGAAATACTCAGTACCTGGGCTTAGGTTTGAGAGAGGTATTAGATGTTCTGTTGTATGTGTAGAGATAGAGGGCTCCCACTCTAAGTAGTTACCGCTTGCTAATCCAAAGGCGATCTTACTATCTGCAGTTCTATTAGTTGTCCAGCTTAGAGTTGCTTTTGTTGTAGTTATTGATGATGCTGCGGGACCAGATGTTAAGGTAGGAGGAATGGTGTATTTACCCCTAGGAATTATTGTTACAGCATTCGAATATGATGGATGTGATATTGATTCATCGGAGTTATCCATAGTGCCTACTCTCCAATAGTAAGGTTTTGATTCCTCAACTGTATCTATGTGTGCTAATCCTGTTGTTGTTTTAATAGTTTCCCACTCCTGAGCATCTTCGGATCGTTGAATTACATATGTAAGGCTTCCTGTTCCCTTGTATACAGGGTCATCCCAAATCAGTGCTGCTCTCCACATAGAGACATCTTTTATTGAACTATCTGCAATAATTAGGTTTGTTGGAGGGTCTGGCAATTCTGTATTGAGATGGAAAGTTGCTGAAATTGTGTTAGTTGGTGAGTAGTTATGTGCTTTATCAACCGCTACAACATAGATTGTATTTGCCCCCTTGCGCAGTCCATTCACAGGATTCTCCGCAATTGTGGTTTCTGTAGTTGCAATATATGTTGCAGAGTTTGATGTGATTGTTGCATATGACATAGGAGGTGGAGTATTAATCATATAGTAATATGTCCCTATCTCATTACCTTCTGATACTATTGCTTCTGGCCAACTAAATGCAAAGCTATTATTGTCACTTTGGGTTGGTGTTACAGTAACCTGCTCTCCATCTGCAAACTTCGGTGCCTCTCCCCCGTAGTTTATATTCACTGTTCTTAATTCGGACACATTCCCCGCTTGGTCTAATATCCTAAAGTAAAGAATATTTTGTCCTAATTGTATTAGATCTCTTATGTTTTGTGGTAGATAGAAGGGCTGCTCTGACTCTAATGACTTATATGTTAAGCCTGTCGTTTCGTCTGTTAAATCGCCATACCAAGTATCCCTTGTATTTAGCGCATATTGAAAACCTAATAGCTGAGAATGTAAGTCACTACCTCCATTATTTTCTGATATTGGCCATGTGAAGTACATATCAGCGGTACTTGAGAAAGTACTACTTGGTGCAGATATAGATGAGACATTTTGTGGAGAAGTATTGTCGAATTTGAAAGATATATAATTTGTTACATCTGGCCCTTCGTATATATTATTTGCAATATCAATTGTTTTTACCTTAAAGTAATATTTTTCATTACTTGATGTTAACCAATCATAACTTCTAAGAGTCGAATTAGCGAAGTCTATTGATGTCTCTGTTGTTATGAAGTCGCATGTAGTACCTGTTGTACTGAGTGGAGATGTTCCGAGTAGTCCTTTTTCAGTAGCGGGGTTACCTTCACTATTCTGTCCTAAGTAGAGACAGTATCCTTTCACTCCCTGTTGGTCACTACCTTCATCCCACTCAAAGTAAAGATCATTCCTGTTAAACCATATTGGTTCTGCTGATTCGGTATATTCATTTAATCCTTCTAAATGTGATTTCATGCGAGTATTAGTGGCATTAGAAGGTTTCGAGAGATCAATTATGAAAGCTGGTTCTCCACTAGCTATACTCCATCCTGATTGTGAACCTTTACTGTCTATACTCTTTATTCTCCAATAGTATTCACCTGCGAGCAATTCTTGATCTTGTGCTCCTGTGTTGTATGTTCCCTCTCCTACTGCCTGTCCAACAGTAAAGGATTGTACACCTTGTGCTCCTATACCAGAGATGTAATCTAAGACTACAGTAGTAAATTCTACAGTGGTATCTATTTGTATTTGATATCCTATTCCATCTGCAGTGTTAGAATCTGTTAGAACAAAATCAAAGGTTGGCTGTAAGTAATTTGTATATTGCCCATCTATGTAATATGAAGAACCTGGGATTGTTGGAGAGTTAGGAGCAGTGTTCATTACTACTCTTATATCAGCTTCTGTTTCTGTATTATTTCCTGCACTTACCCAATTAGAACACTGGTCTGTTGAGTCACATGCCCTTGCCTGCCAGTGATAGCTTGTTCCATCAGCTAATCCATCTACTGTTACGCTTGCTGTC
>JACDJC010003653.1_pt1 | contig 11006 bp, 9 predicted proteins | sample 7454191 | NCBI WGS metagenome assembly JACDJC01 (sample SAMN14253291, study PRJNA609438) | sludge metagenome | isolation source: sludge after 25d culture with pyrite and EDTA | collected 2018-12-20
AGCCGCCCGCGCCGAATACAACCGCGCGCTCCACTACCTCTCCCCGACCACCGAAGGCTGGCGGCCGCGCGCCTACACCTGCTCAGCCGTGTCCGGCGAGGGCATCGACACGCTGTGGGACGTGGTGCTGCGCTTCCGGCAACGCGCGACCGAGTCCGGCGCGTTCGAGGCGCGGCGGCGGGTGCAGGCCCGTGAATGGCTACACGCAATTATCGACGAGCAGATACGCGCCTACTTCTACAACCGCCCCGCCGTTCACACGGCGCTGCCGCACATCGAAGCGGCGGTGATGGACGGCGCGCTGCCGGCCGCCACCGCCGCCCGGGAACTGCTGGCCTTGCTCGAATCGTCGTAGGCCGCCCGCCGGCCGCGCCGCTTTCCCGAACGATAACCTCTATCTCCGGCGAGACGGCCGTCTCATTCCACCCGAGCCGAGGCCCGCGGCCGAACGAGTAGATAAACACCCAACGCCGCCAGACTGACCACCGGCGCGAAAAACAAACTCCGCAGCCCGGCGGTCAACGTGCTGCTGTCGGCGATATTGCCGACCACCCACGCCCCCAACCCGGCCGGCAGCCAGCCCAGCCCCATCACCATCGCCGAGGCAAGACCCACGCTCCGCGGCCATGCCTCCTGCGCCAGCACGATGGTCACCGGGAACGACGCCCCGATGCTCAGGCCGACGAGCACCACGGCCGCCATCTGCGGGCCGCCCGTCAGTCGCATCATCAGCCAGTGGCCGGCGGCCATCGCCGCCAGACTGAGGGCGATGACCGGCAGACGGCCGAAGCGGTCCGAAAGCGAGCCGCCGAACAGGCTCCCGGCGCTGACGGCGATCATGAAGATCGCCAGAGCCGCCCCGGCCATCGCCAGGGATTGGCCGTTGCTGCGCAGCCACTCCGGCAGGTAGGTCATCAGCGCCAGCTGGAAGTAGCTCCGCGCGCCCACGACGGCGACGATCGCCAGCAGCGCCGCCATCGAGCCGGCTCCGGCCGCCGAATACAGCGCACCGATCTCCCCGGTCGCGCGGCCGATCGCGCGACGCGGATCGACGCCGCGCAGGCGACGCGCCAGGAACCAGGCCGTCACCAGCGACAGGGGGATGACCACGGCCGTGGCCGCCAGACCGACCGCGCCGAGGGCCAGGCCCACCAGCGCGGGGCTGATGGCCGCGCCCAGATTGCCGCCGACGGAGAAGAGCGACATGGCCCGGCCGCGATTTCGCGCCTCGGTCAGCGAGGAGAGCGCGGCCGCGGGCGGGTGGAAGGCGGCCGAGCCGAGCGCGGCCAGCACCATCAGCACACCCAGCGCCGCGTAGGTGGGCATGAAGCCGACCAGCCCCATGAGCGACCCACCCCAAACAAGGCTGCCGACGACGATGACGCGCGGATCGCCCCGGTCGCTCAGCCAGCCGAAAAGCGGCTGCGTGATCGTCCCGGCCAACGAAGACAGCAGAACCAGCGTGCCGATCTGGCCATACGTCAGGCCCAGCTTGGGGATCAGCAGCACGTAGGTGACAGGCAAAAAGTTGAAGCCGGCCTCCAGAATGAGGTGGGCCAGCGACATGAGCGGCGCAAATCCAGCCAGCCACGGCTCCAGGCCAATCATCAGGCGCGCGCGGAAAGTATCGTGCAGAGGGGGATTCTTGTGCATAGAAGGCCGGATCATAGCACGAATCGGCCGGAAACCGAGTTTCGCCGGCGGCGGCTTGTTGCACCGGGGCGCTTCCGCGGCTATGATGCGCCGTCGCGTGATTCCCTGTTTGCGCGACAAGGACGCGCCATGTACGAAATTGTCTGGCAATACGACGAAAATGCACCGTTCGAAGACCTGAACCCCGCGGACGCGGCCGAGGCGCGGCGACTACTCATCGACGGCAATCGCGCCTTCGCCCGCTTCTTCGAGCCGCACCGCCCCGACGCTGCATCGCGCCACGTGGTGCGCGTCTCGCCCCAGGACGTTGGCATCAGCCGCACGCCGGGCGAGGCCCCGCCGCAGGTGCCGTTCGCCGCGTTCCTCAGTTGCGCCGACGCCCGCGTGCCCGTTGAGATGATTTTCGGCCAGCAGGCCAACGACCTGTTCGTCGTGCGCGTGGCCGGCAACGTCCTCGGCGATGAAATCCTCGGCAGCCTCGACTACGCGGTCGATCATCTGGGCACGGTGCGGCTGCTGGGCGTTCTGGGGCACACGGGCTGCGGCGCGGTGACGGCCGCTGTGGACGCCTATCTGACCCCGGCCGGATATCTGGGTATTGCCGCCAACTTCCCGCTCCAATCGATCATCAGCAGCCTGATGGCCCCCGTGCGCGGCGCGGCCTTTGCCCTGCAGGACATCCACGGCGAGCGCGTCGCCACCCGCCCCGGCTACCGCCAGGCGCTCATCGAGACGACCGTCATCCTGAACACAGCGCTCTCGGCCGCCGTCCTGATCCACAACTTCCACGACGCGCTGGGGGAACAGCTGGAAATTGCTTACGGCGTCTACGATCTGGCACGCCGGACGGTAGGGCTGCCTGAACTGCTCGATCCCGACGGCGAGTGGCAAGAAGGTCTCTTCGACCCCCCGACCGACGAGGCAGGTTTCACCGACCTCGGCCGCCGCGTGGCGCGCAGTCGCTACATCGCCGGGTTGCTGGAAGTCACCGCCGCCCACTGACCCCTTCCCACTGCCCACTGACCACTGCCCACCGATCACTTGTCCCTTGCTGCCCCCGTCTGTGCTAAAATCCCCCCATGTCCGCCTCCGCCCAATCGCCGGTCATCCTCCACGCCGACCAGGAGCACGGCGGCCTCCGCATGGCGATCTTCGCGGCCCTGTTCGTGGGTCTCGCCATCGGGTTTCTCCTCGTGGCGTGGCTCCTGAGGATGCTCGCCCCGCCCGCCCTGCTCGATTTCACCAACTTCCTGGCTTGCATCGGCGCGGTTCCCGTCGCGCTGCTGTTTATCTGGGGGCTGGAGAAGGTATTGAAACGGACGTGGCACAGCGGCCTGAGCATCACCCTGGACGACCGCGGCCTCACCGTGGAAGACCGGCGCGGCGGCATGGCGATCGAACCGGCCGACGGCCCGGCGCTGGTCTGGTCGGAGCATCTGGCGCAACTGAACTGGTACTTCCGTCTCAGCGGCTACCCGCGCGGCGGCCGCGAGCGGCGCATCCCGGCCAAATGGCTGTGTCTGGCGACTGAATTGCAGCAGAACGAGGCCCGCCTCAGCGTCTTCGCCTTCATGCCCCCAACCGAGGCCGAGCGCTGGACCGACGACCCCCGGCAGGGATTCCACATCCTCAACCCGGCCGAGGCCTACGAGCATTCCGTCCGATCGCGCATCGGCCCGCCCACGCGGCCGACGCTGTCCAACCGGCTGCTGCAATCGAAAGACGGCCGCCATTGGCTGGCCGAGCGCCGCCGCTGGGAGTACGGCATCGAACTCACGCCTGACGATTTCGCCACACTCATGGCCTATGCCGCGGCCGCGCAGGCCCCGGACCTTTCCACCCAAAGCTGACGCCCGCGAGGCGCAGGAGAATTCCCATGTTTGATTTCATTACCGAAGAACACAAGATGATCCAACAGGCGGCGCGCGATTTCGCCCGCGCCGCCATCGCCCCCATCGCCGCCGAGTACGACGAGTCGGGCGACTTCCCGCTGCAAACCATCCGCGAGATGGGGCAACTGGGCTTCATGGGCATCGAGGTGCCCGAAGAGTACGGCGGCGCGGGTATGGACACCGTCGCCTACGTGCTGGCCATGGTCGAGATCTGCAAGGCCGACGCCAGCCACGGCACGATCATGTCGGTCAACAACTCCCTGTTTGCCCATGGCCTGATGAAGTTCGGCACGGAAGAGCAGAAGCAGAAGTACCTCGTGCCGGTGGCCACGGGGCAGAAGATCGGCGCCTATAGCCTGACGGAGCCGATGAGCGGCAGCGACGCAGGCACGATGAAAAGCCGGGCCGTGCTCAACGAGGCCGGGACCCATTACGTCATCAACGGCCGCAAATCGTGGGTCACCTCGGCCCCCTACGCCGACACCATCGTTCTCTTCACCATGACCCAGCCGGAGAAGACCCACAAGGGCGTCTCGGCCTTCATGATCGAAACCGACAAGCCGGGCTTCACCCGCGGCAAAAAGGAGCCAAAGCTCGGCATCCGCGCCAGCGCCACCAGCGAGATCATCTTCGACAACTATGAATGCCCGGTGGAAAACCGGCTGGGCGCAGAGGGCGAAGGGTTCAAGATCGCCATGACTGTGCTCGACGCGGGGCGCATCGGCATCGCCTCGCAGGCGTTGGGCATCGCCGAGGCGGCGCTGGAGGCCAGCATTGCCTATGCCAAAGAGCGCGAGGCGTTCGGGCAAAAGATCGGCGAGTTCCAGATGATCCAGCAGAAGCTGGCCGATATGAAATGCCGCGTGGACGCCAGCCGGCTGCTCATCTATCAGGCGGCGCTGGCCAAGATGGCCGCGACCCGCACCGGCGGCCGCTATTCAATGGAGGCCAGCATGGCCAAGCTGTTCGCCAGCGAAACGGCCATGTGGGTGACCACGCAGGCCATCCAGATTCACGGCGGCATGGGCTATAGCAAGGAGATGCCGCTGGAGCGCTACTTCCGCGACGCCAAGATCACCGAGATCTACGAGGGCACGAGCGAGATTCAGCGAATGGTCATTGCCCGATCGCTGACGGGATTGAGATAGGGAGAAGAGGATCGCGGGTCAGGCGATTATTTCCGGTTGCACAACTTCGGTCGGCCGGCCGGACCAAATCCCCGGCTACCGGAGGCCGGTCGTTGTTTATGTTGCAGTTGAGGCGCCCATTCTTTCATCCGGTGCTCCATTTTGGTTTTGCCGTTTGGTGGTCCAGTGCAAGGAGCTTTTGCTATGGGAGAAGTGCCGATAAAGCTTTCGGGATTGTGGGTGGCATTGATGTTGACCTACCTGCTAGGGGATGTGCTGCGGATATACAGTGGCGACTTCAAAGCGGGAGAAATAGGCGGCAGGCCGATGACCCAGGCCATGTGGTTGGGAATCGCAATTTTGATGATGATTCCAATAGTGATGGTTTTTCTGTCCCTGACCCTAAACCAACCCGTGAATCGGTGGGTAAACATCATCGTAGCCGTCTTCTTTTTCATTTTCAATCTCATTGGATTACCCACTTATCCTTCCGCTTGCTCGCCTTTCCGACCCGGAAGTCGGTTATCGCCTCTGTTGGAAACCTGTTTGAACAGGTTTTGTGTAACAGAAGCGGATTTGAATCCGCTGCAGAAAGAAAGCTGCACTATCAAAAATCGCAAAATGAGACCTTGTTAATACACCTAAACAGTGTTATACTAACAATGTTATCTTAATAGATTGCGATTTGGAAATGCCTCGTCAACCGCGTTCTCCTGCAGAAATTGAACAGATAAAACAGAGCATTCTGGATCAAGCTCTCGACCTGATCGTGGAAGAGGGATTTGAGGGGTTCAGCATGCGGAAACTCGCCGGGCGCCTGGGAGTCACCGCGGTGACCATTTACAGCTACTACCTCAACAAGGATGAGCTGTATCTGGCGATTATCACCCGCGGGTTTGAACAGCTCTATGAAAGATGCCTGGCCGCCTACGACGCAGCTCAGGACCCGCTGGACAAATTCAGGGCAGTGCTTCAGGCCTATGTCGATTTTGGCTTTGGAGAAACCAACGTCTACAACCTGATGTTCACCCTGAGCGTCCCCAGATACGAAGATTACGTCGGCACTGAAATGGAGAATGCCGCCGGCCACGAGCTTTCTACCGCGTTAAAGGTGAGCGCGTTATTCCTTCTGGCGGGCGGGAATGTTGTCAATACCCATGAGTCGCAACCTGACACGGGCAAGGCGCCAACAATCCCCGCAGATACATTACGCGTCTATGTAATTTCGCTTTGGTGTGCGCTGCACGGTTACATTTCCGCCTGCAACAACACGCTGCTGAACTATATCCACGAAGCTCCACGAACGTTGGAACAGCCCATTATCAACGCACTGATCCATAACATTCAGCAGCTGAAAAACGAAGTCGATACATCCGGAGCAAGCGCCTTGCAATACCTTTCTCCAGACAATCCACTCCCCCAAAACTACAATTCTGAAGAGGACCACCCATGAACAGCATCGGCAATCTCGGCACGCACTTGTTTCTGGATTTCATCGCCCTGAATTATCGCATCCGGCCGAGCCTGAAAAGCAGTCTCAAATCAAAGGACGGCTGGATCAATTTCAGCATCGGTATCCGCACCAAAAATGACTCGGTCAATCGAGCGGTGCGGTTTGAAAACGGCAACATAAAGGTGTTGCCCCATATTCCCGACCGGGTCGACGGGCAGATCATTCTGGACGACGAAGCTGTTCTTCTGGAGGTAGCCACCTCCGTCCCCAGCGAATTGATGAAGATGGTGATGACCAATCGGGTGGTGATGCAGGGCGACCTCAGCTACATCCTGCTGTTCAACTTCATCATTTCGCAGGTGATGTACAAAATGCATGTCCGCATGCTGGAAAAGGCGCGCCACGAGAACAGACCGGAAGCGTCAATTGCGGCCAAGAATGACCCGGAAGCGCCGCAGAAAATCCTGGCCCAACTCAGGGCCAACGAAGCCGCCAACGGCAAGCCCGCCAAAGACCCCGGTGTGAAGTATCTGAAGGACGCCTATCTGCCGGAGCTAAGCATCCGTGACTTCCCCCGCCTGAAGGAGTTCCTGGACATTCACTTCAACGTCAAGCCGGCCGTCTGCCATGAACGCCCGAAGTTGCTTACCGACTGGTATCGCACAAACGGCTTTGAGGTGGATCAGCAGGGAGAGCCGTGGTCACCGGAGTTGCGCCAGGCTCAGGCCTTCAACTACCTGATGGCCAATCGCCAACCCATTATCCGAAAGAACGACTTGCTCGCGGGCACCACCACGACCAAGGAGATCGGCGTGGTGCTCTATCCCGACAGCCACGCCGCCATGCTGTGGGGCGAGTTGTTGACTGTGCCCTATCGCGCGCTCAATCCCTACGACATTGACGAGGACACCATCCGGATTCTGCATGAAGAAGTGTTTCCTTTCTGGGTACATCGCAATTTCCGCCAGTGGGTGCGCGAGGAATACGGGAACCCGCTGTGCCAGCAACTGGACGATCGGTTTGCGGTCTATTTCCTGTGGAAGACGGTGGCGCTCTCGCACACGATCATTGACTACCCCAAATTGCTGGCCCGCGGCACCAACGGCATTATGGCCGAGATCGATGAGCGGCTGGCGGCCGTTCCCGCGGCCGATACGGAGACGCGGACGACATTGCAGGCCATGAAGCTCACCCTGGAAGGGGTCAATGCCTACGCGGCCAATCTGGCGAAGCAAGCGGCCGAAGAAGCGCGCCGCGAGACCAACCCGGCTCGCAAACAGGAGCTGAGCGACCTGGCCCAGGCCCTCGCCAATGCCCCGGCAAACCCATGCAAAACCCTGCTGGAAGCCGTCAATTCCGTGTGGGTGCTCTGGGTTGCGGTGCACATGGAAAACACGAACGCCGGGTTCTCGATGGGCCGGCTGGATCAGTGGCTGCAACCCTACTTCGAGGCCGACATGGCCAGGCTCAGCACCGAGGCGGAGCGCGAGGCCTACATCAAATACGCAGTGGAACTGGTCGGCTGTTTGTTCATGCGCGGCACCGACCATCTGCCCATGGTGCCCGACATCGGCAACTACCTGTTCGGCGGCAGCTCGTCGGATCAGGCGATCACCCTGGGTGGCGTGACGCCCGAAGGTGAGGATGCCGTCAACGACCTCACCTACATCTTCCTGAAGGTCACCGAGATGTTGGCCATTCGCGATCCGAATGTAAATGCCCGCTATCATGCCGGGAAGAACAGCACCACCTACCTGAAACGTCTTTGCGAGGTGAACCTGAACACCACGGCCACGCCGTCGATCCACAACGACATCGCCGTGATGGAATCGCTGCAGGAGTTCAACTATCCGCTGGAGCACCTGCGGGACTGGTCGGCCACCGGCTGCGTGGAGCCGACACTCTCCGGCAAGCACATGGGCCACACCAACAGCATGATGTTCAACATGGTGGCAGCGCTGGAAATGGCGCTGAACAACGGCGAGCACCCCTTGATGCAGTGGAAGGTCGGCCCGGAAACGGGCGACATCCAACAGGGCGCGTTTCCGACCTTCGACAGCTTCTTTGCCGCGTTTTGCCGGCAGTTTCAGTTCCTGGCCGATAACGCCTGTGAATACAACAATCTGCTCGGCGAGGCCCATCAAGTGCTGCGCCCCACGCCGTTTTTATCCAGCGTGATGGAAGGGTGTGTCGAGAAGGGGCGGGACGTGACCCACGGCGGGGCTCTGTATAACACCTCCGGCACGGCGCTGATCGGGCTGGCGGATGTTACCGACTCCTTGCTGGTGATCAAAAAGCTGGTGTACGACGAGAAATCGGTCACGTTCGAAGAGTTGGCGCAAGCCGTTAAGACCAACTTCGCCGACAACCCGGCGCTGCTGGCCAGAATCAAAACCCGCGTTCCCCTCTTCGGTTCGGGCAATGAGGAGTCGGTGGAAATGGCCAACCGGGTGACGAAGTTCGCCCATGACTGCTTTATCAGCAAGACCAACTACCGGGGCGGCAAGTACACGGCAGGCTTCTGGTCAATGTCGAACCATGTGGCCTTCGGCTCGCTCACTGGCGCTCTCCCCTCAGGGCGGTTGTCGGGCAAGGCCTTTACGCCGGGCCTGACACCGGAAGCCCACGCCTCGAAGAGCATTCTCGATAACCTGCGGGACGTGAGCAGCCTGAAAGCGAAGAACATGAACAACAACATCGCTTTCAATGTGAAAATCGTGCCCGACAGCCACGAGACCCATCAGCAATCGGTTGACCACATCTACTCCTATGCCAAGACTTTCTGCGAGATCGGCGGCATGCAGATGCAATTCAACGTGGTATCCAGCGATACGTTGCGCGATGCCATGGTTCATCCGGAAAACTATCAGAACCTGCTGGTGCGAATCTCCGGGTATAACGCCTATTTCGTGACCCTGAATCGGGACATGCAGATCGAGCTTATCGAACGCTCCGAGTTTGTCGCCTAGCGCACTGTAACGGATGGTAACATCAGTGTAAATGACCAGACAGGTGGGCGCGACAAGATTTAGAGCCATCCGGGCTATATAGGACCCACCTGTCAGGTCGGGAAATCCGACTGCAGCAACCGGGTTTCCCGGCGGTGGTGAATAGCATGAGCAATGGAGAAACAGCATGAAAGCCCCTCTCCTGCTGGAGATCAAGGGCAACTCCCTCGATGACGGGCCGGGTATTCGCTCTGTCGTGTTTTTGAAGGGCTGTCCGCTTTCCTGTGTCTGGTGCCACAACCCGGAAAGCATGAAAGTGACCGCCGAGCTGTCATACGACGCCCGGGCCTGCATTGACTGCGGCACCTGCATCAGCACCTGCCCGGTAGAGGCGCTGTCCAAGAGCAATCCGCTCTTTGTCGACCGCGATAAATGCACGCTTTGTTTTGAGTGTGTCGAGGCGTGCCCGTCCGGTGCGTTGACCCGCGTCGGCAAGCAGATGTCGATGGAAGAGATCGTGAGCCGGGTCAGGAAGGACAAACCATTCTACGACAACTCCGGCGGCGGCGTGACCCTGTCCGGCGGCGAACCGACCCTGCACATGGAGTTCGCTGCGGAGCTTCTGCGACGGCTGAAACAGGAAGGCATCCACACTCTGCTGGAGACCTGCGGCCATTTCCATTTCGACAACTTCGTCGCGCAGATGCTGCCCTATCTGGATTGCATCTTCTTCGATCTGAAGATCTACGATGAGGATTCCCACAAGGATTACTGCGGCCGACCCAACACCCTGATTCTGAACAATTTCGCCCGGCTACATCAGCGCATTGAGCAGGACAACGCCGGGGACGGCCGCCGGGTGACGCTATTGCCGCGCGTGCCCCTGATCCCCAACATCACCGATAACGACGAAAACCTCCATGCCATCGCCGGATTTCTGGCAGATCTGGGTGTGAAGAAGGCAGCGCAACTACCGTACAACCCGTTGTGGCACGAGAAAACCCGCAAAATCGGCGCCCCCAACCTCCATGAGGACAATGAGGCCATGCATAAATGGCTCAGCAAGGAGCGGGAACAACACTGCAAACAGGTGTTTGTTGAACGGGGGATTGAAGTGGTTCATTGAGCCATACTGTTCCCCTCATTTGCCCGTCGTCGGCCGCAATGCTCCACTTTTTCTCATCTATGTAAAGTGCCCCCCCCCAAAGTCAAGACCACAAACCGGCAAAGCTAAGGTAGATCGGCCGGTCACACAATCGGCACCCCGACGGCAAAATGAACAACGGCTGGCGTCCGGTAGCCCAGACCCTGGCGCGGCCGGTGATCATCACACCCCCGCCCCCCCACCCCTACACCACCAGATTAATAAGCGCCCCCTGCAACACGCGCGCCAGCACCAGGACAACCATGGGGCTGAAGTCGAGGCCGCCCATCGGCGGCAGCAGCCGGCGAATCGGGTTCAGGATCGGGTTCACGATACCGTTGACCACGCGAACGATTGGCCCCCAGGTTGGGTGATAGGGGTCGGGCCGGATCCACGAAAAAATAATACTGGCGATCAGCAGCCCGTAGAAGACGAAAAAGATCGCGTTGATGACGTTGACCAGAAGCATAACAATTGTCCTTTCTTTACATAATAATCAGGCTGACGCCCGGCGTAACCCCGCGATTCATTAAGTCCGCTCGCCGAAGAGCGCCCGGCCGACGCGCACGTGGGTCGCCCCTTCCTCGATGGCGATCTCGAAATCGTCGGTCATGCCCATCGAGAGGCAGAGCGGCTCGCCGCCCAGCCCCGCCCGCGCCCACTCGGCCAGCTGCCGCGCGCGGCGAAAGACGGTGCGAATGGCCGGCGGCTCGGCGTGCCACGGGGCCATCGTCATCAGGCCCACGACCGATAGGCCCGGCAACGCGGCCGTCTCTGTAATCAATTTAC
>JACDJC010003655.1_pt1 | contig 11003 bp, 6 predicted proteins | sample 7454191 | NCBI WGS metagenome assembly JACDJC01 (sample SAMN14253291, study PRJNA609438) | sludge metagenome | isolation source: sludge after 25d culture with pyrite and EDTA | collected 2018-12-20
AGCGGCGGCTGCAGGTGCGCAGGGCGTCGATGTCGAGGCCGGAGTCGAGCTCGTCGAGGATGGCGATCTTGGGCAGCAGCACCCCCAACTGGAGGGTCTCGTTGCGCTTCTGCTCGCCACCGGACAGGTCCACGTTGAGCGGTCGCTCGAGGAAGCGCTCGTCGAAGCCGATGCGCTCGGCCTCGACCACCATGCGCTCCCGGACATCCGCCGGATCGCCACCCGCGGCGGTGACCGCGGCCTCGAAGAGGGCCACCAGGGACACGCCGGGCACCTCGGTGGGGTACTGCATGGCCAGGAAGAGCCCGGCCTTGGCCCGCTGCCAGGGGGCCATGGCCAGTACGTCCTGGCCGTCCATGGTCACCGAGCCCCCGGTGACCTCGTAGCCGGGACGGCCCATCACCACGTGGGAGAAGGTCGACTTGCCGGAACCGTTGGGTCCCATGACGGCGTGGACCTCGCCGCCCTTCACCGTGAGGTCGACCCCCCGCAGGATGCTCTTGCCGTCGACCGTCGCCTCCAGGCCGTTGATGACCAGTTCACTCATCGCTGGTGCCTCATCGGATCTCCACCGAGACGTCGTCGCCCTCCACGGTCACGGCGTACACCGGGACCGGGCGGGTGGCCGGGAGCGACTCGGGCTCACCGGTGCGCAGGGAGAAGGCGCTGCCGTGCTTCCAGCACTCGATCGTGCACTCGTCGGTGTCCACCGTGCCCTCCGAGAGCGAGAAGTCGGCGTGGCTGCAGGTGTCGCCGATGGCGTGGTACTCGTCGCCGACCCGCACCAGGGCCACCGGACAGCCGTCCACGTCGAAGCGGCGGGCCTCGCCCGAGGCCAGGTCGTCCCGACCACAGAGACGGGTCATGTGTGCTCCAGGGTGCCGGCGATCTCGGCCCGGACCTGGTCGGCCACGGCCTGGTCCGGGAAGCGGGCGAGGACGTCGTCGAAGAAGCCCGCCACGATCAGCTTCTCGGCCTCGTCGGTGGGGACCCCACGGCTCTCGAGGTAGAAGCGCTGCTCGGGGTCGACGGGGCCGACCGCCGAGGCATGGGAGCACTTCACGTCGTTGTTCTCGATCTCGAGGTTGGGCACCGACTCGGCCCAGGCGTGCTCGGAGAGCTTGAGGTTCCGGTTGGTCTGGAAGGCCACGGTCCCCCGGGCGTTCGGCCGCACCCGGATGAGGCCGGTGTAGACCGAGCGGCTGTGGTCGGCCAGCGCCCCCTTGAACAGCAGCTCGCTGGTCGTGTCCGGCGCGGCGTGGTCCTGGAAGGTCCGGAAGTCGAGCATCTGGTCGCCGTCGCCGAGGTAGGCGGCCAGGAGGGTGCCCGAGGCTCCCCGACCGACGAGGCGGCAGTCGGTGCGCAGGCGGGCGTAGGCGCCGCCGAGGGCCGCTCCGGCGGCGAGGAAGTCGGCGGACTGGCCGACCCGGCTGACCTGGGTGGCGACCTGCCAGGTCGAGGGGTCGAGCTCCTGGACCGTGACGTGGCGGGCCCGGGCGGCGTCGCCCACCGAGATCTCGGTCACCGCGGCGACCAGTTCGGCGCCCGGCACCGAGGTCTGGACCTCGGCCACCGTGGCCTGGGCGTCGGCGCCGATCTCCACCACCAGGCGGGGGAAGGTCACCGCGCCGGGCGTGGCGGCGTGGACCTGGACCACGATGGGACGGTCCACGACCGTGCCCGGCGCCACCCGGATCAGGAGGGGATCAGGGGCGAAGGCGGTGTTCAGCTCGGCGAACGCGTCCGGCGCATCGCCCAGCACGCCGCCGAGGGCCTCCTCTCCGCCCTTGGCCTCGGCCAGGGGGACGATCTCGACCCCGGCGGGGGCGTCGGCCGAGCGGAGGTGCCCATCGACCAGGACCACCGTGGGCACGACCGCAGTGGGCGCCGGGTCGGCGCCGTCGGGGCCGGCCAGCATGAAGCCGTCGAGCTCGATCTCCTCGACCCGGCTGTAGCGCCAGACCTCTTCGGCGGCGCTGGGCAGGCCCGAGGCGACGAAGCGCTCGGCGGCCGCCCGGCGTCGTGCGCGGAGCCAGTCGGGGCCGCCGAGGGCGGCGGCGGCATCAGGGGTCAGGGCGGTCAGGGTCAGCTCCGGCGGAGGTGGGGTGCGCTGAGTCGTTGGCGATGGGTCGATGGCGCTGCGCCTGACGACGCATCGCCAGGCAGGCCGTTGTGGCCTAGCGGTCGGCTGTGCGGCTCAGTCTACGGTGGTGCCCGGGTGGCCCAACGGGGGCCGCAGGGAGCGAGACCGGTGGCCGACTGGCCCTTCGTCGGCAGGCAGACCGAACAGGAGCGGGTGAGCTTCCTGCTGCGCGGCCGGCCTCCCCTCAGCATCGTCCTGGCGGGGCCCCAGGGTGTCGGCAAGACCCGACTGGCGCTGGCCACCCGGGCCTGGGCCGAGGCCAATGGCTTCCAGGTCCGCCACGCGGCGGCCAGTTCGGCGACGACGTCGATCCCCTTCGGCGCCCTCGCCGCGATGCTGCCGGTGTTGCGGGACGTCCCCGATTCCCCGCAGGCGACGTTCCAGGCGGCGGCGGACCACCTCCTCAGCGAAGCGGGCGACGGCAAGCTGCTCATCAGCGTCGACGACGCCCAGCACCTCGACCAGGCCTCCGCCGGCCTGCTGCACCAACTGACGCCCTCGCCGGCGGTCTCCGTGCTCCTCACCCTGCGCACCGACCTGCCCGCCCCTGACGCCGTGCACGCCATCTGGCGTTCGGGCCTGGCCGAGCGGCTCGACCTCGGGCCCCTGGACCAGGCCGGCGTGGAGGGCGTGCTGGACGAGGCGCTGGAGGGCCGGGTCGCCCCCGGCACCGTGGCCGAGCTGACCCGCCTCAGCGCCGGCAACCCGCTCTACCTGCGGGAGCTGGTGTCGGGTTCCCTGGCCTCGGGCACCCTCAGCCAGGTCGACGGCCTGTGGCACCTGCGGGAGCGGGCCACCACCCCGCGCCTGATCGACATCGTCGAGGAACGTCTGCGGGGCCTCGACCCCGAGCAACGCCGGGCCCTCGAACTGCTCGCCACCGCCGGCGGTCTCGGCTATGACCCCCTCGTCGCCCTGGTGGGCGAGGCCGCCGTCGAGGACCTCGAGCGGGCCGGGCTGCTCACCGTCACCCAGGACCGCCGCCGCCGGCAGGCCGCCGTGGGCCACCCGGTCCACGGCGACGTCGTCCTCGCCGCCATGACGACCGCGCAGTCCGCTCGGTCCCACGGCCAGATCGCCGACGCCATCGAGGCCGCGGGGGCCCGCCGCCGTGACGATGTCCTGCGGGTCGCCGTCGCCCGCTTGGCGTCCGGCGGCGACGTCAGCCCGCCCCTGATGGCCGAAGCGGCCCGGCGGGCCCTGGCCGCCTCCGACCTCGGGTTGAGTGAGCGACTCGGGCGCATCGCGGTCGAGGCCGGTGCCGGTTTCACCGCCGAGCTGGATCTCGGCATCACCCTGACCCGAGCGGGCCGCCAGCCCGAGGCCGACCGGATCTTCGCCGCCATCGACACCACCGACGCCTCCGACGCCGAGCGGGCCCAGCTGGCCAACGAGTGGGCCGACTGCCTGTTCTGGGGGATGGACGAGCTCGACCGGGCCCGCGCGACCGTGGCGGCGGCGGCCACGACCGTCACCGACCCGGCCTGGCTGGAGCAACTCACGGTCTCGGGGGCCTCCTATGAGATGCTCGCCGGCCACCCCGACGTCGCGGTCGAGGCCCTGGAGGGCATCCGCACCGGTGGGACCCCCCGAGGCGTCGCCGCCGCCGGCCTCATCCTGGGCACCTCCTTGACCATGCTGGGCCGCAGCGACGAGGCGCTCGCCGCGCTCGCCCAGGCCTGGGCCGCCCGTGACGAGATCGACGAGGGCTTCGGCCTGGTCCACGACGGCATGCTCGTGGCCGGGGAGTGCATCGCCCTCGACGAGCTCGGCCAGGTCGTCGAGGCCCACGAGCGAGGGGCAAAGGGCCACGCCGCCGCCGTCGTCGCCGGCGACTACAGCCAGGCCTGGCTGGCGATGAACACCGGCCGGACCTGTCGCTTCACCCGCCGCCTCGCCGATGTCGACCGCTGGGCGCTCGAGGGTGCCGCCGCCTTCGAGGCCCTCGGCATCGCCGCGGCCCGCCGCTGGTGCCTCTACGGCGCCGCCTGGGCGCTGGCCCTGCGCGGTGACCGCGCGGGCGCCCACCGCCTCATCGAGCAGGCCCGGGCCATCGAACCCGGTCACATCCGCATGATGGAGCCCGAGACCCGCCGGGCCGAAGCGGCCATCGCCGTCCTCGAAGGCGACCGGGGCGAGGCGATCCGGATCCTGAACGACGGCGCCGACCTCGCCGAGAAGCTGGCCCTCCGGACCCAGGAGGTGGGTGCCCTGCACGACCTCGTCCGGCTGGGGGAGGCCGGCGAGATCGCCGACCGCCTGCTGGCGAGGGCCGCGGAGGTCGACGGCGGCCTGGCCGCCACCATCGCCGTCCAGTGTCGGGGCGTCGTCGCCGACGACGGCGACCTCCTGGCCGACGCCTCTGACCGCTTTGCCGCGCTGGGCATCGAGCTCTTCGCCGCCGAGGCCGCGGCCCAGGCCTCCGGCGCCTACCGCAACGCCATGGACCGTCGTCGGGCCCAGCGCTGGGCGGACCGGGCTGCGGAGCTGGTCGCCGTCATCGGGCCGGTCGACACCCCCGCCCTCCGCCTCGGCGGGGGTTCCGCGGAGCTCACCGCCCGGGAGCGGGAGATCGCCGAGCTGGCCGCCAAGCGCATCCCGAGCAAGGAGATCGCCCAGCGCCTCTCGGTGTCGCGGCGGACAGTGGACAACCACCTCCACCGCATCTACGCCAAGCTGGCGGTGACCGGCCGCGACGAGCTGGCCGAGGCGCTCGGGCTGACCCAGCACTGACCCGCCCCAGGCACGATCAACCTTTACGGCGCCGGCCCGGCACTGACCCCGCCCAGTGACGATCAATCGCTGCGGCGGCGCTTCCTGCGGCCGCGACGGCCCTTGCGCTTCTCCTGCTCGAGCTCGGCCAGGATCTCGGGGCCGGCGGCGTTGATGATGTCCTCGGCCTCGTCGAGCAGTCGGGCGATGCTGTCGTCCTCGCCCAGTCCGGCCGGGGGCGGCGGAGCCGGCGGGGCCACCTGGGTGCCGACCTGCCAGGCGATGTCGGACCGCCGGGTGAAGCTCGGGCAGTTGTCCGGGCACTTCCAGGGGGCCTCGGGCGCCAGGTCGAGGTCGCACTTGCGCACGGTCTCCCCGTTGCCGTAGGTCCGACTCTCGAAGTGCTTGCAGTCGTCCCGCATCGGCATGCCCCCATCGTACGCGCCCGTCCCTCCCCCGCCGAAGTCGCCCCCCTCCCGCCACCCGCCGCGACTTTCGAGGCTCCACCTGTCGGATTCCGACAGGTGGCGCCACCAAAGTGCAGAACTTCTTTCACAATTAATGTCTTTCATTGTATTTCGTGTGGCATCCACCCCGTCGATGTCGCCGTGGCTGCCCTCGCAGCAGAGCAGTACGGCGCCTTCCTGCGCCACCAGGTCATCGCGGCGGGCGGCGACGACGCCCTCATTCGTCGTCGTTTGGCGTCCGGACGTTGGCGCCGGCTGGCCAGTGGCGTCTACAGCCTCGACGGCGTGCCCGAGAGCTATCTCCGACGGCTCTGGGTGGCACACCTGACTGCCGGGCTCCACTCCGTCGTCTCGGTGGAGGCGGCCAGTGCGCTCCTCGGCTTCTCCGGGTTCCCCCGCCGTCCGCTCGTGCTCACCGTGGACCACCCGAGCCACCTGCGAATCCCCGGCGTGACGGTCCACCAGATCACCGATGTCGGACCTCATCACGTATGGCGTCTCGGTCGCCTACCGGTGACCACTGCGCCCCGCACGATCGTCGACCTGGCTGCCGGACGGGGCAAGGCAGCACTCGAGGTTGTCCTCGATGACGCGATTGCCCTTCGGAAGGTGAAGGAGGCAGACGTCGCCCGATGCCTCTTCGAGCTCCTTCGGCCGGGCAAGCGGGGACTGGTCAAGCTCGCCGACCTCCTCGACGAGCGCGGCGGTGCCCACATTCCTCCGATGAGCGAGCTCGAGCGGCGCTTCTTCGCTGCCTTGCGCGACGGCGGACTGCCCGACCCTGTCCGACAGTTCCCTCTTCCCAGCCGCGGTGCGATCACCGGCATCGTCGACGCGGCCTACCCCGATGCGCGACTCATCCTCGAGGCCGACGGGCGAAGCTGGCACGACCGTCAGCGGGCGTTCCGCACCGATCGTCGACGGGACAACGAGGCGGCGCGCGTCGGGTGGCAGACTCTGCGCTTTCCGTGGGAGGAGGTCGTCCACGACCCCGAGGACACCGCCGCCACTGTGCGCTACACCCGAGAGCAGCGACTTTCGAGGCTCTGACTGTCGGATTCCGATAGCCGGAGCCTCGAAAGTCGGTCGACCGGGCCCCAGGGGGTCAGCCGACGGAGCCTTCCATCTGGAGCTCGATGAGGCGGCTCCACTCGACGGCGTACTCCATGGGCAGCGTGCGGGTGACGGGCTCGATGAAGCCGTTCACGATCATGCCCATGGCCTGCTCCTCGGAGAGGCCGCGGCTCATCAGGTAGAAGAGCTGCTCGTCGGCCACCTTGGACACGGTGGCCTCGTGACCCACCACGGCGTCCTTGGCCCCCACCTCCATGTAGGGATAGGTGTCCGAGATGCTCTCGTCGTCGAGGATGAGGGCGTCGCACTGGACATGGCTCTTGCAGCCGTAGGCGTCGTCCTCGACCCGCACGAGGCCGCGGTAGGAGGTGCGCCCGCCGTCCTTGGAGATCGACTTGGACACGATCTTGGAGGTGGTCTCGGGGGCGGCGTGGACCATCTTGGCCCCTGCGTCCTGGTGCTGGCCGGGGCCCGCGTAGGCCACCGAGAGGACCTCGCCGGAGGCCTTCGGGCCGACCATGTAGACCGCGGGGTACTTCATGGTCAGGCGGGAGCCGATGTTGCCGTCGATCCACTCCATGTGGCCCTCGGTCTCGACCCGGGCCCGCTTGGTGACCAGGTTGAAGACGTTGTTCGACCAGTTCTGGATGGTCGTGTAGGTGACCCGGGCCGAGGGCTTCACGATGATCTCGACCACCGCGGAGTGCAGCGAGTCGGTGGTGTACACCGGCGCCGAGCAGCCCTCGATGTAGTGCACCTGGCTGCCCTCGTCGGCGATGATCAGCGTCCGCTCGAACTGGCCCATGTTCTCCGCGTTGATGCGGAAGTAGGCCTGCAGCGGCATCTCCACGTTCACGCCGGGCGGGACGTAGATGAACGAGCCCCCGGACCAGACCGCGGAGTTCAACGACGAGAACTTGTTGTCGTTCGGGGGGATGACCTTGCCGAAGTAGGCCTTGACGATCTCGGGGTGCTCCCGCAGCGCCGTGTCCATGTCGGTGAAGATGACGCCCTGGGCCTCGAGGTCCTCCCGGTTGCGGTGGTAGACGACCTCGGAGTTGTGGACGACGAAGCTCTCGGCCACGAAGTTGTGATGACCTTCGACCTCGATGTCGTACGTGGCCTCGACACCGACCGACTCGATGCGGTCGACCCGCACATAGCCGAGCATCTCGGAGGTGTGGGCGCGGAAGTCGGTGCCCTTGGCCGTCCGGTAGCCATGGGCGTACTGACGACGGTTCAGGCGATCACGCCGCCGGGATGAGCGGACCGGCAAGCGGTCGAACCGACCGGAGAGATGGAGCTGGTGAGCCGTCAGGATCCGTTCCGGGTCATGAGGGTGCTTGTTGTGAACGCTCACCACTCGGCTCGTGCGGATGCCGCTGAGCGCGCAGAGGTCGGCAACATCGCCCAGGAGCGACTCACTGACGCACGAGTACACGGGGTTCTTGGCCGTGGGATGGTTGCGCACATAGCCGTCGGCGTCGAGGTACCCGGCGAGGAACGCCAGGCGCTGGTCCGAGGGAAGTGTGAACACCCAGTCGGGCACACGCTTGGTGTGGGCCGTGCCACCGAGGCCGTTCAGCTCGAGGTACTCCGCCAATGCTGCGGTCTTCAGTGCAGTCAGACGAGGGCCGGCGACGACCCGGAACTCGAGGTCGAACAGTTCGCGACCAACTCGGATGATCTCGGCGACGAGCTCGGTGTCGGAATCGTCGATGGCGATCTCTACGGCCGTGTGGTCACCCCGATGGTGGAGGTAACCATCCCCGAGGTAGACGCCGAGCCACCAACACAGGTCCGCGGAGGTGAGGCGAGGCAGAGCATCGCCACCCGACCGCTCGGGCACCAGCATCGGGGCGGTCTCGCCGAACTCGGGAAGATCGGTGGCAATGGCCACGAAGTCGCCCACCTGGAGCTCATCGACCGTGACCCAGCGAGATGCATACCGTCGGCGCTCCCGACCTGGCTTGCGCTCGTCGCGGAGGACGAGGAAGGGGTGGTTCCCGGAGGCGCCGATCACCGCGCCGCGGGCCTCGATCTCGTAGACCTCCTTCTCCCCCGACTCGGCCGCCCCGACGACGCGACCGACTTGGATATGGCGGGAGGCCTCATCGAGGCTGAACACCTCGTCGCCAGGGGCGAGCTCCTTGATCTGACGCATGCCCGATGTGGTCCACACCCGGGTGTCCCCTCGGAGGCACTCGTACTGGGCGGTGACGCCCGCGAGGTACTTGCGCTCCGCCTCGGGGATGCCCAGCTTCTCGTAGGTGTCCTTGACCGAGTCGGGCAGCTCGTCCCACGCGTCGACCTGATGATCGGTCGGCTTGATGTAGTAGTAGATGTTGTCGAAGTCGATGCCGGTCATGTCGCCACCCCAGTCGGGCATGGGGCGCTGGGTGAACTGGTCGTAGGACTTCAGCCGGAACTTGCGCATCCAGTCCGGCTCGCCCTTCATCCAGGACATCTCCTGGATGATGTCCTCGTTCAGACCGCGCTTGGGCTTGAAGACGTAGTCCTCTTCGTCGCTCCAACCCAGCTTGTACCGAGAGAGATCGAGAGATACATCACTTGCGGTCATCGCTGTCTCCTGGACCCACGGGGAACCCGGCAATTTCTCCTACGTGGATAGTAACAAACCCACCCGCCGCCGCCACTTGACCGGACCGACCCGCGGCCGATGGGTACAGGTCCGATCCGGAGGGAGGAAGGTTGGCCGGCGCCGCACAGCCCGACACGCCCGTGACCTCACGCGCCCTCCCCGATCTGCTGGACGGGGTGCCGATCGGGGTGTTCCTGACCGACGAGGACCTGCGCCTCGTGTGGGCCAACCCGCGCGTCGGCGAGCTCACCGGCGTGCGGGTCGAGGACGCCACGGGCCGGTCCCTACCCGAGCTGGCGGGGCCGGACGCCGAGCGGGTCGACCGGGCCCTCCGGGACGCCTGGGAGCGCCAGGAGCCGGCCCTGACCTGGTTCCGCGCCCAGCACACCGACGGCGGCCGACGTCGGGTGCAGCTGCGGACCACCATCGCCCGGGACGCCCACGGCCGTTCCGTGGGCCTCATCGGCTCCCTCGACGACGTCGCCGCGGTGACCCAGTCCGATGACTCCGCCACCCGGGCCGCGACGATCCTCGAATCCAGCAGCGACGCCGTCTTCAGCATCACCGACGACAGCCGGGTCTGGTTCCTCAACGGGGCCGCCGAGGACCTGTTCGGTGACGCGGAGGTCGGTGAGCCGACCGTCCAGGCCCTCTTCACCTCCGAGGCGCTGCGGCGCTTCGAGTCCGAGATCATCGGCCAGGTCGACGTCGAGGGCGCCTGGAACGGCGAGCTGACGATGCGGGGGCGGGGCGGCACCCCGATCTATGTGGAGGTCACCTTCCGGGCCGAACGCGATCCCGCCGGTCGGCTGAGCGAGCTGCACGGGGTGGCGCGGGACATGACCGACCGGCGGCGGGTCGAGGCCGCGTGGGCGCACCGGGCTCTGCACGACCCCCTCACGGGCCTCCCGAACCGGGCGCTGCTGCTCGACCACCTCGAGAAGGCCCTCGCCCGATCGGGACGGGACGGCACTCACGTCGCCCTGCTCTTCTTCGACGTCGACCGCTTCAAGCTGGTCAACGACACCCGCGGCCACGACGTCGGCGACGACCTGCTCTGCCAGATCGCCGACCGCATCCGCACCGTGCTGCGGCCCCACGACCTCGTCGCCCGCCTCGGGGGTGACGAGTTCGTCGTCCTCTTCGACGGGGTCGAGAGCGAGAGCCATGCCCTGGCCGTGGGGCGACGGGTCACCGAGGTCATCGAGACCGACCCGATGGCGTTGCCCAGCGGCGAGCTCTCGGTCACCATCAGCGCCGGCATCGCCCTCTCCCACACCGGGACCCCACCCACGCGGCTCATGCGTGAGGCGGACGCGGCCATGTACCGGGCCAAGGAGCGGGGCCGGGCCCGCCTCGAGCTCTACGACGACGACCTGCGCCGCCAGGTCGCCGAACGGGTCGCCCTCTCCGACGACCTGAGCCGGGCCATGGCCGACAACGCCATCGCCCTGCACTACCAGCCCTTCGTCAGCCTCCGCACGGGCCAGGTGACCGGCATGGAGGCCCTGGCCCGCTGGAACCACCCGACCCGCGGCCCCCTGTCGCCCGACGAGTTCATCGGCCTCGCCGAACAGACGGGCCTGATCGACCAGCTCGGGCCCGTGCTGCTGCGCAACGCCTGCCTGCACGCCCGCGCCTGGCAGACCGAGGTGGCCCAGGCCCCGAGGCTGCACGTCAACATCTCCGCCCGCCAGCTGGCCGACGACCAGTTCCCCACCGTGGTCCGCAACATCCTGGCCGAGACCGGGCTGGCCCCCCACCGCCTCTGCCTCGAGATCTCCGAGTCCGATCTCCAGGGCGACACCGAGGTCGCCGTAAGCGCCCTCCAGCGCCTCAAGGACGTCGGCCTCGACCTGGCCATCGACGACTTCGGCACCGGGGTGTCGTCGCTCCCCCACCTGCGCAGCTTCCCCGTCGACCTGCTGAAGGTGGACCGGTCGTTCATCGACGGCCTCGGCCCCGACCCCGAGGACTCCGCCATCGCCGCCGCCATCGTCAGCCT